>JGI1356J14229_10001831_pt1 | contig 17152 bp, 18 predicted proteins | sample Subgrocontami58m_FD_14229 | JGI IMG/M metagenome (IMG submission 14229) | reverse complement strand
TGGCTTTTTGGGGCACAGACTTTGGGGAGAATAATTGGTTTTTTCTATACCATTTATTTGGCTAGGTACTTGGGAGTAGAGGATTTTGGTCTTTATTCCGCAGTTCTAGCTTATTATTCTCTTTTTGCGGCTTTAGCAGATTTTGGCTTTAGCAGATTTTTAATAAGAGAAATAGCAAGGGGCAGTTTTAAAATTGCGGAAGTTTTTTCAAATATCTCAATTCTGCGCCTGACAATAACTTCTTTGCTATTTGCCGTGTTTTCACTGGTACTTTATATTTTTGACCCTGATAAATTTAGAGTTGGCCTTAGTCTTTTGGCAATCCTGACTGTTTTGCCGGCATCAGTTGCCCAAACTGCGGATAGTATTTTCATTGCCATGCAAAAAATGAAATTGTCCGCCCTCTCTCTGGTTGTATTAAACATAGCTACAACTCTGGCCGGAATTTTTCTACTAAATTCGGGATTTGGAACAACAGGCGCGGTGGTAGCTTTAATTGTAGGACAAGTTGCTTATCTGGTTGTTACGATGGCACTTTTAAAATTACAAAAAGTGGCTTTACTTTCTCTTGTCAAAACAAAAGTTCTAATTGAGGTAATAAAAGGTGCCCTGCCATACGGACTTCTGGCTATTTTAGGTCTTATTTATTTTAGAATTGATACCTTAATGCTTTCTTATATGAGGGGAAATTTTGAAACCGGAATTTATTCAGCAGGGTACAAATTTTTAGAAGCTCTTGTTTTTGTCCCCAGCTCTTTGGCTATTGTTTTATTTCCAACCCTTGCCAAGCTGCATGATCATGATTTAACTAAGATTAAGTTGCTATTTTCCCAAAGCGTGAAAACAATGGTATTTCTCTCGGCTTTGGTTTTTATTGCATATAATTTAATTCTACCCCCCATTATTAGATTTTTCCTGCCAAGTTATTTACCTTCTATAGAAGTAATCAGAATTCTTTCTTTAACAGTGCCGTTTATGTTCATATATGTGCCTGCTTCCCAAATTTTACTCTCAACCGACAAGTATTTAAAGCAGGTAATTTTGATTTCTTTGTTACCGCTACTATTTAACATCATTTTAAACCTAATTTTTATTCCAAGATTTGGCTTTTTAGCAGCCTCCTGGATTACTGTTGCCTCGGATATTTTAAGCACTGCGTTAATAATATTCTTTATCCGCAAGTTTATTTTTAAAAGATGAAAACCATAGGCATAGATATTTCTCCTTTAAACAACAAACAAAAAACAGGCATTGGAGTTTATACTTTTGAACTGATTAAGGCCTTACTGGAAATAAACAAACAGGATCAATTTGTGCTATTTGGGATATCCACTTTTGAAACAAGGAATTATTTTAAAAATATTGAGTATAAAAAGTATTCGAATGTTAGATTAGCTATCTATACCATTCCGGCAAGAGCTTTTAGGACAACATTTTTACTNTGGCAAACATTAAACTGGCCGGCAATTGAAAAATTAGTTGGCCCTGTTGATATATTTCACAATTTTAACTGGTATTTTCCACCTCAAAAACAAGGCAAAAAAGTGGCAACTGTTTTTGACATGACGCCTGTTTTATACCGGCTTTGGCATCAGAAAAAAACTATTCAGCTTGATGGCGTAAGACTAAAAAGAATTAAGGAAAATGCAGATCTGGTAATTACTATTTCAGAACATTCCAAGAAAGATTTTCTGCAATTTGCTCCAAATAAAAAAGCGGAGGTGATATATCCCGGGGTGGCGGCGCAATTTTCAGCCAAAGTAAACAAAAATAAGCTAAAAGAGGTTTTACAGAAATATGATCTGGAAAAAGATTATTTTTTGTCAGTGGCAACGTTGGAGCCCCGGAAAAATATCAGGATGTTAATTGAAGCTTTTTTGGAAAGCGGCCTCAAAAATAAATTGGTTTTGACAGGAAGAAAAGGATGGGGGAGCGGAGAGATTTTTGATTTAGTCAAACAATATCCTGATAAAATAAAAATTACGGGGTTTGTGGAAGATGGCGACTTGCCCTATTTATACGGCGGGGCAATATGCATGGTTTATCCGTCTTTTTATGAGGGTTTTGGCATTCCGGTACTTGAGGCTATGACAAGCGGAGTTCCTGTTATTTGTTCCAACACATCTTCTTTGCCCGAGGTGGGCGGAGATGCGCCGCTTTATATTGACCCGTACAGCAAAGACAGTTTGAAAAAAGCCTTAATTTCCGTATTTAACAACGAAGATTTAAGAAAAACAATGATTGCAAAGGGTTTAAAGCAGGCCAAAAAGTTTTCCTGGCAAAAATCCGCTAGGAAGTTGAATGAATTTTATCAGAACTTGCTGTTAAAATAAGCCAAAGCAAGATGGGCGGGAAAAATAAACTGTTGGCAAAGAGGCTATGAAATAAAAGTCCTGCCAGCGCAGGAAAGATTAGTTTTCTGTTTTGAGGATAATTAGTTTTAATAAGTGAAAATAAAAAATATCCAAAAGCAAAAAGACCTAGAAGTCCGGTGGTTGCTGCTACGGAAAGAAGTGAGGAATCATTGCTGTTTGAGCCGTGTCCTTTTAGAAATTGCAGATCAGCGAGTTTATAATCTCTGATTGCGTAACGATAGGCATTAAAGCCTACTCCCAAAATAGGGTGCTTTTCAAAAAGCTGCCAGCCCTGCGTCCAGGTATTAATTCTAAAAGCAGCGGACTCGGTTCTATTGATATTACGGGGGAGAGAAATGGTTTGGGCATATATAAAAAATCCCAGCAAAAGTAGGGCAAAAAGTCCAATTGTAATAATCTGTAAACGCCAGGATTTCAAGAAGATTGCCAAGATAGTGAAGCTGACAAAAAACATGATGTAGCTTGATCTGGAAAAGGTCAGTAAAAGCGCAGCGTAAACTAATAAAAACCACCAGAAATTTAATTTTTCTTTGGCAAAATTTCGGGATAAAAGCAGTAAAGTGAGCACAAAAAAAGCTCCGGCAAAGTTTGGATCCAGAAAAGTAGAAACTATCCGGAAATAATGAGGATCCCAGCCTAAAATAGAGAGAAAACTTAAATCAGGGAAAAAAATCAGTTGCAGTAAACCCAAAATAGCCAGAGAAACTCCTGCCAGTTTTAGAGTATGAAAATTTGGAGAGATGATCCAGGCAAACACAATATAAAACAAAAATCTTAAAGTGTAAGAGAAACTGATGAGTATTTGGGGCAAAGTTAATTTCAAGGGGGAAAATATCAGAGAAAGTATAGCAATTAGTACAAAAAACATTGCGCCTTTAATGCAAACAGGTGGCTTTTTGAGCTTAAATCTAAATTTTAACAGATGAAAGACGAGAAAGCCGATGATGAAAAGATCTAAAAGATTCATTGATCCCGGGCCAAAGGGCAGGCGGATGAGCTGGCCGGCTACAATAGAAAGTGTTAAAATCCAAGAGAATATGCTCATTTGAAAATTACTCTTCTTTGGACTTCGGTGGTATTGGTAGCCTGATCAACTGATTTAATAGTTAAAATGTTTTCTCCGTCAGTTAGAGGAAAGTTCAGGGAAAAGGTGCCGTCCGATCCGATAATTGCCTGAATTTCGTTGACAAAAACCTTAGCCTGTGTTTCTGTTTTGCCGGAAACTTTAACCTTTTTATCGCCATGAACTTCTGTATTATCGCCGGGTTCGTAAATATCTAAAGTTGGTTTTTCGCTGTCAAAAAAAACTTTGATGATTTTGGAAGGCAGACTATCTGTGTTTCCCTCTTGGGTTTTTCCAAAAATAGAATTGCTCCCTAAATTTAAAGAAATATCTTTGACTTCAAAGCCGCCATCCTCTAAACTCTCTGTTTTACCTGCCTGGCTTTCGTCAACAAAGATTAGAACTTTAGTTTTGGGAGTTGCATAACCTTTGACCATGATTTTTCCGGAGTTGGTAGCTTCGTATGGTATGTTTAAAACAGGAGGGGCTAGGGTGGAGGAAGATGCAGTGATCTTTTTTGGTGTTTGAGGAGCTAGAGTCCCTCTTAAAAATCCCAGACCCGAAATTAAATTGGGAAGAATCCAATTAAGAGTAACAAAAAGCAATAAGAAAATAATAATAATTGTTGCCAGGAAGTTATATTTGCTTTTTTTGGCAGCTTTCCTGGCTGCGCGGTATCTATATCGCATAAGTAGTTTTATTATAATATAATTCTCATTAAGCGGTGGTAATTCAGTGGTAGAATGCCTCCTTCCCAAGGAGGATGTCGGGGGTTCGAGTCCCCTCCACCGCTCTTGTGCCGGTGTAGCTTAGTGGTAAAGCACCACTTTCGTAAAGTGGGGAGCGACGGTTCGATCCCGTCCACCGGCTCTTATTTGCCTGCTTCTATCAGGCCCTGTTTGGCGATTTGATTTTGCGGATCTAAAAATAAGGCATTATTAAAAGCTTCTTTGGCTTTTTGTTTATTATCCAAAGTTAGATAAACCACCCCCAGATTATTCCACAGATTGGGGATTTTTGGACTTATTTTTACTGCCTGATCTAATTGCTCCAAGGCTTTGTCGTATTGCGCCTGGCTATAATAAATAGCTGCTATATTTTGATGAGATTGCCAGAGATTAGGGTTAAACTGCAGGGCCTTTTGATAATTTTCCAGGGCTTTATCAAGCTGTCCTATTTCCCGATAGGTATTGGCCAGATTATGATAAGCATCTCCGTAATTGGGTTTTAAGGCAATGGCTGTTTGAAACTCCTGCAAAGCTTTTTGTTTATCTCCTTGCCGGCCATACACATCCCCCAGATTATTGTGGTTATTGGGGCTTGACGGCGAAGTTTTGCCTGTGGCAATCCAGAGGTTGTCTTCATTTTTCCAGTCAATGTTCCGCAGGATTGTTCTAGCGGATAAAGCGATCAGAGTCAGCGCAAGCAAGAAAATAATTACCCATTTATATTTTCTGAATTTGAGAATGCCAATACCGGCAAGAGCAAAAATTCCCAGGGAAGGTAAGTAAAGATATCTTTCAGCTACAATCCAGTTTAATCTTAAAGGAGTCAGGGTAGGAGAAAGCGCCAGAAGGGAAAATAAGAGCCAAAAGAGAATTGATTTGTTTTTTTTGAAAAAAATGACCCCTGCTGTGAAGACCGCAATAATAAACACTATTGTGCCAAACTGAAATATCCCGAATACAAGTTCCGAGTGATAAAGGGTTAAAACCGCGGGATAAAAAATCAGCTCAAAATAGGAGGATAGGGCTATTGGAATCAAAAGAAAAATATTATCAAAGCCTCTTTCCTGATAATGGACAGATTGCAAAGTGGTTTCTCTTTCCGGTAAAGCTCCCAGGTTAATAAATACATAAGCTATGGAAAGCAAAAGATAAGGCATAGCTTTTAGCCAGTTTTTCCGTAAATCCCCAAAAACAAATTCATAAAGAGGAAAGACCAAAAATAAAGCAAGAGGCATGACAGGATGGGACATGAATGAAAAAGAATAGAAGATAGAAGATAGAAGATAAACAAGTTTGTTGCTAACGCAATAGAAAAATTTTCTTTTTGCAGATAAGATGTAAAATAAAAACGATAAAAGGAAAAAGAACGAATATTGGGGATAAGTACCTCCTGAAATCCAGACTACGGCTTCGGAAATAGCCGGGTGAACCGCAAAAATAGCAGCCACAATAAACCCTAATTTTCTTGAGGAATATAGCAAATTAAACAAAATATAAATCAAAATTACATTTTCGGAGTGAAAGAAAATATTGATCAGCCTGAAAAAAATGGGTGTCAGGCCGCCTATTTGATATGCCATCCAGTTGAGGATTAGTCTGATAAATCCAAAAGGGTGAGTAAAAATGTAGCTAAAATGGCCTACGCTTGGATTTTTGGCTATTTCCGCTATGTCATCCGAAACAAATTCATTGGTTAGAGCATTAGCGTAGGTTGCCAGAATGAGAAAAAATAAAATCAGTATGGGAATCCAGTGATTTTTGAACCAGTCGTGGGACTCTTTTTCAGAAGGGGCTTGTTGTGAAATAATAGATTTGTTGATAAAATTTTGTAATTTTTCTTCGCCCCAGCGTTTTTTTAAATAATCAAGAACATTTTCCCTGGAGGCATTTATTTTTTGAGCAATCAGAGGAATATCCTCTTTTCTGATATTTTTCCTGATGTAATTTTTTTGAATATGAGTTAGCAACATGCTTTTATGATAGCATAAGCCGAAAAGTTTTAGCGCGGGATTTTGAGGACCTGGCCGGGCTCGATCAGGTCTGGATTAGAAATATTATTTGCTTCCGCAAGCTTTGTATAAGCCATGATATCTCCATAAGATCTGGCAGCAATAGTAGATAACCAGTCACCCTCTGCTACTGTATAAGTATCCCCATCTATTTTTGGTCCCCAAATAGTAGTATTTCCTCCTCCAACAGCCGGTTCTTCGCCCAGCTTGGGAATTTGTAGAACTTGTCCAACTTCTATGCTATTTTCATCGGATAAATTATTTGCTTTTACTAATTCGTTGTATTTGTAGCCGTCCTGATAATATTTTTCAGCAATTGTAAATAAAGTGTTGCCTTCTTTAACAATATAATTACCGGGCAGATTTTCCGGAGAAGCATCAATTTGTTCTTCTTTTGTGGTTTGTTGAGCAGGGCCTAAATCCTGTTTGCTTTTATTAAAGTAATTAAAAACCAAAACACCTGCTACCAGAATGATTAAAGCTCCCAGCACCATACTAAGTTTTGACTGTTTTGATTGAGTCTCTTCGTTTATTTTATTCCAGTAGGATCCGTTGCTTTGATCCACTTTTGTTTCAGAAGTTTTTTTAGCCATTTGTTTTAGAGGCAGTTTGAGCAGATTTCTAACTTGATTTTTAAACCATTACGAGTAGATTGTCAAGGGGGTAAATGCGGGCTTGAAGGTGAAAATCTTGAACACCTTTATCAAAGCATAGTATACCAGTATAAAACTTTACAAACATTGAATGTTTATTCCTACTTTTAGGTGGTAAGGTTCCCCACATAACTCTAGTATGTTAAACTATTTCTCATGTCAGGGGCTAAATTCAAGAAATGGAAAACACTGCAAAGAAGAATTGTTTTAGATTCAGAGTTTCTGAAAGTTTATCAAGATACCATTAAGTTACCAAATGGAGAGATTATTGATGATTATACCCTTATAAAAAAACCTGATATTGTGATGATTGTGGCAACTACTGCTGATGATCGAGTAATATTTGTTGAAGAATATGAGCATGGGGCCGGTTGTAAATTGCTTAATTTACCTGCTGGCCACATTTTTGATAAAGAAGACCCTATTGAAACCGCAAAAAGAGAGTTGGCTGAAGAGACAGGATTCGGCGGGGGAAAATTTACCAAAGTAGACAAACTCTATGAATACCCAAGCAAAGATATACACACCGTCACTATTGTCAAAGCAGAAGATGTTGTTCCAATAAGCGAAATTAGGCACGAAATTACAGAAATGATTAGCATTAGATTTATTCCAAGAAAAAACTTAAAAAAGATTATTAACAAAGGAGATTTAAAAGTAAGTAGCGCTTTAGCCTCTCTTGCTTTAGCTGGATTGTTGTTCTAGGAATGTTACTGCTTCCCTGTACTCATCCGCAGTATTTGTATTAAAGTAGACTACATTGGGCATAATACATACTGAAAGTTGGCCAGCATCGCAAAGCGGATCAATAATACCACTCCAACCTGTACTATGAAGAGGAGCGTAATATTCAACTGCCCGCTTGTTCATGATAACTAACCCGCCATTGACTAACCCCCTTTGTTCAGGGTTGTGTAGATAATGTTCTGACTCTAGTTCTGTTTTTACGACTAGATTATCTGTTTCTCGTACAGTTAGAACCCTATGTCTATACATATGGTTTGAATAGACTCCAAGCATGGTTGCCAATGTATTGGAGTGTCTATAAGATTCTAAGAACTGAGTTAGACTAAAACCTAGCTGTATCTCGTCTGTATTACAAACTACGAAAGCATCTTCTACCAAAAAATTTAGAGCAGAATCTATAGCAGGGAGAATTCCAGGTTGCATCTGACGAGAGAAATGTATCCCACTGTGGGGTAGATTTCTCGCAATAATCCACTCCTGAATTTGTTCTGCTTGATAATCTACTGCGAAAATAAGGCGTCTTATATATGCAGCATCTAAGTTGTCTAAGGCGTACTGGATTAATGGTTTACCTTCAACATCGAGCAAAGATTTTGGTACATCTCCAGAAATTTCTCCGAGGCGAGATCCTATTCCACCACAGAGCAAAACTGCATCAATTTTGGAAGAATTATCCCTTTCCATTTTTGCGGGGCCGACGGGAATCGAACCCGCTATCTTCTCCGTGACAGGGAGACGTGATGACCGGTTCACTACGGCCCCAACTGTGATATATTAGCATCATGGAACTTTCTAATCAACAAGTTGCCAAATTACTGCGGGATGTGGCTGCGGCATATACAATAAAAAAAAAGGGTAATATTTTTCAAATCCGAGCTTATGAGAATGCTGCGGATAATATTGAACACTCCACTTCTGAAATAAAAGATTTATATGAAGAGGGAAAATTAGGGGAGGTGCCCGGACTGGGAGAGAAAATGCAAAGCTATTTGGAAGAACTCTTTAAAACCGGCCGGGTTTTGCATTTTGAGGAAATAGAAAAAGATGTGCCTCAAGTGGTTTTTGACATGCTGGATATTCCGGGAGTCGGCCCCCAAACAGCCATGGAGCTGGCAAAATTGGGAGTAATTAACATCAGGGATTTAAAAATACAAATTAAAAGGGGGCTGCTTGTTAATAAAGGATTCTCCGCCAAAATAGCGCAGAAACTGATGTACGGGATTGGAGAGGTAGAAAACAGGGGTACCGGCAGGATACTTTTGCCATACGCTTTTGCCCAAGCTCAAAGAGTGCTGGATTATCTTAAAAAAAGCAAAGATGTTTTAGAAGCTCACTCTTTAGGCTCTTTGAGAAGAATGGTGGCAACAGTGGGCGATTTAGACTTTTCCGTTGCTTCCAAAAATCCGGCAAAAGTGGTGAATTATTTTTGCAAAATGCCCGGAATAGCCAGAATAGTTGATAAAGGTGACAATAAAGCTACAGTAGTTCTGCAAAGTGGTTTGCAAGTTGATTTGCTAGTAGGTAGGCCAGAGGCCTATGGAGCCCTTTTACAGCATTTCACAGGCTCTAAAGCGCATAATATTCATCTTCGCAGCTTAGCCCAAGCAAAGGGATTGTCTTTATCGGAAAAAATAAAAGTTAAAACAGAAGAGGGATTTTATAAATTATTAGGAATGCAGACTCCCCCACCGGAAATCAGAGAGGATACAGGGGAGATAGAAGCTGCCCTTGCCCGCAAACTTCCTGATTTGGTGGAATTAAAAGATATTAAGGGAGATTTGCATTTACATTCAAATTATCTAATTAAAAGTCCATCACATGGGCCGGGAGCAGATTCAATAGAGGATATGGTTAAAAAAGCAAAAGAGTTGGGTTATGAGTATGTAGGTATTTCAGATCATCCTCCCGGATTTACAGCTGTTAGTAAAGAAGAAATAATAAATTGGGTTCAAATGAGGACAAAATTTATTCAAAAATTAGGCTTGGGTACAAAAAGTATTCGGGTACTAAATGGACTCGAAATAGATATATTAGGTAATGGTGAATTATCTGTTCCTGATGAAGCTCTTAAAACTCTGGATTATTGTATAGCAGGTATTCATTCAGGCCATAGGGGCTCAAAAGATGAAATTACAAAAAGATTATTATCTGCTTTAACAAATCCCAATGTTGATATTATTTCACATCCAACTAATAGATTGCTAAATGAGCGTGAATCAAGTGAGGCCGACTGGGAAACTATTTTCAAGTATTGCGCTAAAAATAAAAAATTGCTGGAGATTAATGCTTGTCCAAACAGAATGGACTTGCGGGACGATTTGGTAAGATCTGCTTTGCAGATTGGAGTAAAATTTATTATCAATACAGATGCCCATGAACTTTCCCAAATGGATAATATGCCTTATGGTGTGTCAGTAGCCAGAAGAGGTTGGACCAGTAAAAAAGACATTATTAATACTTGGGACTTTACAAAGTTGACTGAGTGGTTTAGAATTAAATAGACCACTCAGTCATCCAGAGAGCAACGAAGGATCTCTTGCATATGCAAGACTGAAACAAGTTCAGAGATCTTTCACTAATCGTTCAGGATGACAAGAGAGATATTATGATTACTTATATTTTAATTGGGGCAGTAGTTTTAGTAGTTTTATGGTTGCTGGGGACATATAACTCTTTAGTTAGTCTCCGAAATCGCGTTAAAGAGGCTTGGAGTCAAATTGATGTGCAACTCAAAAGAAGGTCATCCTTAATTCCTAATTTAGTAGAAGCAGTTAAAGGTTATGTTAAACACGAAAAAGGGGTTTTGGAAGAAGTGACAAAAGCCAGAACTTCTTTAATGAATGCCAAAAACCCGGGGCAGGCTGCAAATGCTGATAATATGCTAACAGGTGCCTTAAAATCCTTATTTGCAGTGGCAGAAAACTATCCTAATTTAAAAGCCTCGGAAAATTTTAAAGCGCTGCAGGATGAACTCTCCGATACTGAAACAAAAGTAGCTGCCAGCAGGCAATTTTATAACACCAATGTGCTGGATTTAAATAATTCCTTAGAAACTGTTCCATCTGCCTGGATAGGCCAAATGTTTAATTTCCAAAAAGAAGAATTCTTCAAAGCTTCAGAAGAAGAGAAAAAAGAAGTGGAAGTTAAATTTTAGTTCTCTTGTGAGTACTATTCACCCTCCGGAAAAAATTTATATAGGTAAATCTAAAAATCCGAAATACGGAAGAGGTGTTTTTGCAAGTAGCGGTATTAAAAAGGGAGAAGTGATTGAGGTTGCGCCGATACTCATTTTAGATTTTACAGACTTTATTGATACAAAATGGAATTTATTGTTTGAATATTATTTTTGGATGGATGATTTTGTGGTTTTGGCTTTGGGGTATGGTGGTTTATACAATCACTCAAAAGAGCCAAACAGTAAATACAAAATCAATAAAGTTCAAAAGACTATTATTTTTACTGCAATAAAAAATATTTCCCAGAGTCAAGAAATCTATTTTAATTATAAGCGAGCATCAAACACTAAAGCTCCTTTGTGGTTTGAAAAGCGAAAGTGGTAGAATACATATATTATGTCAACTGTTAATACTGCATGGGATCATAGGGGGTCTAACATTTTCAAAACATGGCTGATCATGTTTTTGTTTTCTCTTTTTTTCGTGGTTGTAATCTATATTATTTCTCAAGGCTTTGGATATGGTGAAGTTGGAGGACTAGGAATTATGGGATTTGCCTTAATAATGGCAGGTTTAATGAATTTTGTGTCTTATTTTTGGTCTGATAAAATAGTTTTAGGAATTTCCGGAGCCAAGTCAATACAGAAAAAGGATAATCCCGAAGTTTATAGAATAGTGGAAAATTTATGTATAGCAGCAGGACTCCCCTTACCTAAAATTTATTTAATTAATGACTCTGCCCCCAATGCTTTTGCCACTGGCCGTGATCCAAAACACGCTGCCATTGCTTTTACTTCGGGCATTTTGGAAAAATTAAATAAACAAGAGCTTGAGGGAGTCACAGCCCATGAACTTTCTCATGTGGGAAATCGGGATACACTCCTTATGGCAGTAGTTTCTGTTTTGGTGGGTACTATTGCCCTGCTGGCAGATTTTTTTATGCGTTCTCTTTGGTTTGGCGGACGCGATAGAGATAGCAAGGGAAACACTTTGATGATGGTAATTGCCATTGTTGCAGCTATTTTAGCTCCGATTGTGGCCATGCTAATACAGATGGCAGTATCACGCCGCAGAGAACTTCTGGCAGATGCATCAGGAGTGCTACTTACCAGATATCCGGAAGGGCTAGCTTCTGCTCTACAAAAAATTTCCTCTGATAAAGAAGCTTTGGAAGTGGCAAATAGAGGCACAGCCCATTTATATATTGTTAATCCTCTGAAAGGAAAGCAAGCCGGAGCTTGGCTGGCAGGCCTATTTAACACCCATCCTTCAATTGAAGTTAGAATCAAAGCCCTACATGAAATGGAAGGCTTGCCCGCCGAAGCCTTGGCAAAGGCGGGAAAAGTGTAGTATACTTAAATCATCATGAAAAAGAATCCAAATATGATGGATATTTTCCAAAACCCACGCTACAGGGGGAAACATGTTATATTGGCAGTAGGCAAAGTTTACACTGCCAAAACAGGTGAGGGAGCAGCAGAAATTTTGAAAAAACTGGAAAAGACTCATCCGGATGTAGTTCCAGAAATAGCATATCTGCCCAAAGCTCACTCATTGATATTATGGATGTGAAGTTCCCTTTTGAACATGTAGGAGAGAGTTTTTTCGGCAATGTATATAGACCAGTTGCAAAAGTTTCTCTGCTGTCGCTTCGGGATGAAATATGGACGGATACATGGATGATAGTAGATACTGGAGCAGATTTTACTATTTTGCCAAGACATCTTGCAGCTAAACTAAGAATTTCTCTTGAGAACGATTGTATTAAAGATACTACATCTGGTGTGGGTGGTGAAAAGGCGATATATCTTTGTAAACAAAAAGTCAAAGCAAAAATAGGTTCACTTGCAAGAAACATCCCTTTAGCATTTTTTGATAGTAATGAGGTTCCGGCTCTGCTTGGCAGATTAGGATTTATGGAAACATTTAATACAGAATTTCTAAAAAATCATGTTGTCAGTTTTAAAGACTAATATAAACTTTCCTCAAAGCCCTTCATGAAATGGAAGGCCTGCCCGCCGAAGCCTTGGCGAAGGTGGGGAAGGTTTAATCTAAGCAAAAAGTAATAGTTTTGCTTCTGGAACTAGAAAAGGGAAACCTTGTTATCACGATTCAATATACTTTTCATCAATAGGTTGGAGTTGAAAACCAGGGTCACCTTTTCTTTCATCTTTGATTTTTTCAAGAGTATGTTTTTTATTTGGGTCTCCAGTCCATTGTACCATCGGTAACGGCGTTGCTTCAGCTATTATTTCTAAGGCTTTTTGACTAAAACCAATGCTAAGTGCCGTATAACTGTCAGCACCACCTACAAAGTGCTGCCCAATCCGGAAATTAATTCCGATGGGATAATCTTCTACACGAATCCCACCCCATATATTCATATCAGGTGATGGTTGTTGGCCAGTCTTTTCAAAAACTAATTGAGCTGCTACTGTTCTAACAATAGGTAAACTTTTTCCGGTTTCATAACCGCTCGATGGATCACCGTAAAAAGATAAACCAATTAATGGAGCATAACCATGAATTTCCGCATTAAATGGAAGCGAACCGAGTACTTGCTTAATCAATTGAGACCTTCCTGTCACAGGAATTCCTAAGCTCTGAATTCTTTGGCCTTCTTTAGCAATAAAATCCTTTAGACCATCGTGCCAATTCCTTAATATTAGACGAAGTATATAGAAACGCTCCGCATACCCATGCTCTGGAGGAATTCTTTGCTCTAATTCTTGGAAAAATGAGTCGAGTTCAGCCAGTGGGTTAATACTTTTAACAGTCTCTTTTGAAGCTAATCTGCGACGAGCGTCTGATTCTATTAATCTTTCGTTGGCAATCTGTCTAATTGATAACATTCTCTCATCCATTCCTTCTTGCAATGCTTCCAATACCTGATCAATGTCAGGAAGCTCAAGCGAAACTAGATCTTCCTCTGTTACCAGCTGGAGATAACCTAATGCCTTAATAGCTTCTGTGTGACCCGATCGTAATATTGTTAATATCTCGTCTTGCGAAGGCATTGAGGATTCTGCGTCGACGGGAAATGACCTGCTTTCGGCAATGGCCATGTTTGTCAAACCTACTATTTTTTCAACTGGTACTTGCTCCGAAACTGCGGGGTGACCAGAACTAGTATATCGTGAGGGTATTTTCTCAATAAAGTAAAGGATATGTCTCGCTTCAACTAAGTCACCCATTTCTACATTAAGTCTAAGACAGCAGTTCAAAATTTTTAAATATTCTTCACGAGGTATTGCCTTTATAACATTAGGGTTTTCTCTTGTTTTATTTATCTGGTCTATTATTCTTTGAACAAAATTCTCATCGTAATTAAAGCTGTGAGCAAGTATAGCTAATGAAGTTAAATCTTGAATTCTTGCGCTTGTTCTTCTAGTAAAATCAACTCCTCCAGTTTGATACTCACGAAGCCTTTCTATTACATTGCCATCTTCAAGACTAGCATCATAGCTGGATATGTGATTGTAAAGCCCTTCCATTATTGAAGGTGTGTTTCGGGAACTTGATTGCAACGCTAATTGGGCGATCCCAAATAGTACCTGTGTGACATCTTGAGCTGCCGTTACTTCAAGAGGGGGTTGAGACAAGTCAGTTTGGGAGGGTGCAACATATTTTAGATTACGCCGAAAACCCTCTGCTTCTTGTTGGGCCCGGGCAAGCACTAATCCAAGTTGAGCTGTTCCCTTTGTGAGCATAACTTTTCCTATTTGGATATATGCTAAGGCTCTGTCTTCTGGAGAAGATAGTAAAGGAATTTCTGTAAGACTCAGGGATACAAATCTTAAAACCCGATATCTTCCCACCATAGCCTCAACAGGAGTGACTACGACGGCCCGTTCGCGAGCATCAATAGTTGGCAAACCAGATCCTGAAGGTATCATATCTGTACTATCTGGTAAACCAGTATCTCCAGCTGGATCAATATGTTCCGGGCCTTGTGTCATAGGGTTACCATTTCCGCCAGAGCCGGCAGTTTCATCAGTCATATATAACCATACCAAAAGCCGTGCTCTATTACAAGAAATGTAAGATATATTATACTTTTTTTGAGCTCCAATTACAATCCTACGATTTGGACTTATTAATAATTTGATCCCGCATTCTAAGTTGCTAATTTGGAACTTAGATTTATGGGTTCGGATCTATGATGAACCAACCATTTAAGTTATAATGAATTCATGTCAAGCTATTATTATATTGATGATCCGGAAAGTGATTTAGGATATTTCCCTGTTCCCGAGGAAGAATTTATCAAGGTTATTTTATCAATTGCCCAACAAAATGGTATCAAAATAACTGATGAAATGATTTTAAAAGAGCTTGAAGGAAATAAGAAGATATCTAAACAATCAAAAAAGCCCCGTATGATAAACATACGGGGTAAGTAAATATATTATAAACTATGAAAATTGATGTTGTCAAGGTAGCAAAACTTGCTAATTTACCTCTTTCCCAAGAGGAAGAAGAAAAATACTCCAAGCAGCTTTCTAAAATTTTGGATTATATGGAGAAACTTAATCGTGTGGACACCTCTAAGGTGGACGCATCATTTAATGTTACGGATTTATCAAATGTTATGCGGGAAGATAAAACAGAAGCATGTTTATCTATAAAAAAAGGGTTTTATGTAACTAAAGGAGTATTTAATGAATGATTTAAATAAACTAACATTAACAGAAGCTCTGGAGGGTTTAAGAGCAAAAAAATTTTCTTCTTTGGAGATTACCAAAGCATGTTTGGAAAAGATTAAAAAATTAAACCCCAAAATAAACGCTTATTTGACTGTTTGTGAGAGTGAGGCCTTAAAAATGGCCGAGCAAGCAGACAAATTAGCCTCACAAGGTGAGACCTTGCAGTTTCTGGGAGTACCATTTTCCATGAAAGATGTTTATTCTACAAAAGATATCAGGACAACTGCCGGAAGCAAAGTTTTGGAAAATTATACTTCTCCTTACAATGCTACTGTTTATCAAAAATTACTTGATGCAGGAGCCGTGCTTTTGGGTAAAACCAATTGTGATGCTTGGGGACATGGAGCTTCCACCGAGAATTCTGATTTTGGGGTAACTAAAAACCCCTGGAATTTGGAATATGTGGCAGGGGGATCAAGCGGAGGCTCTGCTGCCTCTATTGCATCAGATATGGCTATTTTTGAAATTGGCGAAGATACAGGTGGATCTATTAGAATGCCCTCTTCTTTTTGTTCTACTGTTGGATTAAAAGTAACATATGGTAGGGTATCCAGATATGGGGCTATTGCCTATGCCTCATCGCTTGACAGTATGGGGCCAATGGGAAAATCAGTAGAGGATGTGGCTTTACTTTTGTCAATTATTGCAGGCATTGATGAAAAAGATGCCACCAGTTCACCAAAACCTGTTTCTGATTATGTAAGCACCCTGAAAAAAAATATAAAAGGCTTGAAAATAGGCTTGCCTAAAGAGTTTTTTGCTATTGGTTTGGATAGGGAAGTAAAAGAAACAGTGGAAAAAGCTATTAAGGTTTTAGAGGCACAGGGAGCAGAAATTGTTTATATTTCTATTCCATCTACAGAATATGGTATAGCCACCTATTATATTATTGCGCCTAGCGAGACAAGTTCTAATTTGGCTAGATATGACGGAATCAGATTTGGTAATGATAGAAGTTCATTTGGAGATGAGGCTAAAAGAAGAATTATGCTCGGAACTTATGCCCTGTCTTCCGGATATTATGATGAGTATTATTTAAAGGCCCAAAAAGTAAGAACCCTTGTAAAACAGGATTTTGAAAAAGCTTTTACCAAGTGTGATGTAATTTTGGCTCCTGTTTCACCAACCCCTCCTTTTAAAATTGGAGAAAAAATAGACGATCCGCTGTCTATGTATTTAATAGATGTTTATAATGTGTTGGTAAATTTGGCAGGAGTGCCATCTTTGGCTTTATCTTGTGGATTTTCTAAAACAGGCTTGCCTATTGGTATGCAGATTATTGGGCCGCAATTTTCCGAAAGCTTAATTTTGAATGTGGGATATGCTTATGAACAAGTCACAGAATGGCATAAAATGAGATCTGTCATTCTGGGGAGCGAAGCGACTCCAGAATCTAAAGAAGGGAGGATTCTGGACAAGCCAGAATGACATATGAACTATGAACCAATAATAAGACCTCTTCTCGCTTCGCTCGAATATCTTGTAATTGGTTCAGGAGGATTATTATGAAACAGATGTATGAACCAATTATTGGCATGGAAGTGCATGTGGAGTTAAATACCAAAAGCAAAATGTTTTGCAGGTGTTCTGCTGACTATTTTGGCAAAGAGCCAAATACACACACCTGTCCTGTTTGTTTGGGGCTTCCGGGAGCGCTGCCTTACCCAAATAAAAAAGCTTTGGAATACTGCATGA
>JGI1356J14229_10001827_pt1 | contig 17163 bp, 9 predicted proteins | sample Subgrocontami58m_FD_14229 | JGI IMG/M metagenome (IMG submission 14229) | reverse complement strand
AATAGAATTCTAATACTGGTACTCGCGATACCTCTTATACTTCTGCCGCTTAAATTTGATTATGAATTGCTAACCAATCCCCCGCCAGGATCTTTACCCCAAGAGGGAAGGCGAGGTTATTTTGAACAATGGACAGCAGGCTATGGTTTTAAAGAAATTGCTCGGTTTTTAATTGAGCAAAAGGTAAAAGGCCCGGTGGTTGTTGGCACAGAAGGATTTTTTGGGACTTTGCCTGACGGGCTTTACATTTATCTTGATAAAGCTGGTATTGCGGTTGTTCCCTCAACTGCCACAATATCAGCAGAGCTACGAAAAGCAGCTTTAGATCATAAGACTTATTTTGTGGGGAACAGAAGCAATCTGGAAAATATTGGAGGAGTAATGTTAATTAAAGAATTTCCCAAGGTTGGATCCGATGCCACTGTTTTATACCAAATTAAATGAAAAAAACTCTTTTGATTTTACTTTTAATAACTATACCGACGCTGCTCCCTTTTTTTAACACCCAATTTTTTTACACACAGGATTATATATTTATAGCACGGTTACAACAGATGAGTACTGCCCTATCAGAGGGTCATTTTCCCGTTCGATGGGCACCTGACTTGCGCTTTGGTGAACCGCTTTATAATTTTTATGCCCCTCTCCCCTATTATCTCGGGGCACTGATAAAGCTTTTGGGATTTAACTATATCTGGGTAGCAAAAATACTCTTTATTTTATCAAGCTTTTTATCCGCTGTGACAATGTATCTTTTCTGCCGAAAACTTTTTAGTCAAAAATCTTCATTTTTGGCAGTTGCTCTTTATACATGGGCTCCCTACAGAGCAGTTGATCTTTATGTGAGGGGGGCCCTGTCCGAGGCTTTTGCTTTTGTATTTTTCCCGCTGATTTTTTATGCCTCTTTGCTGTTATCTCAAAAAATTACTCTAAGAAGATTATCTTTTCTTTCCCTTTCCCTGGCCGGATTATTCCTGACGCATAATGTGACAACTTTAATCTTTTTGCCGTTTCTGGCTTTATGGTGGATATATCTTGTTATAACCGGAAAAAACCAGAAATTGGTTTTGCCATTTTTTGCCTCTTTTGTTTTGGCAGTAGGGCTGTCAGCATTTTTCTTACTGCCGGCTCTTTTAGAAAGAGAGTTTATTCAAACAAAATATTTGCTGGTAGGATATTTTGATTTTAGGGCTCATTTCGTGGCATTTTATCAATTTTTCTCAACATTTTGGGGGTACGGGTCATCGTTGTGGGGACCTAAAGACGATATGTCATTTCAAGTGGGTTTAGCGCATTGGACGGTAATGTTGCTTGCTGTGGTTGTTGGATTTATTAAACGAAGCGATAAAAAAATGTTACTGCTTACTTCATTTTTATTTTTCAGTTTCTTTTTGTCTATTTTTTTGCAGCATAACAAATCCGCTTTTTTGTGGGAAGCAATTCCTTTAATGGCTTTTATCCAGTTTCCCTGGAGATTTCTGGCTATTTCAATTTTTATTGTTCCTTTGTTGGGCGCGGTAGCCCTAAATCATTTAAAATGGAAGTCTAACATTATTTTTTTTGTTACACTTGCTGCAGTAATTCTGATTAATTTTAATTTTTTTAAACCAAGGAATTTTGTGGAAGACTCTTTTTTTACCAAGTTTTTAAATACGGACAGCACCCATCGGGGAGTGGATTTGACCAAAGATTATTTCCCAATCTGGGTAAAATTTGACAGGGTAGAATATTTTCCAACTCCAAGAGCAAACAGTGGAGAAATTGAGGTTTTAAGTTTTGAACAAAAAACCGCCAAAGTAAAAGGGGAGATTAAGGTTTTATCAGATGCTTTGGTAGAAGTGCCTATTACTTATTTTCCCGGTTGGGAAGTTAAGGCGGATAGTCTAAACATAAAATTACAAGAACCTTCTTTGCAAGGACTGATTACTTTTGAGCTTCCCAAGGGGGAATACCAAATAGATTTGGCATTAAAAGATACTCCTGTTAGAATAATAGGTAATATTTTGAGTTTAACAAGCGCCGTGCTACTCCTTATTTTTTTAGGATATGCCAAATTTAAATATGCTAAATCTAATTAAATCCCATAAAGCATTTATTATTGGTTTGATATTAACCCTGTCTTTGTTTTGGCCTCTTTTTAGGGCCCCGTTTTTTTCACATCATGACGATGTTCAAATTATCAGACTTTACGAGATGGATAAGTGCATCAAGGATGGGCAAATTCCTTGCCGCTGGGTGCCTGATTTAGGCGGTTTGTACGGTTATCCGATTTTTAACTACTACGCCCCCCTTCCATATTATGTTGGTGAAATTTTTTATTTGCTGACAGGCAGTCTGATTTTTTCCGTTAAGATGATGTTTGTCTTGCCTTTTGTTGGTTCCTACATATTTATGTTTCTTTTTGCCAGAAAATTTTGGGGGGATTTAGGGGGCGCCTTATCGGCAATTTTCTATAGTTTTGCCCCATATCATGCGCTTGATTTTTATGTGAGGGGCGCCATGGGGGAGATGTGGGCGTTAATGGCTTTTCCGGCTTTGCTTTGGAGTTTTGTCAGAATGGGGGAGAAAACCTGTATTATAAATCTAACCATTTCTTCTTTATTGACTGCTTTTCTGATCACTTCTCACAATCTCTCGGCCATGCTATTTCTTCCTATAATTTTAATCTGGATTTTCATTTTGATGTTAAAAGTAAAAACCAGGAAATTTTTTCTTTATAGCATTCTTGCTATTTTGTTGGGAGTTTGTATTTCTGCTTTTTATCTTTTTCCAATGATATTTGAAAAGAATTTGGTGCATGTTGATACAACAACTTACGGATATTTTTCTTATACGGAACATTTTAAAGGATTTTCTAAATTACTGGAGAGATCTTGGGGTTATGGCGCCTCCATAAGAGAGGTGCCCGGGGGGGAGAGAGACGGTTTGTCTTACCAGATCGGTTGGGTTCATCTTTTGGGTTGGGTTATTGCAATATATGCATCCGTAAGATTGTGGCGTCCAAAGCGCTGGTTAGCTACAGCGATAATTTTTTCCTCTATTTTTATAGTTTTAAGCATGTATATGATTAATCCCCGGTCGGTGTTTATCTGGAAACTTGTTGAGCCGTTAAAATTTCTACAATTCCCCTGGAGATTTTTGTTGATTGTGAGCTTTTTTATTTCTTTTATTTCAGGAAGCGCAGTTATAGTTTTAAAAAACAAGAAAATTGTGATTGCCTTAATCGTTTTGGTTGTGGCATTAAATTTTCTCTATTTTAGACCGGAAAAATTTATTAATGTTACTGAAAAAGAACTTTTATCCGGGGAACGATGGGACAAGCAAATTAAAAGATCTATTTTTGATTATTTGCCTATTTTTGCTAAGGAACCTCCGGCAGAACTTGCCAAAGAGAGGTATCAAATTTTAACAGGAGAAACAAAAATAATTGATCTTGAAGAGGGCACCAACTGGTTTAACTTTAAGGCAGAAACCAACAGCCATACCATCATCCGCCTTTCCCAATATTATTTCCCGGACTGGAGGATAAAAGTTGATGGTAAGGAAGTACCGATAGAATACAAAGATAATACTTTGGGTTTAATGACAATTATTTTAGGGAAAGGGAGCCACCAAGTAAACGGAAGATTATATGATACTCCTGTGAGAGTTGTTTCTAATTTTATCACTATGGTGACTTTTGTAGTTTTGGCTGTAGTATTCATGTTCCAGATTAAGAAGATTAAAAAATGGCTTTTATATTATAGAAAAAGAATAGATTAAATTTATGGAAGATTTATCTGTGGAGTTGGTAAAAAACAGAGCTATTAAAGGAGCCGCTATATTGACTGCCAGAAATATCCTAATTCAGGCAGTGTCTTTTTTTTCAATTGCTCTTTTGACTTTTCTTTTAGAGCCGCAGGATTATGGAGTATTTTTTATAGTTTCCGCAGTTGTTAGTTTTTTGGCATATTTTGGCGATATAGGTTTTGCCGCCAGCTTGATACAAAAAAAAGAAAAATTGCAGGATATTGAACTGCGGACTATTTTTACCGCACAACAATTACTGGTGTTTTTTCTTATCAGTATAGTTTTTCTGTTTACTCCGGTTATTAGAAATTTCTATCATTTTGACAATGGAGCAATATATCTTCTTTGGGCTCTTGCTTTTTCGTTTGTTCTTTCATCGCTAAAGACCATACCTACTGTTTTGCTAGAGAGAAAACTGGAGTTTAATAAATACATTATTCCTCAAATTCTGGAAGTTTTAGTTTTTAATATTACTGCTGTATTTTTTGCTTGGAGGGGTTTTGGAGTTGCAAGTTTTACTATAGCCGTCATATTGCGGGGATTTGTAGGGCTAATTTCAACTTATATGGTTTCACCGTGGATTCCGGGGTTTGCATTCTCTGCCTCCTCCTTTAAATCTTTGCTAAAGTTTGGGATTCCTTATCAAGCAAATACTTTTCTTGCCATGATAAAAGATGATGGTATGACGCTATTCTTGGGTGGGACGCTGGGTTCATCCGGCATAGGACTTTTGGGATGGGCTCAAAAATGGGCTTTTGCGCCTCTGCGTTTTTTTATGGATCAGGTTATCAAAGTTACTTTTCCTGCCTTTTCCCGTATGCAGAATAATAAAAAAGAGTTATCCAATGCCTTATCAAAGTCAATTTTTTATATTTGTCTTTTGGTATTTCCGGCCCTTATTTTTTTGATACTGATTGCTCCGTCTTTGGTGGAGGTAATTCCCAAGTATAGCAAATGGAGTCCGGCGCTCTTGGCTCTGACTTTTTTGTCCGTTACTTCCGCTTTAGCCGCTATAACTACCCCCTTAACTAATGCCTTTAATGCAATTGGAAAAATATCAGTAACTTTTAAATTAATGATTATGTGGACTGTGCTCACCTGGCTCTTTGTGCCGTTTTTATCTTCTATATTTGGAGTAAATGGCGCGGCAGCGGGTTTTGCCCTGGTGGGACTTAGTTCGGTGGTAGCGATGTTTGTTGCCTTAAAATATGTTGAGATAAATTATCTGAAGATTGTTGGAAAACCATTACTTGTTTCAGCGATTACCGGTGGGGTAGTATTGGTGATAAGATCCCTTCTGCAGGATTCCTGGCAACAAATTGCTTTCATGAGCGTTGGTGGATTAATAACATATCTTACAACCGTTTTTATCATAGAACCTAAGATTTTAATTTTTCTTAAAACAAGAAAACATGTTTAAATTATTCTGTTTAATTTTTTTTATGTTTTTTCTGCCTCATCCAATTTTCGCCCAGGGATCTTCATTTGTATCAATTGTTAATCCTGTAAGAGGCTCGGATTTTTGGGATTTAAAAAACCAGGATCCTCAAACTGCAGTTTTTGGTCAAGTAGATATTTTAAACCGGTTTAATCTTCCGGCAACATGGCTCTATCGTTTTGACGCTTTAAATGATCAAAAAATTGTGGAAGCTTTAAAAATCCGGTCTATTGATGAAAAAGGGTTATTTTTGGAAGTAACTCCTGCACTAACAAATGCGGCCGGGGTAAGTTATCGAAAATCTCAAAATTGGCACAATGCGGGGAGTGCTTTTTTAACAGGTTATGAGCCAGGGGAGAGAATAAAACTGATAGACACTGCTTTTGAAAAATTTAAGCAAACTTTTGGTGATTATCCAAAATCAGTCGGGGCATGGTGGATTGACAGTTATTCTTTGGAATATATGCAAAAAAAATATGGCATTAGCGCATCTTTGATTGTGTCTGATCAATACTCAACAGATAATTATCAAATCTGGGGACAATATTTTTCTACGCCGTATTATCCTTCCAAAAAAAATGCTTTGCATCCGGCTCAAACAATTGAAAATAAACTATCGGTTGTAATGATGCAATGGGCCCCAAGAGATCCTGTTAACTCTTATGGAAACGGAGTTATGGAGAGCACTTTTAGCGTCCAGGCAAATGATTATCTTGATTATCACAATCTGGATACAAAATATTTTCTCTCTCTCATTGATATTTATACAAAACAAACCTTCAATCAATTTTCTCATCTGGTAGTAGGTCTTGAAAATTCCTATTCATGGGAAAAATACAAGGCTGAATACAAAAATCAAATAGAAGTTTTATCAAAAAAGAAAAATACAGGAGAAATATCTATTGTTACCATGAAAGATTTTGCCTCTTGGTATAAAAACAGATTTCCCGGGCTTTCTCCCCCCCAAATAATAGTTGCAGACGATCCACTAGGGTCTTTTAAAAAAGTAATTTGGTTTATGAATCCATATTTTAGAGCAGGATGGTTTTTTAACAAAGATGGATCCCTGTTTAGGGATATCAGACAATATATTGACGGGGAGCAGGAGCTATGTTTCCAAAGCCGCTGCGACAGCGTTAATTTTGCCACATCCGCCACCAGGGTTTTGGATGAGGTTAGCTTTGGACAGAAATGGGTGATTGATGAGGGTAAAATTTCAGATTTTAAAGTTATAAAACAAGGGGATAATTTTGTTATTAATTATAAAAATGAGGCGGGAAATGCAAGGAAAATAGAATTTTTGCCAAGAGACATTAGTGTAGACGGGAAAATTTCATCTATTGACGGAGCAATACTTGAGGCAACCAAATCTCAACTTGATCAGCAAAAAAATAGTATTAATTTAACAAAAGGTTGGTTTAATTGGTCTGCCAAAAGCGTTACAAGTAAAATACTTAAATTTTTGATATTTATAATAATTGGCTGTTTGGTACCAGGATTATTAATGATAAAAAAGGTGTTCTCTGAAGAGACACCCTTTTGGAAAAAAATTTCCCTATCACTGCCTTTAGGGTTTGTCCTGATTACTTTATTATTTTATCTCCTTTCTCTTGTTGATTTTAGACAAGGGATTTTCATTTACTTAATTTTTAATCTTTTATTGCTGATAAAGACCAGGAAACAAATTTTTTCTAATTTTTCATTAAAATTTAAGGATAGATTCAGTTTTATTTTAATAGGTTTAATTGGAACAGGGACTATATTTCAGCAACTGCCAGTATTTAAAAGTGGTCTTCATTTTCCCTATGGACTGGGTTTTTGGGGACCAAATACTCATGATGGCATATGGCATATCAGTTTAATCAATCAGCTTGTTAAATCTGCCACTCCTCCTGAAAATCCCATTTTAGCCAGAGAAAGTTTGATAAATTATCATTTCTTTTATGACCTATTTGTGGCTTTGACAAATTATGTATCAGCTATTCCTATTTCTGATTTGCTTTTTAGATTTTACCCAATTATTTTTTCCCTGCTTTTGGGGATTTTGACTTATTTTTTGATTAATCTTCTGGTTACTGAAAAAAATCTTTGGAAGAAGAGATTAGCTTATTTTTTTGGCATCTACCTGGTTTATTTTTCAGGAAGCTTTGGATGGATAGTGGAGTATATAAAGGTTAAGCATTTAGGTGGGGAATCTGCTTTTTGGGCAAATCAATCCATATCATTTAACTTAAATCCTCCATTTGCTATTTCACTTCTCATTGTCATTACCATACTCCAACTTTTGCCAAATCTTAAAAATAAATCATCCATTTTAATAATAACCATTCTTGCGGGAAGCCTAATTGCTTTTAAGGCATATCCGGCAATTTTAATTTTATTATCTCTTGCGATAGTCGGAATCCTGAAAAGAAACATACAATATATATATGTATTTCTTTTTGGCCTTTTTTTATCCACGATACTGTTTCTTTTCACTTTCAGTGTTGATAAACAATTGATAATTTTTTCTCCTTTTTGGTTTATACACTCCATGATTGATTCACCGGACCGCGTGGGGTGGGTAAGATTATCTTTGGCAAGAGTGGCGGGATGGGAGAGCGGCAACTGGTTTAAATTTTTAACGGCAGAATTAATTAGTTTGGTGATTTTTATATTAGGGAATTTGGGAACAAGGGTCTTTGCTCTACTCTATCTTCGCAAAATGAAACATATTGTGCGACATACAAATTATTTGTTCATATTTGTCTTTTCTTTTCTTTCGTTAATTATTCCTGTTTTCTTTATTCAATCCGGAAATCCCTGGAATACAATTCAGTTTATTTATTACGGATTATATATATCAGCTGTGGTAGGAGGAATAATTTTTGCTCAAGTCATTAGCCGTATAAATAAAATTTTAGCATTAATTTTTGCAGTTTTGTTTTTGCTTATTACTCCGATAAATTCCTGGGCTACTGCTAATGGATATTTAAGCTATCAGCCCCACGCTCTGGTAACCAATGAAGAATTAGAGGCGTTAAACTTTTTGAAAACTAAAGAAGAAGGAGTGGTTTTAACTTATCCTTATGATCAAAAATTAAAGACTAAAATGGCCGAGCCCTGGCCTATTTTGATGTATGACAGCACCTCTTATGTGTCGGCTTTGTCTGGTAAAGTTATCTTTGTTGAAGATGAACCGCAAAATCAAATTCTTTTAACAGAGTATAAAAAAAGAATAGTAGCAGCAAAAGATTTTTTTGCCGGATCTTTTGACTTTAACTTTTTATTAAATAACAACATAAAATATATTTATCTGCCAAAAATATACGGCGTGCGCTTTGAAGAAAGCTCAAAGGTTGTTAAAAATATTTTTGAAAATGAGGAAGTGGTGATATATGAAGCAAATTTTTAAGAACCAATTTTTATTAACTATTATTGCTTATCTTTTTATTGTCGGACTTATTACGGCTTTTGTTTTTGGTTTTCTTCAAAAGATTAAGTTTGCAAATGAGATTGAGCGAGAAAAACTCTCAATTTATCAAAATCTGAAAATTCAAGATCAACAATTTGAGCAGAGTTTTCAAAAGGTGACTTGTGATGGTAATTTATTTTTTCAAGCAGGGGCGCCTGTAACAGCAATCTATATTAGTCAAAAACATCTTTATTTGTCTCAAACAGACAATAAGTTGACAGTAATTAATTTAGATGCCCCGGAACAAATTGTAAGATTTACATTGCCGGTTTTAACAGATATCTATTCTGATGGCACTGATATTTATGGCACGGATTTCTTTAATGATAAAGTTGTCCGGCTTATTTTTGAAAAAGAGAAAGCCGTTGCCGAAAAATATTATCCTAAAATTGGCCGGGCTTCGGCTTTAACACGGGATGCAAAGGGTTATTTTTATGTTTCCGGTTATGCCTCGGGGAATACCACCAAAATTATCGGAAGAGATGGTTTTCTTTTTCTTGATGGCTTGGATAAAATTGTTGATTTGGAAGCAAGCGGTAGCAACCATTTATTGGCGGCCCGCAACGGCAGCAAACCAACGCTTATTAGTATAGATTTGAATGAAAAGAAACAAACTGTTATTGAAAATGAAAAAAGTATTTCATCGCTTTCTTTTGACAATGACATCTTCTGGGTGGCATACGATCAGGCCAATCAATCCCAAATTGGGAATATTATTGGCGGGAGATTGATGAATAAACAGGCTTTAAATTGTCCATTTCCTTTAAAAATCGCTGCTTCGCCGGACAAATTGTTTTATACTTCGTTAAGTGACAGTGAGGGGAAGGTTTACTGGATTAATAAAAATCTCCAAAAAAGCGGTACATAAACATTGCTAAAAAATGTGCCTGGTCCGTAAGGAAAAGATTTGGATTCACTGGCTATTGGAAAAGCCGAATAAATTGCTTGGGTATTTAAGAAAAAGCCAATGATAATTACGGTTACAAGGACTATCTTTGTTAGCTTCTGAAAAATAGGCTTCTTAAAAAGGAAATAGAGGATTGCAGGAGAGATTAATGCAGTGATGATAAGGCGGAATTTTGCAGGTTCTATTTGAGGTTTGAATTCGTTTGAAAGAAAAGACCGGCCGGATAGAAGAAGACCAACAACTAAGATAGTAGTAATTAGATTTGGTTGTTTGATGATTTTAGAAAGTAAGAGCGCGGCAGCGATCGAGAGGAAAGGAAACAAAGGATAATGATACCAAAGCAAAGTATCAGTCTGGCCGCCGGAAAAAACAACCACCATTGCCCAAAAAATAAAAGCAAGAGATATTAATTGAAAGTATTTGTCAGCAAACTTTGCAATGCCTAAGTAAATTGCGGCAAAAAGAGAAAAGATATACCAGCCATCATACAAAAATTCGATACTGTAACCGGGGCTGCTTAAAAGAAAAGGCAAGCCCAAAAAACCAACCGGCCTGTTGCCTTGCTGCAAATTAATTTGGAGAAATAAATTCCAGTCAACAGCCGCTCCGTAAGCAAAAAGTATTCCAACAAACCAACTAACCCCCAATAAAACAAAAACAGCCTCTTTCCATAATTTATTTTTTATCAAAAGAAAGATAATAAAAAAAACAATCAAGAATCCGGTTTGTTTCATTAACCCGGCTAAACCAATGAGAATTGGTATAAATGACAGCAGATACCATTTTTGTTTTTCAATATAGAGAATAATTAAATAAATAACCAATATATAAAAAAAGGTAATGCCGTTTTCCGCTACAGAGAGCCGTTGACCAAAAACAAAAAGTGGTGTAAGGGAGTAAATGGTTGTGGCCATCATAGCCGACCAAAAACCAAAGAGCTTTTTAGTTAGCAAAAAGAGAATTAAGGTGGTTAAAAAGGCAAAAAATAAGGCAGGCAGACGGATATAGGAGGCTGGCAAAATTGACCATTTGTTGGCTCCGTAAAGATGGGCTGCTCCTCCTGACAAAAGACCGTAAAGCGGTGGTAAATCAAGCCACGGAGAGAGAATATCAACGTTTAATTCCGCATTATAATCTTGTATTTTTCCGCTGAAGGCAATATCCTGAACAGGGAATTTACCAGTTGGAGACCAGGTTTTGGGAACGCCGGTTTCGATTAAATGAATTCCCATCCAGGAATAAGCATATTCTTCAAGATGGCCCATTAAAGGATAGCGGTCATAATTGACGCTTTTTATGGTAAAGAAAAAGGTGAAAGCTACAAAAACAAGTAAATAGCGGAACACTAATAAATTATACATAGATTTTAGAGCAATTTCTGTAGTAAGCTTAGAACATAGGTATATGTTAATAGCAAATGATCTTCTTTTCGGCATATTTTTCTTAATTCTTGCGTTTTTTATTTTTTATAACACCGGTTACGGCGTATTATCTTCCAAAATAAAAGAGCTTGAGGATCAAGAAATAATAGTTCTGGCTTTTTCTTTAGGACTGGTTATATTTGTGGGGGTTGCTGTTTTTCTAGGGCTTTTTAATTTAAGATGGCTTCTTTTGCCGGTTTTTCTGGCAACCGGTTTTTATAGTTTGATTAAATATAAAGAAAAATTATTTGTTCCATGGAGATTATTTACCCGGTGTAAGGCTTTACTGTTGCTGATTATTTTGGGAATTTTAGTCCAGGGGTTTATCAATTTCCCGAGCGGATTTCACTATTCCGAAGGACTGCTTTTTTGGAGTTCTCAAGGTCACGACGGATTGTGGCATGTGAGTTTAATGGAGGAGATTAGAAAAAATTTTCCTCCGCAAAACCCCATTTTTTCAGGAGAAAAGCTTTTAAATTATCATTTTTTGGTTGATGTATTAATGGGTGATTTCTACCGGATTTTCTTGTTTTTTTCTCCGCTGGACCTGTATTTTAGGTTCTTTCCAATAATTTTTTCTTTCCTTTTTGGCCTTGGAGTTTTCTCGTTTGTTAAAAGATGGCAAGAGAGTCAAGCCATCGGTTATTTGGCAGTATTTTTTACATATTTTACAGGCAGTTTTGGCTATTTTGTAACTTTTTTCAGGAATAAAAATTTATTTGGAGGCGAAACAGTTTTTTGGGCTTCTCAAGAAAATACTTTATTGGGGAATCCCCCGCATGCCATTGCCCATATTTTTCTGGTTGGAATACTGCTTTGTCTGTTGCTGTATTTTCAAAAAAGGCGGATATTCTGGTTAATTATTTCGTTTATTTTAGGAAGCTTACTAGCCGGTTTTAAGGTTTCCGGAGGGTTGATTATGTTGGCTGGAGTGGGAGCTGCCGCGATAGTAGATCTATTTTTTTTAAGGAAATGGCATTTAATCCTACTTACCGTAGCATTGGGGACTGCTAACTTTATAACTTTTAAAGCCATGACCTCACAAGAAGCAGTCTCTTTTTTAATGTTTTTGCCCTGGTGGTTTATAAGAACCATGGTGGTGGACAAGCTGGGTTGGATGGATATGGAATTTAGAAGACAACATTATCTTTCCAAAGGAACATGGCATGCTTATTTAAGAGTTGCGCAGCTTGAAATAACAGCCTTTCTAATATTTATAGTAGGAAATTTTGGAATGAGAGTATTGGGATTTTACAGTATTGCAAAAGACGGGTTTAAGAAAAAACTTATCAGGAGTCCTATTGACGCAATGCTTTTTGTGTCGCTTCTTACGGGAATTTTAATGGTGACTATTTTTGTGCAAAAAGGGCTTATCTACAACAACATCCAATTTATCCAGTACTCTTTGCTTATCATGGGTTTTTATGCCGCGGTGTCGGCTTATCAAATGATTATCTTGTTTAAGAAAAAGTTAATAAGGGTGATTATTTTGTTAATGATAGTTTTGTTTTCAGTGCCGACAGTGATAGGAAATTTAAATGAGTTTTACGGGCCCGGCAGGAAACCCCTGGCTATTATCAGCAATCAACAGTTGGAAGCGTTAAATTTTCTAAGAACAAACAGCCAACCGCAAGAAATTATTTTAACAATTCCCTTTAACAAATACTTAAAAGATCAATATAAAAGCGAACCAAGGCCAATAAATGCCTGGTATTCCACTGCCTATGTTTCTGCTCTTACAGGAAGAAGCACATATTTTACTTCGGAAGAGCAGGCATTAATCACAGGTTATCCTGTTGATAAAAAGCTGGCTAGGGCAAAAGCATTTTTTGCGCAGACAGATTTTTCCTTTAATAAAAAATTCCTGGAAGAAGAAGGAATAAAATATTTATATATTGCCAAAAATGAGTTGGATAAACCAATAAGCGTTCAGGAAAATAATCTGGAAATTATGTTTGAAAATAGCGAAGTAATAGTATATAGAATAATAAGCGGGTAAAATTTATGCAAACTAAAATTATTTTAACAGCAATTTTGATTTTGGGTTTTCTGCTGCGGGTTATAAACATTTCCAATAACCCTCTTTCTCTTTACGGCGATGAACTGACAATTGTTCAAGATGCTTATTCTCTCTATAAAACCGGATCCGATCAACTGGGTAACCTATTTCCTTTAACTTTTCAAATGGGTGCTGGCAGACCGGCAGGTTATGTTTATGCATCCATCCCATTTGTTGCTTTCTTTGGTCCAACTGCTCTGGCTGTAAGAATGCTATCAATTCTGTCAGGGTTAGGGATTATAGCATTGATTTATCTTTTGGGTAAAAGACTATTTTCGCAAAAAGTGGGTCTTTGCGCCGCATTTATACTAGCAGTTTCACCCTGGGATATTGCTTTGTCAAGAGGTGGATTTGAAGCTCATTTTGCTTTGTTTTTGACACTTTTGGGAGTATATTTTTTTATTAAGGCTAAAGAAAAAGGGGTATTTTATATTTTTTCAGCATTAAGTTTTGGTTTAACTCTACACACTTATCCTACATATAAAATAAGCCTTGTTTTATTTCTGCTATTGCTTCTTTGGTATCAAGGTAGCGTGCATAAAAAGCATTTTTTTGCCGGGGTGGTTATCTTTTTCCTGTTAGGCATTTTAGCTTTTAGCCAAACTTTTATTGGTGGATCAGAAGTAAGATTTTCCGAGATCAATGTTTTTTCTCAAAAAAAATTAAAGGAAGAAATCCTACAAAAGATTAACTTTGAAAGAACAATTAGTTCTTTACCTGCAAACTTGGTTCCGTATTTTCACAACAAGCCGGTGGAGTATGCAAAAGTTTTGATAGATAATTATTTACAAAATTTTTCCATGGATTTTTTAATTATACATGGAGACAGAAATCCCCGTCATAACATGGCGACCATGGGTGAAATCTATTTTGTGGAGATAATTTTTATTCTTATTGGATTATTAACGCTTTGGCAAAAAAACAAAAAAATATTTGTTTTTATTGTTTCCTGGCTGGTATTGGCGCCTATTCCTACGGCAATTGTGGACTTACCTCATGCGTTAAGATCTTCTTTTATGTTGCCTCCTTTGGTGATTATTTCCGCCATAGGGCTGAATTTAGTGATAAATAGTAAAATGAAGATTATTCTTGCGGTTTTATTTTTTGTATTTATAATGCAGTTTGCATTCTTTATCCAAAAATTATATTTTCTAGCCCCAAGTGAATATAGCAATTTCTGGTCATACTCTGCAAAAGTTGCATCAGAGTTGGCAATGCAGAATCAATCAAAATATAAATATATTTTTCTTTCAGATGCGATAGATAGCATTGAATCTGCCTACCCTGTTTATAGTAAGGTTCATCCTACACAAGTTATTCTTCAAAATCAGGATAATATAAAGATAGGCAATTACAAATTTAAGAAATTTGGCAATGTCTATATTGGGTATATTCCACAGGGAGATACAAATCGGTTTGTTGACAACTTAGATGGATCGGTTTTATTTATAGGCAATCCCGACGCAAAAGATGCTATAAGAGATTACGAGATTATCCTAGATAGAAAGGGATTATCGATTTTAGCGATTAAAAAAGTATACAAGTGAGAAAGATTTTTTTTAAAGAGAATATTCTGTTTTTAATAATTTATGGATTTAGTCTAATTTTTTCCGCTTTTTTAATAAGAGCAATTTATCCAATACAGTTACAATCTCAAAAACCAATATTTTTTGATCTCACTGAATTAAATGTAATTATTCCTTTCTGGCTTGTTTATTTTGCCGGATCTATAAATATTTTTTTGATTTGGTTAATTGCAAAAAGGTTTATTGTTGGACATTTAGCCTTAATTCCCGTATTAATTTACTGTCTTTCCCCTTGGTCATTTTATCTAATTGTTGCAAATTCTTTTTATGTTTACCTCGTAACATTTATCTTAATAACCTTTCAAGGGGTTTTATTAATCAAATCAAATAGATATAGATGGGGGATGGCGGCTTTTATTTTAGGAAGTATTTTATTTTTGTATAGTTCTGTCTTAAGTATTTTGATTTATCCAATTATCATAGCGGAGTTAAGTTTAATTAAATTTGTGAGTTTTAAAAAAATACGGCTCGCGCTTTTCATAATTTCTTTTCTTTGTTTACCATTACTTATTGCAACTTTCAAAAATCAAGTAGGGACTGGAAATATTTATAATAATCAGGTAGCTTTATTTAAGGATCCGGGACACATGAATGCTGTTAATGTTTTTCAAGGGGAGTCAAGAAAAGCAGGGAATAGCTTTTTAACAAAATTAGGAGAGAATAGATATTTATATTTATCAAAATATGCACTCTTTAAAGCCATTAAGCATTTTACACCATCAACCTATTTTACTTCTCAGGAGGGATTACTGAAATTTTCCTTCAGCCCGCCTATTTATTTTGGATTCTTAGTACCTTTTTTATATAGCCTATATTTGATTTTTAAATCTCCTACTTTGAGGAAAGGTCTAGCGGTTTCGTTTATATTATTAATACCTTCCTTTGTCTCAAAATCATTGGTTAATTTAGATCGCTTAGTACTTTTTGAGCCGGTGATTGTTTTTGTGATTAGCTTAGGAATGATAAAAATTATTCAAAACAGGAAAGAGAAAATTTTTAAATCAATGTTGTTTTTAATAATATTTTTCGTTTCAATTCAATTTTTAGTTACTGTTTTTGATATAAATTTTAGGGAGTATGCCAGATATGATCGTTACCTTGGCGGAGCTTTGCAGATTGGAGAGCAATGAACAAAAACTTAAGAATCTTTTTAATTGTTTCTGTCCTGACCTTAATTGGGGCTTTGCTTAGATTTTACAATATTATAGGGAATCCAAACAGTCTTAATATAGACGAGGTTTCATATGGATATAGTGCTTATTCAATACTTAAGACGGCTCATGATGAAAATGGGGTATTTATGCCACTTGCATTTCAATCAACAGGAGATTACAAAAGTCCGGTATTAATTTATTCACTTGTCCCATCGGTTGCTATATTTGGATTAAATGAATTTGGTGTAAGATTTACAACAGCCTTGGCAGGGGTATTGTCAATTCCAATATTCTTTATGCTGCTTAAGAAACTAGTAAAAAATATAAGAATTGCTTTAATAGGGACTGCATTTTTGACTATTTCTCCATGGCATATTTTTTATTCCAGGTTGGCATCAGAGAGTCTTATGAGTACTTTTTTTCTAATGTTGGGGGTCTTATTTTTCCTAAAAATGTTTGAGGGTGGAAAGATTTGGGCAGTTGGGGCATCAATTTTTTTGACCGTATCAATGTATACATATCATTCACAAAGATTATTCATACCTGTCTTTATATTTTTATATCTTCTTACAGGTTTTAAGAGATTTAAGTTAAACATATCAAATATAAGGATATTTGTATTGGGGAGTCTTTTATTAGTCTCACCCCTTGTTTATTTGACAATATTTGGATCCGCCGGTACCAGGGTAGGAATGGTTTTTTTATCACAGGATATTGAATACACAAGATATGTGATACTTGATCATATTCAAAGATCTGGAGAGCAGTTCCTTTTGTTTTTCTTTTGGATTAAGAGATACTTAAATTATTTTCAACCGGATTTTTTATTTTTTACAGGTTTAAATATGACACTTCCTGGTACTCTGGGCTTAGGTGTGCTTTTTCTTTTTGAGCTACCGTGGCTAATTTTGGGGATTATTAAGCTTATTAAAAATATTTCCGCAAGATCAATTATTATTTTATGGATTTTACTTGGGATTATACCCGCATCTCTTGCAAACAACGACCAAAGTTCAGTTAGAAGTTTGCTTATTTTGCCGGCACTACTTGTAATTGTAAGCTTAGGAGCACAAAGATTTCTTGAAATAGCGCAGAGTTTGTCCAATAAATTTATTAAATTAGGTTTTTTTAGTTTTTATGGATTTTTTATAATCCTTACTCTCATTCAAGCATATTTAGTTTTTGCCGTGCATTTTCCTATACAGCGGGGAGAAGCTTTTATGGAAGGGACAAAGGAGACTGTTTTGTATGCGCTAGATAATAAAGATAAATATCAAGAGATTGTATATGATCCATACAGAGGCGTAGAGGCGCCCTACATAGTTAATATACCGCATATGTACATTCTGTTTTAT
>JGI1356J14229_10001820_pt1 | contig 17188 bp, 21 predicted proteins | sample Subgrocontami58m_FD_14229 | JGI IMG/M metagenome (IMG submission 14229) | reverse complement strand
TTATTTGAAAGTTGCGGTCTCCCACGCTTAATCCCTCGTCCAAAATAAGAATGTCCGGATCGGCGTGGACAGCGACGGAAAATCCTAATCGCAATTTCATCCCCGCTGAGTAGGTAAACATCGGTATGTCGATGAATCTACCGATATCTGCGAAGGAAATTATTTCGTTCAAATTGTTGTCGATCTCAGATTTTTTCATCCCCAAGAGCATTCCGTTGAGATAAATATTCTGTATCCCAGTAAGATCCGGATGGAAACCAGCTTCTAAATCTATAAGCGAAACGATTTTTCCATGTGTTTCTACTGTGCCAATAGTTGGTGTGGTTATGCCGGCGATTATTTTAAGGAGCGTTGTTTTTCCCGATCCGTTCGGACCGATTATACCCACCCGTTCCCCTTTTTTTATCGTGAGGTTTACTTCATGAAGTGCCAGAAACTTTTCTTCCCTCCCCTTCACCATTTTTTCCACAAGTGTCGGTTTTTCATGGTGGATCGTGTATTCCTTTGTGACGCCGGTGAGCCGGATGGCGATATCGGTGTGTTTCATAATGATTTGTATTACAACTGTTGTTGCAGAAGATCGCGTGTTAAGCGTGGAAGTTCCGGAATAATTCTGCGTTGAGATTTTGGAAGAAATTTTGCAATATCCTGGCTCAAATCTTTTTCGCGCCAAGAAGCGATAGCATGAAAAAGAGCATTTTGGTGGAACTGCTCATGATATAGGGCTAGTTTTTTTTTGATGAGAGTTGTGGTAATCGGTGTTCCGGTATGGAGTAAATACCAAAGATCGTAGAGGTCTCTCCCCTTTTTACGATTTATGGTGGCTCGTATTTTTTCAGCGAGAATTTCTTCTTTTGAAATGGTGTCAACAAGGGGTGTGCCCGCAACTGGCAGTAATGTTTTAATCGCGGCAAGTTGAGGTGTCAGCACGTACTCGCGAATCGAAAAATCAAGTTTAATGGTTAAGGGCTGATGTGGAGTATACCCTGGTAAGGAGATTTTGGCGCTTTGCCCTGCGATTGTTTTGAGTGGTTTGATGGAAATGTCTGCAATTTCAGCTTTAAGTAATTGAACGGTTTTACTTGCATCTTCAATAGGATTGTCTCTGTTATGAACGGAAAAATCCAGATCCTCTGAAAACCGGTCGGATCCGAATACGAGCCGAAGTGCAGTTCCCCCCTTGAAATAAAACGTTTTTGGTTTGACAACACGAAAAAACACATCCAGGAATCTAATCTGTACATATTCCCGTAAGATGGTGTACGGGTCAATTTCTTGTTTATTTGCAAGAGCTATGGCGGTGGGTTCGTCTATCATAGGATGTGTTTTGACGTAAGGAATCGTTGAAATTGTCCTATGTTTGTTTGTTTGCAATACTGCTTAAATGTTTTTGTGCGGCTTACCGATAGGTCCATTTCGTCGAGCGGAAATGATCGTAGCCCCTTTGACATAAGGTAGAGTGCATCAAAAAGAGCTTTTTGGGGGGTAGCGATAAGATAGTCTTGTTCTTTTACATAGCCAAAGTAAAGGTGGCGCGCAACGTGAACATATTCAAACGACTTGTTTGTTTCAACTGTGTTGCTTCGTGCTATAGTGACAGAGGTGATGACAAAGGGAAACTGCTTCAGGATGCTGTAACGGGAGAGGGCAGATTCGAGGCTAATATATGATTGTCGACACAGTAAGTTTGCAAGAATAAAATCATGTGTTTTTGCATCAGTTAACTGATATATCCCAGGTTTGAGCCGCCGTATGATACTTCCCTGTTGGAGACGTTGCATGAGTTTATAGGCAGTATTTTCATTGGGAACATCAAAGAGTTGTTGGATATCGTGTTTTGAGAATACAGGCAATCCAGAGGATTGAAGGACGCGGTATACATCTAGTTTTTTTAACGACGCCATAATTGGTATTAATTTATACCAAATAATACATCGTTGTCAAGAGGTAATTTTGGAATCTTGATTTTATTCGAGATTCGATCTGTGTTCATATTCGAGTTAATTCGTGTACTTTAAATCCAATCATCAAAATTTTTACTCTCCTTTGAAAAGACAAAAACGCCAAGAAACACGATGATTGCCGTTACCAGCGTGTTTGCGGTGAGCATCGCTGGTCCTGGAAGTGGCGCACCAAGAAGGGAGTGTTGGAAGAGCTGGAGTGTTGACGTAAGCGGATTAAACCGCCAGAGCCAGAGGAGGCCGCGCGGCATAACCTCAAGAGAATAGATAATCGGTGTCGCGTAAAACCAGACGATGAGAATGGCTTGGACAAAAAAGTTGATATCGCGAAACCGCACATTGAGCGCGCTTGTCAGGAGGCTTAAGCCGGCAGTAAAACTTAAAAGTAACAATGACCCAAAAAGCAGATACGGAATTCGTAATAATGATAGCGTTCCAAGAAATAGAACGGGTATCAAAAAGAGCAAAAATGCCAACACAAAGTGGACAAGGTTTGAAAGGATAATAGAAAGCGGGATGACGGCGTGGGGAAACCTTGCTTTTTTTATAAGGCTTCTTTCATACACGATAGAGGGTGTTGCCTTCGTAAGCGATACAGAAAAAAAATTCCAAATAAGAAGCCCGGTGAAAAGAAAAAAGTAATAGTGCTCTATTGGTTCCTTCATAAAAAAGGTAAAAATAAATCCAATGACAAGCATTTGAAGTATTGGATTTAAAACAATCCATAAAAATCCTAATATGGTGTATTTGTAGCGGGCGCGAAGCTCTTTTTCCGTCATGCCGATAAGCAGATCAAAAAAATGTTGAATGTTCTCTCGTGTTTGCTTGTTCATTCTTTTACCTCGGCTGTATTATACGATATAGACAAATCAGTGATACATTGTTAAATTGTTGTATTGTCCCGCGAAGCGAGATCTCTCTTGCAGGATTACATTGTTATGTTGGTTTCTTTTATATATCAAGTATTTATAGTTTGTCTCTCTATTATTTCACTGCCATTGCAGTGTTTTATAGCGCTATTTTTAGTTCTGTCTTCCGGTTTGCCGATAGTATTTCGACAACGAAGGATTGGCATAGACGGAAAACCATTTACGCTCTATAAGTTTCGTACGATGACGAGTACGGCTGAAAAGCTGCAAAGTAGGTATACAAAATTTAACGAAGCAGATGGACCGGTATTTAAAATTCATGACGATCCCCGTTTTACACCTTTTGGGAAATTTTTAAGCCATACAGGTCTTGACGAGTTGCCACAACTATGGAATGTGTTAAGGGGAGACATGGCGCTTTTCGGTCCACGGCCGTTACCAGTTGCGGAAGCAAAAAAATTTAAAACTTGGCAAAAAGCGCGTCACGCTGTAAAGCCAGGTATTATTTCTCCGTGGGTGTTTGAGGGATATCATAGCAGATCATTTGAGGAATGGATGGAAAGCGATATCATTTATGTAAAGGAAAAATCGTTTAAAACCGATTGTATATTACTTGGGAAAACAATAGTATTTATGGGAAAACTTTTTATACGTGAAGTGAAAGACCGGGTCGTATCTTAAAGAATATGTTTCATTCATTAAAACAATTCTCCTTATTCATGCAGAAAATGACAACGTTTATACTCCTTCACATATCATATGTGATAGGGATAGGTATAACGTCAATTATTGGAAAGTTGTTTAAGCGATCGTTTTTCTCTATGCATCCAATCAAATCAAATTGGGTAAAGCATAAAACTAGTGGACCCATCAAAACAATGTACTAAATATTGGTTGCGTCTGAGTCCTGCCACGGAATCTCTCGGGCGCTTGCGCTCGGTATCGCTTTTTCTGCGCATCCGTCAAGCAACTTTGCTAATGAGCTTAACCAAGTCCATACCCTGCGTGACGGTGCTCGAAAAAGGACACCTCGCCGCGCCCTCATGTTGTACGTTTAAGTGTGTTTTGCGACGTCCGCGCATATCGAATATATGTATGTCTTAGGAATTTCTTGTTACTACCATGATGCGTCAGCGTGTTTGCTTGAAGATGGCAGAATTATTGCTGCAGCCGCTGAGGAACGCTTTACAAGGATAAAACACGATAACAATTTTCCGATGAATGCCATTGATTTTTGCTTGCATTGGGCTGGGATTTCTGCAAATGATCTTCATTGTGTTGTCTTCTACGAGAAACCGATTCTGAAATTTGATCGGATGCTCCGGCAGCATTTAGAACATTTTCCCAAAAGCCGAAAAATATTTATTGATACGATCGCTAGTTGGTTTGATTTGAAACTGCGAATCCCCAATACGCTTAGGAAGAAATTTAGCTACAAAGGTCCGGTCTATTACATCGAGCATCACCTCTCCCACGGCGCAAGTTCCTATTACCTCTCTGATTTTGATGAAGCTGTCATTGTGACGATTGACGGTGTCGGTGAATGGGCGACCACGACAATTGGGTATGGGAAAGGGATGAGCGTTCGTATTGATCGTGAAATCCATTTTCCCCACTCGCTTGGACTTCTCTATAGCGCGCTTACGTCCTACTTAGGCTTTAGCGTCAATGATGCGGAATACAAAGTCATGGGACTTGCTGCTTACGGCGACCCAAAACCATATATGAAACATATGGATACACTTATTACACAACATGCTGATGGAAGCTATGCGCTATCGATGGATTATTTTGATTACACTTTTGGCGAGAGGATGTTTAACAGCAGCTTGGAAGATCTTTTTGGATATCCAGCACGCAAACCAGAAAGCCCGATGGAGCGCCACTATGAAAATATCGCCGCAAGTTTGCAAAAGAAACTGGAAGATGTTGTGTTTCACATACTCCATGTTGCCTACAAAACATACGGAACAAAAAATTTGTGCTTGGCAGGTGGAGTCGCTCTTAACAGTGTGATGAATGGGAAAATAGTATCAAATACACCATTTAAAAATATCTATATCACCCCCGATCCTGGTGATGGCGGAGGGGCGATGGGGGCGGCGTTGGCGTGGTGGCACTCAAGAAGCGCTCACCTGGAAGGAGTCATGGCTTCGCGTGCTCATCCTGCCACCTTCCAGGTGGTTCATACATTTTCTTCCTATCTGGGTCCGAGTTTTTCGGACGAACAGATTGAGGATGTGCTCAAGCACTTTCACCTTGCTTACTCACAGTATCCAGATAGCGTGAAACTTCTTGACCATGTCAGCACCCTCCTCACCCGCCAAAAAATCATCGGGTGGTTCCAGGGGCGTATGGAATGGGGGCCGAGGGCGCTTGGCAACAGAAGTATCCTTGCCTCAGCAGCAAAAGAGGAGATGAAAGATATCATTAACAGTAAGGTAAAACATCGTGAGCTTTTTCGACCGTTTGCGCCAGTTGTCCTTGATCGTTTTGTAAAAGATTATTTCAAAACAGACCCTTCGGCTTCGCTCAGGGTAAATAATCCTGCCAAATATATGCTTATGGTGTATCCGTTTACCGAAAAAGGAAAACGAGATGTACCGGCAACTGTCCATGTGGATGGAAGCGGGAGGCTTCAAGTGATTGAACGGGCTGATAATCCATTGTATTATGACCTTATTGAAGCGTACCGGAAAAAGACTGGGATACCTATTATTATTAATACGTCATTTAACGTTCGCGGAGAGCCGATCGTGTGTACGCCAGCTGATGCGGTTAATTGTTTTTTAAACACAGACATAGATTATTTAGTTATCGGACCGTTCGTAATTTCTAAAAAAGCTAAGCTTTCAAATGGCAAAGCTTAGCTTTGATGAGTTATGATTCGAGACCTCTTTACCTATCTTTGGAAAAATAAGCTTTGGTGGATGGTACCGCCAATTATCGTGTTTCTCCTGTTTGGTGCGCTTATCGCGTTTTCCTCCGTCTCCCCCATTTCCCCGTTTGTCTATATGTTGTTTTAATCGAGATATATATTCTCAAACGTATTATTGACAATTTTTTTTGTTACATTTAATATATACATATATGGATACATCAATAGCAACATTTTCTGTCACAGATTTACGTCATAAAACCAATGAAATTTTAAAGGAAACTCTGACCAAGGGGTATGCTTTTATTGTACGTCACTCAAAGCCAACTGTTGCAGTCGTCGATGTACATTATCTTGAAGCATTACAAGAGGCACATGAGGAATACTTAGACGTACTCGAGTATGATGCTACGGTAGGGCTTCCTCGAATGAGCCTTGAAAAGCACAAGAAACTTCGAAAAACCTAAATATTATGAAGGTTTTTCTTTCTACAAAAGCAGATCGACAATTACGCGTATTCCCATCTGTCATGTATCTTCATATTATAGAAAAGATAGAACATCTTGGCACCGATCCATATTCAGTAAACGCCAAAAAGCTTGCTGGACGAGAGGGGTGGCGCATGCGTGTTGGGGATTATAGAATTTTATATATGGTCAATACAAAAAAGAAAGAAATAACGATTTTAAGCGTCGCCCATCGTAAAGACGCATACCGGCGTTAGACATTATTTGTGACCTTTTCATAAAATCAGTATAATACGAATTATATGGCAATGGATTTACCGACAGTAAAAAGTATACTTACGCGTAACCTTTCTTCTCTGCGAGATGTATATGCTCTTGATCGTATAGGCATCTTTGGATCGGTTGCACGTGGAGACACTACGGGTAAAAGTGATGTAGATATCCTTGTAGAGTTTTCCCGGCCGATCAGTTTATATAAGTTTATCGAATTTGAACAGCGATTGAAAGAACTTTTGAGAAACGATGTGGACGTTGTAACAGTAAACTCGCTGAAACCTCTCATAAGAGATACAATCTTACGAGAGACTGCCTATGTCTGAGAGAAATATACTTCTTTATTTGACAGATATCCACGATTCAATAAACAAGATAAACGATTTTGCACAAGGAATGACATTTCAAGCGTTTTCTAGTGATGCACGGACTATAGATGCGATTGTCAGAAACATAGAAATTATTGGCGAAGCTGCCCGACACATCCCTAATCATATACAATTAAGTTACCCAACAGTTCCATGGAAACAAATTATTGGGTCCAGAGCGAAAGTAGTCCATGAATATTTTGGTGTGGATCTTGAGATTATTTGGCAAACTATACAAGAAGATTTGCCAAAACTTAAAAAAGAAGTACATAGGATAATCCATGATCAACAATCACAAGTATGAGGAAAAAATACGAATTTTATTTTATGCACGTGATAAGTAGAATGAAGACCCTTGAGAAAGGGTCTTTTTTTGAGGTCCGCCCCCACCAGCTGGCCAGACGGCGGAGATTGACTTAAAACCGGTAAATTGATACTATAGGACTATATATGACTGCAATAGCTGAGGCCAGAGAAGGCCACACTCCACAAATTCATCGAAGTGAGTATCTGACAGCCGTAGATGGTGCCCCAGAATTACTACCAGGACGATGGATGGGGAATTTAGCTGCCTTTGCGCATGATCATTCTTTTGCAGATGATGATCGCGGCAGGATACTTGCGCCAGGCAGCATCATTGATCAGACTCTTGACCTATCTCATTACTTTCTCGGAGAAACTCCGCTGGGACCACGCGTATTTGGCATTGTCCCCACTACCCTGAGGGTTCATCATCACGGAGAGGAAGCTCATGTTCCTACAGATAGCATGTTTGCTATGGCTTTTGCAAAAGAAGCAGGATTCTTACGCGCGGTGATTGATTTTCACCAAAGAGGTCTTTTATCCGAGGAACAAGCGAGAAAAGAAGCAGGAGGTCATGATCCATATACAGCGCTCGGAGATATTTATGAGCGACGAGCTGATAGTCGAGAACTAAAAGCTAAATGGTTACTTAGGCAAAACCCGTCCCCGCGAACTGCAGGTCCTTTAACTCCGATTGGTGCTATAGGTATGGGTATCTCCATGATGGCGTTAGTAGAAACAGCAAAAGCGTATCCTCCAAGAGATGAACGAGGAAGACCATTTCGAAGAGTAAGAAGAGCGATGTATATGACTGCCGCAGGGCTTGTTATTGGACAGATGATTCTTTCTGCCTGTACGCCTGCGGTAAGTACTCCGCAAGTTCGACCTACAGCAGAAGCGACTGCATCACAAGTAGCTGCAACAGCTACGGCAACAAATCCTGCTACTCCAACTCACGAAGCGCTTCCCACGCCAACAGAATTGCCAGGCGGTCCTGATGATGAAAATGCAACACGGTCTGCCCTTCCCTGGCCGTCGTCACTTTCCGAGATTCTCAAACAGTTTCTGGGTGGTGGTGAAAACGTTTTTGATATATCTGCAGCAAATGTTCAGGACCAATTGAGAGATGTCAAAAAATATTTATCCCAAGCCAATCTTCATATCGTTGAAGATCGATCAAATCTTATTAATGCTGATGATGTGTTTGTCACGGTAGTTCAAAATGCAGAACCTGCGCGGTGGGCTGTCGCAGGAGTCACTCTTTCCGGGTTCGTCGTTGCCATAGACAAAAATGGAAACATCATGGATCGACCGGATTGGGCGACAACTGACGTATCTCATTATGAGGTACTACCCGATGGATACGGGAAAGACTTCTTACGCAACTGGGAACTGGTGAACGATCACTGGGTACCAGTGGTTCGAGATGCAGCCGGCAACCTTGTAGCTTTCTATGACATCAACAAGGGAGAGTTTGTGCGGGCATCACCAGAGTTGGGTGGTGAGAAAACGTCAATAGTATTTGCTTATTCTGATGGAAAAATATTAATAGATACATTACCTTCTCAAATTCTACCCGAATATTTAGTTCCAACGACACCAGAAGAATGGAAGAGTCTTACAATGCCAACCTGGGATGACGGGACACCTATTTCCTGGGGAGCCCTATTTCGCATAAAGGTATCCGATAATGATACAAAAACGATACTGCCGGTGCGTATTCGAGGCGTGGTAGAGATTCCAAATCCGGGAGGCCTTGGTGGTACTTTTCTATTTCCCATATTGGAAATACCAGCTCAAGGCGGATCATTCTTTGTTATACCGGCGATTCAAAGAAACAGATATAGTAGCGATTATATAGATATTTATACAATGACAGATGGAATTCCTGCTCAATGGCAAAATCATCCCACTCTTGATGTCAAGACATTTTTTAGTAGATCTACTTTTATTCTAGAAGGATTACAACAATTTGAAGAAAGACTTGAAAGAGGTCGGGGTCAAGTGGCGATAATTATATTTGAAAAAGGCAGAAATTTAGCCTGGGATACAACGCTTGAAGCAATGGCACGTACTGAATTTGTACCTGGTAACGTAAGCGCAATAACAAATATTCCCGGACTAATTATACCTTAATACATCTCCTTTTTCTATTCGACTTTTGTAGAAACATCCGATACAATGGATTTGCTGTGGAACAAAGGCATACTGTCCTCTTATCAGTTTTTGTTGTGTTGGCAAGTTTAGCAGTGATCTTCTTATGGTATATTTGGCGCGGTCCCCCAGAGAATAAAGAGATGTCCGTACGTGATGCTAATCAGAACGTAGAGTTAAATACACTTTCATTTTACATTCGATCTATTTCGTTTGCCGATACAACAGTAAATTGGATTCCTGTAGAATTTGTCGATAAACCCTACACAGTCGGCGGTACGGCGCGTGTGCAAGCCATACTTGATGGAGATGGTACGAAAAATACCTTTGATGTGATCGTAGGATCAGTATCAGGAAACGTTCAAGCGGGGAGCTGTGAGTACGACCGAGAAAAAAATACATTTACTGGTAACGCCGTTTGGAAGATCGAAAAGACTAAGACTCTCATGCTCAACATTCGTGCCGGTGTAAAAGGGATGCTTCGTTTTTATACTCCCATCCAGGTTGACAGTCAGCAGAAGCAATATTACAACGATTTACTAAACCGACTAAATAAGCTTCTTGCAGACGTGCGGGATGGTCGACAATTAGGGAGCGATGCCGTTGTAGCTCCAAAACAGATATGTCTGGAAAAATAATACGCTGGTTATTATTGATTCTTGTTGTTTTTTTTGCGCCTGAGTTACTCACTAAACCCGTAAGCGCGCAGGTATGCTATCCGCAACGGGTTATAAATCAACATCGATGTCAAGGCGGCAGTTTTACGTGTACCTCTTGCTCTGATCCGCAGCTAGGATGTTATCAGTCAGACGATATAGGCACGATATGTTACGGGAGAGGATTCAGTGAACAACAAGCGTACGATGATTGTTTGATTAAATGTCAGAATACAGGCCTGTATCCAGGTCAAGGGTGTGCGAGTGCTTATTGTATAGGTTGGGAACCCGGAACAGCAACAGATTGCAAGGTAGAAGACAAATTTGTAGGTTGCACCGCAGCGCCGGATTGCAAAGCTGTTACAGATGTAGTGAGCTGTTCCATGGTTGGTCAAACATGTGTTGATACGGTACAGACACTCACGTATGGTTGTTGGGCTCCGGGATCCACATCAACACCTACTTCCACAGTTACTCCTGTGCCAACCCCTGTGGGATGTGGCAACGGCAGCTGTGGAGTTGGGGAAAATTGCAGTAACTGTATTTCCGACTGCGGTGCGTGCCCGACTCCAGTTCCGACATTGCCCCCTGGTATTTCTCCTACCCCAACATCATCGATTTTATCTCCAACACCAACTCCTGGTGGCCCCTGTGGCAATGGTGTCTGTGGCGCCGGGGAAAATTGCAGCAACTGTCCTTCTGACTGCCTTGCGTGCCCGACGCTTACTCCCACTCCCACGCCAATAACTGGAGTCACTGCGTTACAAAGCCGGTCTGTCATGATGAACGCAACTGATGATTGTCCTGCGGTTCGCGGGTCAACCACTGCTATCCCCGGGGCAACTGTGGTTCATTCTTTTAGTGTAGCCCCCGCTCCCTCCCCTTTTCCCCTCACCCAATCCGGAGTCAGTTACGTCTCGTTTCCACCATCAACAGCAGGAACCTATACCATTGCAAATTCCGGCATTCCGCAAAACTATGTACTGAAAAAACCCTGTTACCTTACCAATAATCCAGCTACTGCTGGTGAGGCGCTTTCTCTTACCACCATAGATCAGGAAAGCGTCCGGTGGGACCTGGGCTATGCGTTAGGCACTGCCTGGGTACAGACCCAGGGAGGAGATGTCTATGCCTCAGCAACACTCAAGTCTTTGGTGCCAAACGGTATTTCTCCAAGAGTCTTTAATCTCGATAGTTCCATTGGCTATCCCGGCGTCGTCACGTATGGAACAAGCTATGACTTTGATATTGGCTCGGGTACCGGATCAACCCTCGTATCCAGTAAAAACTGGCTCGTGAATGAATCCTATGCAAGTAGCGACTATTACCAGACGTTTTGGCGCAGGTTTGGCGCTCCCATAACCTACGATTACACAAATCAATCGTTTACATCACCACCAGCTGGCTGCGACGTGACAACTGTCAATGGAAAAGCCTGCTACGTGTCAGGTACTTTAACGGTATCAGGTAACTGGAACATAGGCAGCGGGAGCTATGTATTTATTGTCGATGGAAATCTACTGATTAATGGAAGCATCAATCTCACTGGTACTGGATTTGTATCGTTTATCGTCAAAAACGATATCACCGTTGCCTCATCTGTAGGCCTTGCGTATAACACCGCCATACCAAGCGATGACAATACTCTCGTGCCTGGTATTGTCGAAGGCATCTATATCACTGGACCTACCGGAGTCTTCCATACAGGAACCAGTGCTACTGGCACTGAGAGATTTGTAGGCAAAGGATCCTTTATCGCCGGTGACTTCCGCCTTGAGCGTGATCTCGTGGGCATTGCCGGAGGACAAAACACGACGACTGCCGCGGAACTGTTCATCTACAATCCCCGGCTTCTCATCGCCATGCCCGATGCCATGGAGGACCTGCCCATCACCTGGGAAGAAATCGCTCCCTAACCTTCGGTACGGCGTAAACGCCGTAAGACAGCAAGACGAATCGAAAGCAAGATATATGAAGAGCAGGCGCGAGGAGGGCGATGTACGGGGTAAACACCATAGGGAAGCAGGAAGGTCATTGGAAGTAGAAAGCCACTGCAGATCCACTAAAGCGCTCCATCGGTCGAATCACCCTAAAGATTGACTTCAACTCCTTACTCTATGCTTACTTTCAATCCAGAGCGTATTTGCGACTAAAACCCCAATATGTTATAGTCCGCCGAATCAATGGACAAGATTCGTACCACAAAATCTACGTACTTGAAGGAACTCTCACTGAGCGCGTATCATAATTACATGAAAGCAGCACAGCTTACTGCATTTCGGTCTCCGCTTCGGATAACTTCAGTTAAGCTCCCTCCTCTTGGTCCCAGAGAAATAGCAGTCCAAATTTATACTGCTGGAATCAATTTCTACGAACTTATGGTTATAAACGGTACGTACCCAATACTCCCGACTCTTCCGATAACCCCCGGAGGTGAACTTGCTGGCGTAATCATTGATATTGGAAAAGAGATTACATCGTTTAAAAAGGGAGATCGAGTTTTTTCTCTTGCGCAAACCGGTAAAGGTACCACCGGATCGTATGCTCAAGTCGCGCATGTAGAAGAAAAATATCTGTATCATCTTCCAGATAGTCTTTCGTTTGAGGAAGGCACATCATTCCCAATGACGGGGTTTACGGCATATACTATGCTTACCAAGCGTGTCCATATGCCCCCGCGCGGAATCATCCTTGTTCATAGCGCTGCCGGCGGCGTAGGAAGCATGCTTGTACAACTCATCAAAATTCTCTTTCCACGTACAATAATTGTAGGGACCTGTTCAGATGAAAAGAAGGTGCACGTAATACGCAACCTTGGCGCCGATGTTATTGTCAACATCAAAGAGAAGTCCTTTACGGACCAAATCCGAACTACGTTTCCGGATGGTCTCGATGTCATTTTTGATCCGACCGGTCAACAGTATTTTGACGACAATCTTCACCTCCTTCGATCTACGAGAGGAGTATTATGTTCATACGGAATATATACCGGACCAATTACTGATCCGAATGTGGTAGGAAAACTGCGAAAAAATAACCTTACGCTCTCCGGTTTTCTCATGTGGCCGCTTTTGGAAGACAAAATTTTTTGTCAGAAGATATTTACTCATCTTTTCCGTCTTATGGATGGGAAAAAACTCGTCCCTCTTATAGATAATGCTTTTTCACTTAGAAACGTAAACGACGCACTGGAGCGAATGAAAAAACGGGAAAATATCGGAAAAATACTTATAAAAACTTAATGCTGAAGCACTTCGCTATAAGAAGGAAACCCTTCAATTCCTGTGGAATTCATGACACTTTCTTTAATTGCTTTTATTACAGCCTCTTCTGCTGCAAGACAAATCTGGTCAAGAAATAAATTCATTTCATTTTTCTTTTTTCTTTGACTATCTCGCTTCGTTGATATAGCAAATATCATATCACCATCAACCATGGTATGAACTGGAAAAATTGTTCGAGCAAATGCGTCTTGGCATCGAGATGCTATCTTTGACAATGCAGGTCGATCCAAATCTATGGTGGTAGCTACTAACGCTAGAGTCGTATTTGCGGATTGAGATTGAGGAATCTGATCCGCACTTTTTCCATACGGGTATCCTCCAAAATCGATATACCACTGTTTTGTTTTTGGATGTATCACGTCACCATATGCGTTCGTGACAACAAATGCAGCAACAATATCCGAACCAGTATGAACAGCTGCCATGCCGAACCCTCCTTTCATGCGAATACCATTTACCCATTTTCCCGTCGTCGCACCCGTTCCAACTCCGATATTACCCATCCGATACTCAAGGTATGATGCCTGTTTTGCTGCTTTGTATCCATCAGATTTTGTAGGATACGACATTTTACCTACTAAACGATCATAAATTACTCCTCCGGTAACACCCGAAATTACTTCGGATCCAAAATGGGCGCCGACATTTTTTTCATGTAGGTATTTCATGACACCAGTGATTGACTCCATTCCAAATGTACCCCCTCCCGAAAACACAACGGCATGAACAAATGTTCTTGCAGACATCGTATCACCATATGCATGAGTATTTAGTGAACCGGTTGAGGACCCACGAATATCAATGCCTATTTGCGCGCCGTTTTCGATGATAAAAACAGTAACGCCTGTGAGATCGTCTTTTTTCGTTACGTGACCGACTTTTATTCCTAATCGTTTAAGAAATGTGTGATTCATTGTGTTTATTATAGAGGACAATATCAATAATCTTTTCAGCAACTTCGCGTTTACTGGCAAAGGGAACATCATAGCTGTCGCCATTTCGCAGCAAAATTATAACTTCGTTTGTGTCAACAGCAAAACCTCGACCTTTTTTTCCAACATCATTTATGATAATGCCGTCTGCATTCCCGGTATCCAACATATCATTAGCTTTTTTTATGATATTTTGTCTGGATTCCTTCCATACGGCTTTAAAAAGAAAAAGTAGAAGTTGAGTGTTTTCTTTTTTAAGACCTTTATATATTTTCTCTCGTGGAAGAAGATGCAGTATTTGTTCATGATCGCTCTGACGTTTTCCCGGAGAAAAAGAAACGGTAAAATCAGAAACAGCAGCTGTATGGAAACATATATCACAACGTTTAATTATTTTATGAAGTAATCCGTCAAGCTCTGCTGCAGTTTCAAATTGGTGGATGGCCATTGGATATCTAGGCATAACGGCATTTTTTGTTTTGAGCAATATAACTTTTGCACCGCGATGTGCACATGCGTCTGCAAGTGAAATACCCATTTTTCCTGAACTTTTATTCGTTATATGACGTACATCATCAATCGGCTCAATAGTTCCTCCTGCTGTCACTAAGATAGTTTTTCCTATTAATTCCTCAGTCTGACTAATCAATGAACGAATCTCGCTAAAAATCGTGTTTGTATCCGGCAATCTGCCTTTTCCTTCATACCCGCATGCAAGCATGCCACTCGTTGGTTCCAATACATGAATTCCTCTCTGTTTTAGCTTTAATAGATTTTCCGCAACCACAGGATTACTCCACATATTGCTGTTCATAGAAGGACAAACCAGTATCGGAGCGCGAGTGGCAATGAGTATGGTAGTTAAAAAGTCATCTGCAATCCCACATGCCATTTTCGCAAGAATATTTGCCGTTGCCGGAGCAATGACCACTAAGTCTGCCTGATCGGCGATCTCAATATGTTCGACCTTTCGTGTTTTTAATACTTTTTTAGGATCGAAATTTTTTTCAAAAAGATCTTTATATACCTTGTGCTTCGCAACTCTTTCGATTTCTTTGGGATCAATTATCCTACATGCGCTATTTGTCATTATCGGGAGCACGTTAACAGCATCTTTCTGAAGAAGTTTGATAAGTTCTGGTATTTTGCTTGCTGCAATTCCACCTGTTATACCGAGTAATATGGTTTTCTTTTTCATATGGAAAATCCTCTCATAAGAAAAATTTTGTTTTCAGAATTAGCGATTGCTACCGCTACTGCGTTTTTTGGGGTTTCAGCAAAAGGAAATTCGGGGGGTATCCAGCTAAACTCCGGACGTTCATAGCTTGTCATGCAGTATGAATTATATTGAACTGACGGGAAAAAATCAATTTTTGGATTGAGCTATCACTCATATTTATGCCACCGGTACGTCAACCGTTGTAGGAAAAAAACGGCTGGTGGGGCAAGGCATCTTTGCGGGAGGAGGATTCCTCTTCTAGAGAGATCTGGATAGTGTCAACGCCAACACGACGACGGTAGCCAGAGCTATTCATCTATACCCGGCTTCTTATTGCCATGCCGGATGCCATGAAGGACCTGCCGATCACCTGGGAAGAAGTGGCGCCATAACCTTCGGTACGGCGTAAACGCCGTAACGTGGTGTTTAAGGATGCTTCACGATACATGATGCCTATTGTCAGCTCTACTCTATCGATGGGACATCACGTGGTATTATCATCACCCAATCAATGCGGTCCATGTTTGGTCGTGGTAAATTTGGCTATGCTGCAATTGGTCCAGACCAAGAAGACGCAGAATTTTTAGAAGCTGAACTGGAAAAAAGACTCGGATAATTCTACTTCTTTTTATACCATTTAATAAGATCCACTAGCACATTGGAGGCTCTATCTATTTCACTAAGAGTTATGCTGTTGTCTGGATCATGGTAGTTCGGTCTGATAGTAATACCGTAATAAAATGTCTTAAATCCATACTTTTTGCCATATATGATCGTTTCATCTTCAGTAGCTTCAAAATAGTCTTCTCGAATACGAATCCGATTACCAAATTCTTTTTTTAATGCTTCTATATTTATTCCGTACAGATTGCCGATATATCCTTCTTTACCGTTGGTTGACTCTGTAGTCGTATCAACGACAATAACAAGCGTATCTTTGTCTAATGTTCTGGCGATTGCCTCCGCACCATCAAATTCTAACTCTTCAAAATTTGTGTATTCCACGGGAACACCTATCTTTCTGGAAGCTTGATACGAAGCGAATACTCCTGCAAAATTATCTACCAAACCGAGAAGACTTTTATTATCCATTTTAATAGACATTACAGGTCTAGCTAGATCCATGTGGGCGGATAGTAATATTTCCATAATACCTTGCAATATATCATAAAGGGCTTGATCCGGATATTGTGCTATTGAGCAAATCACTCGCAGGAGGTTACTATCCTTTAAGCGCTGTTATCGCTAACCGAGAATTGCATGAAGCGGTCGATAATAAACATTCTGGTTTTGACTCGACTTTTGGGACAAATCTATTCGGTATTGAAATCGCAAACAAAGTTGTTTCATATATCAAGAAGAATAATATTTCAGAAATAGTGAAAAAGACCGGCGAATACTTTTTTTCAGAATTTAAACAATTAGTAAGTAATTTTGAATTTATCAAAGACCTTGACCATATCGGCATGGCTTACGGTTATAGAGTAGAAACAAAATCACGAAAGATAAAAGAGAGTGCAGAATTAGCGAAACAAATCAAAAAACAAGCATTTGGAAATCATCTAATTATCCAAACTGCGGGCGTGAACGGCGATCACATGAAATTAGCACCCAATTTCTTTATAACGAAAAAAGAAATTCATTCTGTCATGAATAGTTTTAGAAAAGTATTTCTACGGTTTGTCTAGGAATTTGCATTATTTTAAATGTTGTCATTGCCGCAGAATTCTTCCTCTATAACCTTCAGTTTCTGATTTTCATGCCCGATTCCATGAAGGACCTGCCGATCACCTGGGAAGAAATCGCTCCCTAACGTGAAGCGTT
>JGI1356J14229_10001817_pt1 | contig 17203 bp, 18 predicted proteins | sample Subgrocontami58m_FD_14229 | JGI IMG/M metagenome (IMG submission 14229) | reverse complement strand
CCAATCCAGGCCTCCCGCAAAGAGGTCGGGCGGGCCGCCGCGACTTTTTCGTGGGCGGCGGAAGAGGCGAAACGAGTCGGAGGAGAGCTGCTCTCGTTGGATTTATTAAAGGGGGCCGAGTGGAGGATGGGTTTTTACCGCCGGTTTCCGATCGGGCCGATCACCGCTATTACCCCATTTAATTTTCCGATCAATCTGATCGCGCATAAAGTGGCCCCGGCGATCGCGGCCGGAAATCCCGTTTTGATCAAACCGGCTCCGCAGACGCCGATCACCGCTCTGTTATTGGCGGAGATCATCGCTGGGAGTTCTTTGATTCCGGGAGCTGTCAGTGTGCTCCCCTGTGAGATTACAGCCGCGCAGAGATTAGTGACGGATGAACGGATCCGGATGTTGACTTTTACCGGCAGCGCTAAAGTGGGATGGCAGCTCCGCCAGCAGGCGGGCAAAAAGAAAGTGACATTGGAACTTGGGGGGAATGCCGGCGTCATTGTCCACCAGGATGCTCCCCTGGAATTGGCAGTGGAGCGGTGCGCCTACGGCGCTTTCCTTTATTCCGGCCAGACCTGTATTTCCGTACAGAGGATTTACATTCATCAATCACTTTATCAGAAATTCGTCGAGGCCCTTGTCGAGCGGGCCAGGAAACTAAAAAGCGGCGACCCGATGAAAGAAGATACCGATTTAGGCCCTATGATTAGTCAGGAAGCCGCGGAACGCGTTGAAAATTGGGTGAACGAAGCGAAATCAAAAGGGGCTAAAATCCTCTGCGGCGGAAAACGAAACGGTAGTTTCTATGAACCGACCGTGCTGATAAACACAACAGCGGAAATGAAAATTAACTGTGAGGAAGTCTTTGGGCCTGTCGTCACGGTGGAGCCCTATCAAGATTTTCAACAAGCGTTGGCGTTGATGAACAACAGCCGGTATGGGTTACAGGCGGGGATTTTCACTTATGATATTCGTTTGATTCATCTGGCCTACCTGTCTTTGGAAGTCGGCGGCTTGATGATCAATGAGATACCAACCTATCGGATTGATTCCATGCCATACGGAGGGACGAAGGAATCCGGTTTAGGAAGAGAAGGGATTCGGTACGCTATGGAAGAGATGATGGAGCCTAAATTGATGGTTGTAAACGTTGGTTAATTATGATGTAGGGGCGGACCTATGTGTCCGCCCCTATGGATTCATGACCAATTGATACATGGGCCGTAGGGGCGGGCCCCTGTGCCCGCCCTTGATAAAATTATTGGGCAGACACGGGGGTCTGCCCCTACGTATTATCTTGAGGATATTATGACAATTGACGAATTCCGTAAAATCGAGCTTAAAGTTGCCACGATCAAAAAAGTAGAACTCCATTCCAACGCGGACAAACTGTACGTTATTGAAATTGATTTAGGTAATGAGACGCGGCAAATTGTCGCCGGGATTCGGCTACATTATGCGCCGGAGCAATTGGTCGGACGGCAGGTGGTGATCGTGACCAACCTGGAACCGGCAATGATTCGTGGTGTGCAAAGCAATGGAATGCTGCTGGCCGCGTCGGATGACAAAGGAATGTCCATTCTCACGCTGGATCGGCCGATAGCGCCGGGAGCGATTGTTAAATAGGGTCAATGACCCTTGACCCTTGACCCTTTGATTATGGTACAATATCTTCATGCATAGCCAGAGTTTGCTTCTAGGACTCGGATTTGATGGCAGTGACGGCCATATTCGCATTACCAGAGGGGAGAATTTTCGCCTTTTTGGAGGGTCCAAAGAAACTCACGGGGTCATGCAGGAAAAGGCGATCAAATTCAATGAGCATCTTCGCAAGAAGGGAAAGAAACTGGGCGAAATTAATCAAGAAGAGTTCCATGAAATCGCTCATAAGATTGGATTAAAAAGGGGAGGGAGGATCCATGAGCCCAATAAAAAAGTCCAAGAAAAAGGGAAGTAAAAAAAGGGTTCTTAAAAAGAAAATTAGTAAAAAAATCGTCAAGAAAGTTCAAACAAAAACGAAAAGTAAGAAAGCCCCGCCTAAAAAAATAAAAAAGGGTCCCGCGAAAAACAAAAAAGATATCATCGGGAAAGTGACCCACTATTTCGGCCACGTCAACGCGGCAGTCGTGAAGTTGAAGCGGAATCTTACCGTAGGAGATACCATCCGCGTCAAAGGACACACGACTGATTTCACTCAAGCTATCACTTCAATGCAATTAGACCACCAGCCGATCTCCGCAGGGAAGAAGGGGCAGGAAATCGGACTCGAGGTGAATGAACGTGTCCGGACGGGAGATCAGGTTCTTCGTCCCAAGGGAACTTCGTAATGAATACCACTTTCCACTTTCTACTTTCCACTTTCTGCCTCTTGGTTCTTATTGGTTGTGCCGAGGTAGAAGTGCCTACCGCTAAAGATGTAATGACACACCCGTTTGGTCAACAGCAAGGGATGCGCGGCTGGACTAAAGAAGAAGTAAAAGCCAAGTGGGGAGAGCCGGATCAGGTCATTCCCTTAGCGCCCGATGAATGGGGGAGTTCCAGGGAAGAATGGATTTACCAGGGGCGATATCCAAATGTTCCGATTGATTATAAATATCTCTCTAAAACCAAGCATTTTCATTTTATTGATAATGTGCTGGTAGAGTTCAAGTCAGAAGAACAATTGGAAAAACCGGAAAAAGAAACATAACAAAAGGAGGAGCCATGTCAGGGAAAGAAGGACTTATGCTGATTTCGTTAGCCGTTGGATATTATTTGCTCATCATTGCCGGCAAAGAGAAAAAACAGGTAAAACTGCTGGGACAAGTCATTGGTTGGGTTATTATTGCAGCTTCTTCATTAGGTATCTGGTGCTACGTCCAACAGTGCTTTCAAGCAGGTCAGGGGGGGGCCGCGTGTCCTTTGTCTAGCAGAATGATGGCGCCTTCTTCAGGGAAATAAATGATAGCAGGGGCAGCATCCTGGCCCTACACTTCAGTTCTTCTAGCGGTGGTCATGAGTATTATCTGGCAGGGAGGATTTGCCAAAGCAAAAGAAGATCTCCTTCAAGAAGTCCCACTGGACGCCGGAGGCGGCTCTCAGCAAGTCTCCATTCCCAAAGAATACGGCAAACTTGTCTCAGTTGTGGAAAACAGTGGCGTCCATTACCTGTATTTTCAAAGCGAAGAAGGAATCCTCCGTATTGTTCTTCTTGGCATCAAAGGAATCGCCAGCCGCTCCAAAGTGGACCTCGAAGCCCTCCCGCATAGCGTGTATAAAATCTCTAGATCCGAAGAGTAAGCGGATTATGAGACGTTGGTTTTTAAACGTCTCATAATCCGCGTTTACATTATCAGACATTGAAATGGCTAAGTTTTACTGCGAGTATTTCAATGTCTGATAATGTATATTATGTAAAATAGTAGGCGTGGTCAAAATAAGCGCAATTATTTAATTCTATTAGAGTTACGTTGATATCTTACCAAACTGTGGATAAATAGCGGCATTCCCTAGCATTTTGGGAAAGTTGTGGTAGACTTGATTATTGAAAAAACCTATAAGGTCTCCTCTGTCGGTTTCCTCTCATACACCCTGCGAGGACCGCTTTCAGCCTCTGGCTGAGGGAGACCTTGTTTTTTTAGTTCATTGTTTTTAGTTCATCGTTCATCGACGAACCACGAACTATGAACTATTTCAGTTTTGAGGATACAATCTGGCTGAGGAGTTTCCCATCGGCCTTGCCTTTGAGGCGGTCCATGAGGAGTTTCATTACTTGGCCCATCTGGGCTTTTGTAGGGACGGCTTTCAAAGCCGCGCCTACCTCCTGGATGGCTTTGGCGACCTCTTGCTCGAGTTCTGCCTGAGAGAGCTGTTTTGGAAGGTAATTTGAGAGAATCTCAAGTTCTTTCTTTTCTTTCTCTACTAAATCAGGACGATTTCCCTTTTCAAATCCAGAAATGGAATCTTGTCGTTGTTTCGTTTGTTTGGCAACGATGTCCAGTACATCAGACTCCGAAAGCTCTTTCTTATCAATCAGCGCATAGCCGACGGCCGATTTGAGCATACGCAGGGTTGAAACCCGGATCTCATCCCGGGCCTTCATCGCTTCTTTTAGGTCTGCGTCAATTTTCTCTGTGAGGGCCATCTAGGCGATAATCCCCAAAAAAGCGCAGAGCAAAGATGACAACACGATGCCGATGGCGACGCCGATGAAGAAACGGTTATTGAGCGGAAGTCCGAAGGGGCTTTGATAGAAATTCATTGAAGTTTTCTCCTTTTAATTGTGATCTCATTCTAGCAGTGGTCGTCGGTGTTTAGCAAGAGAAATTTGCAGAAACAAGTTCTTTCCGGTCGTAAACTTCTTCAGGGAGCTCCTCTATGAAGGTCGAATTTTGCTGAATCAGACTCCCCCATTGCCGGCTGTAATCGGCTTTCGGGTAGAGCAGATAGACTTGTCGCCGTGCTCGCGTTACTGCCACGTAAAAAAGCCGGCGCTCCTCCTCCATTTCTGTTGAATCCTCCCCTACTTTTGAGTGGGGGAATTGTCCATCACAGATAGAGAGAATAAATATAAAATCCCATTCTAAGCCCTTTGCTTGATGAATTGTGGAGAGGATTACCCTATTATATCCATCCTTCACTTCTCCTTTGAATCCCTCTTGGAGAGTTACATCTGAGACAAACTCCTCCACGGATTCATAGCGGCTGGCCATGTCTAGCAATTGCTGAAGATCCTCGACCCTGGCTTCGCTTTCTTCATATAAAGAAGGGAGTTGCGGCAGATACCACTCTTTAATGAGGGGTTCTAATAAAATGCCTGGTTTCTGGGGCAACTTTCTCAATTGTTCCATGAGCGCCTGGCATTCCTTGAGGTTGGTTTGTGTTCGTTTGGGTAAGGAAGGGCAGGCACGGGGGCCTGCCCCTACGGTTGCAAAGGCGTGGATTGGATTCTCTTCTTTTGCCAATCTTTCCAAAACCTTCAGGGCGCTCTTGGGACCGACTCCGGGGAAAAGACTTAAGACTCTTGTCCATGCGATCGAATCTTTCGGGTTTACGAGGATTTTCAGCCAGGCGACGACGTCCTTGATGTGCGCCTGTTCAAAGAATCGGATCCCACCTCTGACCACATACGGAATTCCTCTTTGAGTCAATTCGAGTTCCAGCCGGGCCCCCTGATAACGGGCGCGAAAAAGGACCGCTATCTCATTGAGTGAAATTCCGTCTTCACTGGAAAGGGCTTGGATTTGCCGGGCCACAAACGAGGCCTGTTGGTAGGTGTCCCCGATTTCAATGACAAAAGGGCGTTGCTCCGATTTTTTGTCAGTGAAAAGTTTCTTGGGAAACTGTTCAAAGTTGCGGCCGATGATTTCATTGGCAAGCTGCAGAATCGGCTGCGTTGAGCGGTAATTTTGCTCCATGTAAAATGTTTTTGTTTCAGAGTACTGCTTTGGAAAATCTAAAATATTGCGGATTTCAGCGGCCCTGAAACCGTAAATGCTTTGGGCGTCATCTCCAACGACCAGGATGTTGCGGCGTTTGGCGGCCAGCCAACGAATGATTTCGGCCTGCAGGATGTTGGTATCCTGGTATTCGTCAACGAGGATGTATTGGAAACGTTCCTGCAACTGGGCCCGCGCCGGCTCAAAGGAAGACAAAAGAAGAAGCCACTTAGTTAAGAGATCGTCAAAATCCATGACATTGGATTGCTGTTTCTGTTTTTGATACCGCTGGTGCGTTTTTTGGATATCCTCAAGATAAGGAAAAAGAGCGCCGTACTTTTCTTCGATGACCTCCGCGATAGGACGCTTGGCGTTGGAAGCAAAACTTAAGATAGCGTGCGCAACAGAAGGTTTTGGAACCGGGATCTTTCCCTTTTGTTCAATGTCCAGGGATTCCATGCAGGTCTGGAGGAGCTTTTTGGCATCTTCCTGGTCGAGGATTCCAAAAGAAGGCGTAAACCCGATCGCTGAGGCATAACGGCGCAAAATCCGGTTGCCGATGTGATGGAAGGTGCCGCACCAGAGGGGTGGGATTTTTGCACCCCCACCCTGTCCCTCCCCCATTAAGGGGGAGGGGATAGGAATTCCTGTCCCTCCCCCCTCCCTTGATGGGAGGGGGTTAGGGGGAGGGTGAAGTAATTGTCCCAGCCGTTCCCTCATCTCCCCGGCTGCTTTATTGGTGAAGGTGACCAGCAGGATATTTCCAGGGGCGATTCCTTTTTCGAGCAAGTAGGCAACACGGTAAACAAGAGTCCGGGTCTTGCCGCTTCCTGCGCCTGCCAAAACCAAACAGGGGCCGTCGGCTTCGGTGACGACTTTTAATTGCTGGGGATTTAATTCGTTTTGATAATTGATCATATGTATAAAAACAATGTAGGGGCAACCCCCTGTGGTTGCCCTCGTAGGGCAGGCACGGGGGCCTGCCCCTACGGTGTAATATCTATTGTCATTTTGCCATCTCAATCCTCTTTCCAATCGCCGGATGATCGTAGAAGAGAAATTCCACCAGCGGATGAGGATTTTTGTCGGATAGATTTTGCTCCGCTAATTTCTCCATAGAGCTGATAAAACTGGTTCTGTCTTGTGTCAGTTCAATCGCGTATCTGTCCGCTTGGCGCTCTAAACGCCGGGAATAGCTATTTTGAAGCGGCAGCATTAGGAAGCTCAAAACTGTAATGAAAAAAGCAATCAAAGGAAAACCTGCCAGGTCATCGTAGGAAACCAGCCATGTTCTCTGAATCGAAAAAGCGATCAACTGATCAATGAGGAAAAAGCCCAAAAAGCCGGTAACAACGCTGATCCCGACCAGTTTCCAAATGTGCCGATAATGATGGTGCCCCAGTTCATGCGCCAAAACGACGGCCGTTTCTTCAGGGGTAAAATGGGTAATTAAAGTATCTCCCAATAGCACCCGGCGGCTCCTCCCCCACCCTACCAGCGCCGCGTTGGCTTTTTTGGTATCCCGGCTCAATCCAAGCTCATAAATTGAGCGAACCGGCATTTTTGCCCGCTCACAAAGCTGTTGCAGCCGCTGGCTTAATAATTCATTGGAAAGAGGTTTCACTTTGTAGAATAGCGGAATAATCCAGGTGGGTAAGATTCTTGCCAGCAGCATCGTGATGAGCGTCCATCCCAAGGCGGCAAAAAACCACCAATAGCCGCTGCCGTAGCGAAGCAGAAAATAAAACCCTTCCATCAGCGGAACAGCGAAGGCAAAACCGATTAGGGCCTGTTTCAGATCCTTCCACAGCCAAGCAACCAGTGTCTGATTGGAAAGCTTGAATTGGTGCTCCAGATGAAAACTCGAATAATAATGAAGAGGAAAGTCAAAGAGATATTCCGCCACGCCCAGGAAAATCAAGTAAAACGGTATCTGAATGAAGAGATTCGCGGAGACTAACGACGCCCATGCCACAAAAAGATCCGACAACTCCATCCAGAAAATAACAGATAGAAAAACCAACGTCAGGCAAAAACCCAACAGGGATAATCGAAGTTTGACCCGGGAGTATTGTTTGGCGCGATCGGTCATGGGTAATTTCTCACGTAGGGGCGGGCCCCTGTGCCCGCCCTGATACGACGTAGGGCAACCCCCCGTGGTTGCCCTTTGTAGGGGCGCAATTTATTGCGCCCTATCCTTGCGATTGATGAGGGCGTGATAAATCACGCCCCTACAATTACGTGGGCAGGCACGGGGGCCTGCCCCTACGGTGTCTCGTACGTTGGTTGCCCCTCTTTTAATTCCGGCAATATCTTTTTCACCTCATCCGGAATACCCACTGGCTTCCCCTCTTGATTAATAAAAACGTGCGCTGTTTTTCCTTCCGCGTTTAACTTTCCATCGCAGAATATTTTATATCCAAACGTCATCGAAGTCCTCGTGTGATGAGTTACCTCAGTCTGAATCTCCAGCAAATCGTCATACCGCGCCGGCGCTTTGTAACTGCATGACGCCTCCACAACCGGCAGATAAACTCCATTCTCTTCTACCTTCGTGTAAGGATATCCATTCTCGCGGAAGTACTCAGTGCGCGCTTCTTCAAACCAGACGAAGTAATTGGCATAGTAAGCGATCCCCATCTGGTCGGTATCGGCGTAGCGGACGCGGAGTTTGGTAATATGGCGGGTCATTTCTCCAGGACTTGATGGACGTATTTCGTCAGGGCTTTTTTATCCGAATCCTTCAACGCGGCAAAATAGACGGCGATATTATATTCTCCCGCCGTATCTTTGGCGCGGACCGGTTCACAACGAACGACGACTCCGTTACAAAGAATTTTCCGCGTTGTTCTTTTTTTTCCATGGGAAGGAACCAGCAGAGTCATTGCCAGGCGGCTCATGAGAGGGACCGCTTTTTCAAGATGAAAAAGAGCTCCATTGACGCCAATATCCTGGGTCTGGGTGATGAAATCCATCTCATCACCGGAGATTTTCAGCGGCAATCCGTGTTTAACGCGGGGTAATTTTCTTCTCTCAGATTGGAGCGTCATGCCGATCCTTTTTCGTTGGAGTCAATTTTGTCCAGCAGTTGATTGATTTGATCCGACAAACCTTTTAGAGAATCTCCTTTTCTGATCTGGAGTCTTCTGCCGAAATCGCCGCTGTTCAGAATTTGTTCCAGTGTTTTCTCAAGCCGGTATAACGGCCCGGCAATCTGATTTGAAATAATCAATGCCCAGATGAGCAGAGCGATCGTTATCGCGGGAAACGAGATCGCCAAAAACAAAGAAGTTTGATAAAAAAGAGTCGCAATGGTTTTAGTCTGTTCGTAATTAATTTGAGGGTTTTTGATGATCAACTGGTCGAGAAATTGGTAGAGGCAGGCGAAGATAATGAGAGCGGTCAAAAGCATCGTGACCAGAATCAGTTTCCAATAAGCCAGCTGGATTTTTGGGTTGACCAATAAACGGCCGCGTCTTTCGCTCTCTTTTTTTCTTTTTTTCATCGCTTATCGCCTCACTTTCTTAAAAACTCCTGAGAGGATTTCTATGGCCGTGTCAACTTCACGATTCGTCACCATTAAAGGAGGACAGAATCGGATCCCGCTTTCTCCGCACCCGAGCAGTAAAAGCCCCCTCTGAAAACATTCCTGAAGAATCTGGTTTCTCTCCTTGATCGCGGGCTCTTTAGTTTTTAGGTTTTTGACCAGCTCGATGCCGACCATCAACCCTTTCCCGCGGATATCACCGATTAAATCGTGTTCCTTCCGCAGATGTCCCAGCTTCTTGATCAAATAAGAGCCTACTTTTTCGGCGTTTCGCATCAATTCTTTTTCGATCAGGCGAATCGTTTCCAGGGCGGCCGCGCAGGAAACCGGATTCCCTCCGAAAGTGCTCGCGTGGGCACCCTCTTCCCATTTCATGATATCCATATCAGCGACGAGGATTCCCAGGGGCATCCCTGAGGCGATTCCTTTAGCGATACAAATGATATCCGGGACAACTCCCCAATGTTCAATGGCGAACATCTTACCGGTTCTCCCCATGCCGCTCTGAACCTCATCGGCGATATAAAGGATGCCGTATTTTTCACAAATTTTTTTTAACATGGGGTGATATTCCGGCGGCGGGACGATATATCCCCCCTCCCCTTGGATCGGTTCGACGATAATCGCGGCAACTTCTTCCGGTGGGACGAATTTTTTAAACAAGGTCTGCTCAATATAACGGACGCACTCAAGCTCACAGCTAGGATACGTTAAATTGTAAGGACACCGATAGCAGTAGCCAAAAGGAACATGAGTCACTTCGGGAACCATCGGCGCGAAATGTTTGATTTGAACCGATTTGCTCGCTGTCAATGAAAGAGCTCCCATGGTTCTCCCATGGAAAGCGCCGATGAAGGCGATCATCCGGGTCCGCCCTGTTTTGTACCGGGATAATTTAAACGCCGCCTCGACCGATTCGGCTCCGGAATTAGTAAAGAAAATTCGTTTCTTCTTTTTGCCGGGCGCGATTTCGGCCATTTTCTCGGCGAGTTCAATCTGCGGCTGGTAGTAGAAATCGGTCCCGGACATGTGCAGTAGGCGCGCCGCCTGCGATTGAATGGCATGGACCACGTCCGGATGGCAGTGTCCTGTCGCAGTGACGGCGATGCCGGCGGTGAAATCAAGAAACTGATTCCCGTCAACATCTTCAATGACGCAACCCTCCCCCCGAGCGACCACTAGAGGGTAAGAGCGCGTATAGGAAGGCGAAGTAACGGCTTCGTCGCGCGCAATCAGCCGTTTTGCCTTCGGCCCCGGAAGCCGTGTTTTAAGAAATGGAACTCCCATCAGAGTCTAGCGGAACCGCTAGGGTTGAGTCGTCTGCGCGGCCGTTAGCGCTGGATTCATCGCGCCTGTTGCTGTTTGGGCTGTTTGCGCCGCTGGTACTTCCCGCACCACTTTTTTATCCGGATCCATGACGTAGTTCTTGTTGGGGTCTATCTTGTAGTTGAGCGAGAGTTGACCGTTGATTTGTTGCGAATTCCCCGCTTCTTGAGTCAGGTAAGTTTGTAGTACGGCTATCCTGGTATTAACGATTTGTTTCGCCTGCACCAACTGTTGAAATTGCTGGATGTCCGCATCGTCTTTAAAAGTATAGGCGATGGCCCCTTCTGGTGGAGCGCCTGCCGCCGTCGCCCCCTCTCTCCTTTGGTCCTGCGCTTTCAATGAAGTAAGAAGAACCAAGATAATTGCAACCCCTAATCCCGAAACAATCAAAAATCGTTTCACTTTTTCCTCCTTTGTAAGGTTCTGCCACATGGTAACCCTCCCCGCTTTGAATTACAGAAAATACCTATTCTCATCTTACGCTATTGGCTGATTTTGTCAAGAGATATGGATGATTGGAAAATTTTTTGAAAGAAAATGACGATTGGGAACGTCTGTTATCGTAGGGGCAGACCTATGTGTCTGCCCCCTACTTGGATGGGGCGCACACACAGGTGCGCCCCTACGAAGGCCAATGAACAATAAACATCACCACCATCACCGTCGTTCGATCCGTTTGCGTCATCACGATTACAGACAGCCAGGGGCGTATTTTGTGACGATCTGCACCCAGAACCGGCAATATTTGTTTGGGGAAATTGCGGAAGGAAGGATGAAGGTAAATGATATTGGAAGAATGGTTCAATTGGTTTGGAATGAATTACCTTGCCATTATGCAGGGGTTGATATTGGTGAATTTGTGGTCATGCCAAATCATTTTCATGGGATCATATGGATCGTAGGGGCAGGCCCCCGTGCCTGCCCGAATCGTAATGGCGGGCAACCACGGGGGGTTGCCCCTACGGGGTTGTCATTATCAGACGTTGTTCACCGATTCAAATCGTTAACAACCACCCGATACCGACACGGCGTTATCCAACATGGATGGCCTCCATTTCCGGGTAAATTGTGGCAACGGAATTATTATGATCACGTTATTCGCGATGACGACGATTTAAACCGGATCCGGCAATATATCCTGGAGAATCCTATCAAATGGCGGGAAGATGAATATTACGTATCGTAGGGGCCGCCTCTACTCGTGAGCCACCAGACGTCGTTAACACCCATTAAGGCAATAAGCGAATGAATTCTTCAAGATTAATATTTGCGTCACGCAACAATTTCCTTAGCAAACCACGGCCAAGCTCACGATGTCGAGGGATCGTCAAAGGTTTGCGCGCAGGATGGTGTAACCGAATATGACTGCCTCGTTGTCGAATACACTGATAGCCAAGCTGCTGAAAAACCCTGACAGCTTGATCTCCAGAGACAGCCGGTAATTTAGGCATACATCAAGGTATGAAAAGCAAGTTCTCTAGGGTGGTAATCCTTTAAACGCTTCTGATTATCTTTTTCCTGCAGACAGAGTTCAATGACTTCCCGGATATTCCGGAGAGCTTGATCAAGGGTTTTGCCTTGGGTATAACAACCAGAAAAAGTCGGGCATTCAACAACGTAATACCCATCTTCATCTCTTTCAATCAGGATTGGTAATTGAATTGATTTGTGCATATTATAACCTCTTATTTTTCACCAACATACTAAGTATAACATACTGCTGATGTTATTTCCAACTTTACACCTTAAATCTTTAACCTTATCCGCCCTCACGGCCTTTCTCGTATTTTTTCACGACTTTCGTGCTCCCTGTCCGCCTCTGGCGGAAAGGGTGTCCACTTCTTGGACGTCCCTAGGGGTCATTTCACACGGTCGTTGGAGAGTTGGTAGCCGACTTGTTTGCCGTCATTGTTTCTTCAGTTTTTCAATCTCTTTTTTCAGTTCCTCGATTTGCTTCTGCTGCTCTTTCATCGCTTCAACCAAGAGGGCGGTGATGCGGGCGTAATCCACCGATTTAGCGTCCACGCCGTTTTCTTCGTAGGCGACTACCTCAGGGAGGACCTGGCCGACATCTTCAGCGATGAAACCGAGATCGTGTTTGCCGTCGGCCTTCCAGTCGAAGTAGACCCCTTGAAGCTGTTGGACCTTCAGCAGTGGATCGTCAATGGGTACGATGTTCTCTTTCCAGCGACGGGAGCTATAGGTTGTCCAGGCATCGGCGATGGGATCAGTCGCGGAAGTTTGCTGAATGGTCAAAAGATTTCCCGGACTCGTCGTCCCGATGCCGACATTGCCGTCCGACTGAATGCGTACACGTTCAGTGGCGGTAGCGCTGTTATGCATTGTGTTGAAAACAAGTGAGTCGTTCGGGTAGCCCGGGTCGGCGCCTGTCGAAACCGAAGCAATCTGGACAAAGTAGGTATTATGACGGCCGAGCCTGACCGCGGCGCCACGTCCGATACCATCACCGAGATTAGTAAGAGCGAGTGTCTCGGAAACCGATGCGGAAGAGGCATCAATATGAAGCTTCCCCTTAGTCGGATTCGTCGTCCCGATGCCGACGAGGCCAGTGTGATCAATTCTCATTCTCGCACCAGTAGTCGTGCCATCAGTCGTCGAAAAAGTGAGGTATGTTTCTCTATCATTGATTGCAAAATTCGCGGTACTATAAGCGTGTATCCCCGCCGCAGTCTGCCAACCAGCATCATAAACCTGCCATACATACCCGCCTAATAATTGACTAACTGGTGTAATTGTCGGCGAGGCTGAAGTCCCGCCACCCGTTGATATAACAAAAGTTGGATAACCCGTATTACCGTTAAGATATTGTTGATACTCTATGGTCGGCCATTGACTCGCGGCGGCGGCGGTATTAGTCAGTAAGAGTTGTGGTAAAGTTGCCCCGCCAGCTCCAGAAACATGAAGTTTTGCGCTTGGACTCGTCGTCCCGATGCCGACGGAGCCATTGTTTAATGTCAACACGTATCTTAACCAGTCAGTTCCTCCGCTGTTTGCTTGGACGAATTCCATATAATTGGGAGTAAATATCTCATTGGTGTTCCCAGCAAACGTACCACCAGGTATAGTCGTTGGGTCAATGAATAAAGCAATATGGTCGCCTGTTTGCCCAACTTGGACACCTGGATACCCAGCTTGGTTGTAACCACTACCATGACTACGAATAAGCGGTTGGTCAGTAGCGCCAGCATTGCTTCCGTAATACCAATTTCCCGAGTTGACAAGAATGTCTCCTGCAACATGCAATTCTTGCCCCGGACTCGTCGTCCCGATGCCGACGTTGCCTTGAAAAACTGCCGCTGGGTCACTGCTGGCAGTCGGCACAAACGTCACATCGCAGACGCCGTACATGGTCGCCGTAGAGACTGTCGTGGGCATAAGATCCGTAGCGGCACTGTAGCGGTTGTCGTTGATGGTTATATCCCCTATTGTCACAGGTGTTGTGTAAGTGATTTGAGCATAGTTGCTGGCGCCAGACCGTGCCGCCACAAGATAGCTGGTTCCAGACGTTACGTTGACGGGAGTAATGTCAATATAAGTCCAAGTAGTGGCTGAGACTGGAGTGATGGTGGCGCTGGCTAACACCGTTCCATTGGAGAAATTGTAGAGTCGAATGGTTCTCGCTGTTCCGGTCGTTTTAATACCCAAACGTGTGATTTGGCCGTTTCGATTCATGGTAAACTTATAACCCATATTCCAATCTGCTGTAGTAGGAGTAACCGTTCCAATGCCAGTGTCTTTTAATGGGGTTTGGGGGGCGTAACTGGTGCTGACTTGTAATCTTGCTGTAGGACTGTTAACGCCAATCCCGACATTACTATCAAAATAGGCCCCATAATTGTTGTCAGCTCCCGTGGCTGAAGAGACATAGATGCCCCAGTTATTAGTCGCGGCGCCGGTAGAACCGGTAAAACTGCCTGTCGAATTGAGATAGAGGCCATATTTGTTGGTGTTATCAGTGGTGGTGTTGGTGGTTTGGTTTAAGATCTTGACGCCAAGAGACTCATTAGTGACTGCTGCGGCGGCTGTTGTCAGCGTGATATTTCCGGCTGTTGTCAGCGTGATATTTCCAGAGGTGACGGTACTCAGAGCAAGGTTAGCAGAAGTGTTGGACATGGAATCAATCAATGTCATGGCTCCGGTGGTGGAGATGTCCCAGTCGCTAGAATTAATCGCGGCAGTGTCTCCGCCATCTCCCAGTGTGAGAATTCCGTTTCCCGTAAAGGTACCGCTAACTATGAGACCATCAGAGATGGTAAATCCGGCTGACGCGCCGGTGGCGTCCAGAGTAACGGCTCCGGCGCTGGAAACGGCAGTTGTTACATAATTACTCGCGTCATAGGCAATACGATGCTGGGGCGTTGTTGTTGATAGAACTTCCAAACGGTTATTTGGGCTCGCCGGCCCGATGCCAACGTTGCCATTGTCCAGTAGGACCATGATTTCCAGGCCGTTACCATTTTGGAGGTGGATATCTGATCCCGTTGTACCCGAAACGCTTGTGGGACGTAGAAATAAATCACTTGTTGATGTACTCCCACCGTATATTACACTTGCGGTGATCGGGTCAGAGAACGTAAACCCGGCTGACGCGCCGGTGGCGTTCAGAGTAACGGCTCCGGCGCTGGAGACGGCAGTGGTCACATAATTGCTCGCGTCATAGGCAATACGATGCTGGGGCGTTGTTGTTGAGAGAACTTCCAAGCGGTTATTCGGAGTAGTTGCCCCGATGCCAACGAGGCCAGCACTGCTAATCACAACCAGGGTGTTCCCACTGACATCTCGAAATCTAGCGATATCTTCGCTGGAGGCCCCGTCAACAACAAGTCCAGGATTACCAGCTAATCCGTGTGCCCCAGCGCTATTATCAATAAAGGCACGCCCAATGAGATGCAGTTTGGAATTCGGCCCCGTGGTCCCGATGCCGACGGAGCCGTTAAAGACTTGTGTTCCTGTGACAACGGAATCTGCATTACTGACTAACCCGCGGCTGGCGGCGACGGCGGAAGCGACGGTTTCCACGTAGACACTCGGCGATGTCTTTTTCTCTAACTGCGCTCCCCAGGCACGCATAGTCGTACTGATGGTTGTGTTATTATTGGTGACACGACAGGTGACGGTGGTGGTATCGGTTGCCGTTGTTCCTTTGATACTGAACCGTCGCCAATTGGAGTCAATTGTGGTTGCGCCACTGGCTCCGTTAGTCGGGCTGGTGCCGTTGAATGTGATGTTCAATAACGCCGAGGTGGAAGTTCCTGATTTGAGCCAGACGCTGAAAACATAATCGGCCGCGGCCGCCGCGCTGATCGTAGCGGCTTGCTCTACATATCCTGTTGCGGCGGCGCTGTTGGTGAATAAATCAGCGTTAGTGGTGCCATCCGGTGCTGTTTCACCATCAGCAATGGTTAACTGAGACGCAGTCCACGTCGTGCCGAAAATTTCAGAACGAAGGAGTAAGTTTTCATAAAGGCCAATGCCACCATACGGAGTATTGATATCGCCGGCGACTTCGAGTTTCGTTTGAGGATTGGCTGTCCCGACGCCGACGTTGCCGCTTTCTAAAATTCTAAAAAGTACATTTCCAGCATCATCTTTGTAGCTAAAGTTGTTAAATCCATCTTGAGTGCCTTGAATAATTAACGTTCCATCTACTTGTTGCCTATAAATCTTGTAATCGGCAACGCTGCTAGCCCCAAGACGAATCATCTGGGACTCGTCAGATGTGTTATCCCATATAGATAACCTTGCCCCAGGACTCGTCGTCCCGATGCCGACGTTGCCGTCAGTGTGGACGCGCATTTTTTCAGCGCTATTTATCCAAAATTGTATAGGATACGCGCCACCTACGGCCGAAAGGGATAACCCCCCAGCGCCATTTGCCTCTAACAAACCTCCATTAGCGATGTACTGATTGCTCGTGGTAAACGCGGATGAGTGCATACGCATGTACAAAGAAAAAGTATCTGCGGTTGCTTGAACACGGGCCGTTGCTCCTGTGCCGGCAGTTGTGTTTTGAACATAGGCGTAGGTTTCGCCATTCTGGTTTTTTAATACATGCAGCGGTTGACTTGGACTCGTCGTCCCGATGCCGACGTTGCCGGCAGGATCCCAAACTTGCGCCCACCCCAGCCCCCACCGATAAATGCCCATGGTTGTGCTGGCAACAGCAGCGCTGGTCGTTGGACCAAAGAACCAACCTGCCGCTGTATCAGTAGCGCCAAATATAACCGCCGGCCGGGCGTCTCCACCCGCGTCTCCCACTAATCCGGTGTTATTTAAATTTAACCAACTGTTTCCACGTATCTTTCCCGCGACGTCAAGTTTAGTTCCCGGCCCCGTCGTCCCGATGCCGACGTTAGCACCGCCTGAATCAATTGTCAATTGCGCATCGTTTGCACTCCCCGCGCTTAGGACAAGATCGTGAGCAGAGCTTGTGTAGATACGGCCAACACTGTCCCCAGCACGAATTCTGACCATTGTACTGTTTGTTGTGTCTGTTACACTGAACTCGGGGTCGGTGGCTCCCGAAAGCTGAAGGAGTGTTCCCGGACTCGTCGTCCCGATGCCGACGCTGCCGGTTCCTTTGGGGGTTAAGATCAAACTGATGTTGGCGTCGGTGCCATCGGCCGCCAGGGTGGTTCCAGCTAATGTAACCGCCGCGGCGGCCACATTGGTATCGAAAGTGGTGGCGTTGACGGTATCGCTGGTGACGGAAGTGGTGCCGGCCTCGGTGATGATTCCATCGCCAAAGGTGAACTTGTTGGTGGCCCCGCCGATCGTGAGGTTATTGGTCTCGCTGCGGATGGCGGTGACCTCATCCACTGTCAGAGTCGCCATCATGTTATCAAAGTCCACATTGCTTAAGACGTTGCCGGTGCCGTTGGCATCATAAGTCTTGTTGGTC
>JGI1356J14229_10001768_pt1 | contig 17464 bp, 21 predicted proteins | sample Subgrocontami58m_FD_14229 | JGI IMG/M metagenome (IMG submission 14229) | reverse complement strand
GCAGTGGCCGTGGTTGTCGCGTCGCGACCGGGGCAGACCTCGGGAGGAAGGGCTGGGGACCTTGCCACGTTGGTCACCTCACCGAAAGATGCGTGACAGAGGTACGAGGGCGTTCCCGCGATAGCTCCCTGGGTCTACCCACAGGAATGCGGGACGTAGGTTCCGAAAACAAATTGCGGGGGGTCGCTCCCAAGAAGTTGCCGGACACCATTTACGAAGGTCATGAGAGACCGGCGAGCGCCAGGGAAGAGGGAGCGGCCGGTAGAACGTAAGCAGTCTGCCGTTGCGATCGGGATGGGGGACGCGGGATGGGGGACTACGCAGGTGCAAAGACAACTTTTACACGACCCGGCCGTTGCGGCGCTGTCGAGATGCATCCCTGCGGGACGTGGGGAGGGCACGTGGCGCAGGGATGAAGGGTGCCGGCACGTAGCTCCCGCGTGTGAGCCGCATGCCGGGGCCCGGTGGGGAAGCTGCCTCCCCGACGCGGACACCGGCGCCACCATCGCCTGCAAGCTCTCCGGCTCCCGCCCGGGCAGTTCCCGCCTCCTGACTGACCCGGAACGCCGGGCCCTCCCCCTCGCCCTCGTCCTGGCGCACTTCGAGCCGAGCCGGAAGCTCCATGAACCTGCGTGAACGCTATCGGGGTGCCGCCTCGGCCTGTCCATCGGGGACGTCGCTCGGGGCCAGCCAGCAGTTCCGCCCGCCGGGGTCTTTCGAATCGGTCCACGACATTGGGGGTGGCCCCTTCCACCTCCAGCCGGCCAGCGGATCGTAGGCTCACGAGGTATGGTGTCCCCATGGGGGACCTTTGGCAAACATATTCGGGATCTTTGCCAGACGCTGCAGTTCGAGGGCCGAGTCGCTGCATGACAAACGTCCCCGGGGGAGATGGAACCTATTCCCCCGGGGAGTATTTACTTTACAATCAAGAGGTTGGCGGATTCTGAGCGCCAAACTCTTTTAGCTTGACATGGTATAACTCTAGAGTTATATTTCCCTCTAGAAGAAATAGGGAAGAGGTTGTAACTGGAGGGTGGGCAGTGGCGGATGTGCGGGGTGGCTGGACGATCGAATGGTTCGTGACGGGGAACGGCGAGCGCCCTCTCCGGGCATTCCTTGAAACGCTGAGCGGACGGAACCACGACGAGGCAATCACGCTCATGGAGTTGCAGCAAAAGTGGGGTGACCAACTTAGATCGCCAAATTCGGAACCGCTGGGCGATGGCCTCTTCGAACTCCGGGGCCATCAGGTGCGGATCTTCTACATATACCGACCTGGACGTCGGATCGTCCTCTTGGACGGCATCGTGAAGAAGAAGGGCAAGATTCCGTCGGGGGTGCTCGATCGAGTTCGGCAGTACCAACAGGAGGTCAAAGCAATGGACGCGAAGGCCAAGCGGGGTCCCTGACCGGTGAGACACGTTAACAGGGGTAAGGACAATTTGTGAAAAGTAGCGTATCAGGAAATAAGGATATTTGACCAAGTTTATGGATATGAGGGTTACGATGAAGAAGAGCGAACTTCGCGGGTGGATCGATCAACAGTACGCTAAGGATCCTGGTCTTCGGCAGCGAGTTAACGAGCTCATGAGCCAGATGGAAATTGAGCAGGGCCTCGTAGCATTGCGACAGGATCGAGGCATCTCGCAGAAGACGTTAGCCAAACTGGTCGGTGTTAGCCAGCCGGCGATTGCCAAGCTCGAGTCGGGGCAAGCAAAAAACATTGAGCTCAGGACGCTCGCCCGTTATGTAGGCGCGCTCGGCGGTCGGCTCAAAATCGAAATAATTAAGGATACGCCCGGACCGAAAATTATCGGCCTTCGACGGCAGACGGAAAAGGTCTAGGCTTAACCGTCCGCTTCCGGGGCCGGGTAGCGGCGTAGGAAAAGTACAGCGGGGTCGTTGGGCCGAGAAGAAAGCCCTCGAATAAGGCGCCCCCTGGTCCTCCAAGAAGAGCGGGGACGAACTCTTCAGGGACCAGGGGGCAACTTTTTTAATGGGGGACGTTCCAGTCTTTGTCGCCTTCCCTGGCATGGTAGGTCCGGAAGAGTTGCGGTGGGGTGGTCAGCGCATCTCGGGCGCGGGGGTCTCATACCAGCGGCAGGACCTCGATTCCGTCAAGCCGCAGCCCGCCACCTCATCCAAGGGAATCGGCTTCTGGATCCTGATCGCCCTCGGCATTTTCTTCGCCTTGTTCATCGCCCTCGCTGTGGTCACCGCCGCCGACCGGCTCGATGTCTTCGACCAGGAGGGGCGCCGCCAGGGCTACGTGGTGCAGCAGGCTGACCGCCTGGACCTCTTCGATCGCGACTCTCGCCGCACCGGCTACGGGATCCAGCCCCCCGACGGCTCCTGGGACCTGTTCCGGCCGGACGGCTCCCGCCTCGGCGTCATCCAGCCGGGCCTCGGTGGCCTCCCGTCCCGCCTGGTCCTTCAACCCCGAAAAAGGTAGCCAGGGGGAGACGATGTGGCCGAATGTGGGAGGCGGGACGGAATGGGGGACCGCTGCTAGCTCTCGAGTGCCTGAAGCGTCGGAGAGATCCGGACCGGGGTCCCGATGTACACGGATGTGAGGAGGCGTTCGAAGAATCCTGGGGGACCCACGAACGGAAAGTCGCGCCCATCGGGTGTCCGCGCAATGGCAAAGTAGTCCCGTCCACCCTTAGTCTCTTGGTAGCTGATGAACGCGACGGTCATCCCAGCGGGGACCTCGACGCCGCGCAAGTTCGCTTGCGCCTCCAGGTCGCGCCCGACCACGGCATTCAAGGAGTCGTGATCGAACGGTTTCAGCGCCACCTGAAGTTTCGAGACCTCTTCGGTTCTTCCGCCCGCCAGCATGACGTACCCGTCGAAGGTGTGGTGTCCTCCCACGCTGCTGATGCCGGCGTAGGCGACCTCTTCCGGACCCAGCCCGAGGGGAGAATAGCCCCCCACCCCCCAGAGTTGCTTGACCGCCTCGTAGACGAGACGGACGAACGTCGGGGTGATGCCGTGACCGGCCATGGCTCCACCGGAGCGGCCTGCCTTGATCAGCCGGCCGTTGACGCCGACGTCGTTTGTGAGGAGGGCGTGGCTCACACTGCCGAGGTATCCCAGGTTCCTCAGAACGACCTCCAACTCGGTCAGGGGAACCGCGGGAAATGGGTTGTGATGCTCCAGGAGCTTGAGGCTCGAAAGTCCGGTGATGCGCGCCTGGCTCATGGCCGTGGTGACTGACAGATCCATCGCCCGGGAGAAGATGTGGGTCCTCCGGTCGCGGATGCTCGAGGGGTCTGCCGCGCACCCGATGCCTGCCACCCGGACCGCCCGCCCCGCCCCCGGGGGTTGCCTTGACAGGATTAGGCCGGCATACCCCAGGCTTTGCGGGGCGATGCCGATCAACTTGATCGGATAATAGATCGTCCGGTCCTCGATCTCATCCGGGTGCGTCGTCACGTGTGCGGTGGAGAAGTTCCGGCGGGCCAACTCGTGGGTGAAGAGGCGCTGCTCGTAGACGAATTTGTCCAGGGCCTTCACCATCGCGAAATCATGCTGGTAGACCCGGCCGAGGGCAGCCGCCCCCAGCTTCAACATATTCGCCCCGGTCGCCCTGCGGTCGAAGGGTGAAACCAGGCTGGCGAAGATCTCCGTGATCTCTGCCGGGGCGATGCGCGGGCGGTTCCGGTTCGTCCCCTTGGTGTTCCCCGCGGTGACCACCAACGATATCTCTTCCCCGCGCTCCATGAGGTCCGCCAGCGCGTCGTTGAAGGGCACGATCCCGGAGGCAGAGGCGGCATGGGTGGGCGTGCAGCGGATCCTGGGGAGGCGGGCAAAGAGGCGGCAGTGCGAGCTGTTGGCCAGGCGGCGGCCGAAATCTTCGGCCACTTGGTCTTCGGTGATCTGGGCCAGCTCGTGCGGATAGGAAATGGCCACATTGATGCTGGTGGTCCGGGACAGGTCCACGCCGGCGCTGGCAGCTTCGGCCACCAGGCGCTCGAATCCCTTCCAGAGGAGGGATTCCGCGTAGATCGGCTCGAGCTTCCCCGACTCCCAGTATTCCTGGAGCGATTTGCTGCCGCCGGCACTGGCCTCCTCCCAGAGCGGTGGCGGCTTGTAGCTTGCGGCTCCAGCCAGCAGGTAGATGGGTCGCGGCTCCTGGCGCATGGGCTCCCCCCTTCCCTTCGGCCAGTTCCGTGTCGTGCCCCCGGTCGCGTGCATCCGAGGGGCTCTCGCGCGATGCGGGCGCGGACCTCCGCGGCGTGTTACACGCGAGAGTTGGCGGGTGTGCGGTCCACCAGGACGACGGCCTTTCCCTCCACCACGATCATGTTGTTTTGATTGTAGCAGTTCGTCGAGAGGGTCACAATCGGCTTGTCCACGCGAACGTGTAGGACTTCTGCGACGGCCGTGATGGTATCGCCGATGTAGACCGGCTGCCGGAAGTCCAGCTCCTGGCGCAGATAGATTGTTCCGGGACCGGGCAACTTCATCCCCATTACGGCGGAGATCAATCCCGTGACCAGCATCCCGTGCGCGATCCGCCTCCCGAAGCGTGTTTGCTTGGCATATTCCTCGTCGATGTGGAAGGGATTCATATCACCGGTGGAGCCGGCGAACAGAATCACATCGGTCTCCGTGATGGTTTTCGTAAAGGAGGCCGTTTCTCCTACCTCGATCCTCGCGTGCGGTTGCATGTTCGGGATCACTGGCATCTTCTCCCCCTTGTGCTGATTCGGTTTCCAAAAGGAACCGGAACTGTGCCTGCCGGGAACGTTCCGGATCGCCCCGCCATCTTATCAAGAAATTCGCGGAGCGAAATGGATTTTCTCTTCAACGTTGCCACCCCGATCCTCTCTCGCCCTGCACATCATACGCGGGCACCCGCTCGGACTCAAACCCCCACTCTGAAACGTCTTGACGCCTGTATAGGATGTGTCTACAGTGACCCGGCATTTTTACCCACACTGGCCGGGAGGGAAAGGAGGCATCTTCATGGAGCTTGGACTGAACGGGGCCACCACACTCAAGGCGGACCTGGCCACGGATATCGCGGTGGCGGGCAGGGCGGGATTCGACTTCGTCGAGATTTGGGCCGCCAAGCTATTGGGGTACTTGGAACGGGGCGGTGTTCCGGCGCTCCGACGAGATCTCAAGAGGGCAGGGGTCAAGGCGGCCACGCTGAACTCGGTGGAGCGGGTGACCTTCAATGACCCGTCCGGCCATATCCGGATGCTGGAGGATTTCCAGCGATTCTGCCGAGTGGCCGAGGCCATAGATTGTGAGACAGTGATCGTGGTGCCCAGCCCGCGACCGAAGGGCGTCTCGCTCACCGCCATTGCGCGGGAGTCCGTCCGGGTCCTTCGGGAACTCTCGGGCATCGCCCGGCCCTACGGGGTCCGGCTGGCATACGAGTTCCTGGGGTTCGCAGACTGCACCGTAAACACCCTGGGGCAGTGTGCAGCCATCGTGGAGAAGGTCGCACGGCCGAATGTCGGCCTGGTGCTCGACACATTCCACTTTTTCGCCGGAGGATCCCGGCTCGACTCGATCCGGCAGGTGGATCCCCGGAAGATCTTCATGGTCCACATCAACGACGTGGAACGGGTGCCCCGGCGGAAGATGCACGATGCGTTACGCCTCTTCCCCGGGAAGGGGATCATCCCCCTGGCCAGCATCCTGCGCATCCTGAAGGCCATCGGGTACGCCGACAAGGTCTCGGTGGAGATCTTCCGCCCGCAGTACTGGGACCGGCCCCCGCTCCAGGTGGCGCGCGAGGCGCGGGCCACGGCGCTGGCGGCGCTCCGGCGGGCCGGCCTTTCCTGATTGTTGAAGGCATCGCCAGCTCCTGAGGTTCTTTGGACTGTCTCCTGTTCCTCCGGGAGGATTCGGCGTGAAATTCTCCATCTGTCTGGAAATGATCTACCCCGAGCTTGACTTTGACGCCCGGGCCGCACGGATTCGTGAGGCGGGTTTCACGGCGGTGGAGTTCTGGGGATGGGAGGGGAAGGACCTAGCGGTCCTTCGGACGCTGCTGGGGCAGGGGTTCGCCGTCTCCACCTTCAGCGGGCAGCGCAGGGGCTCTCTGGTGGATCCAAAGGGGTGGGAGGTCTACCGGGCAGAGGTCCAAGCCTCCATCCCTGTCGCCCGGAGCTTGGGGTGTGATCGGCTCATGCTCCTGACGCAAGAGGAGCTCCCGGACGGTTCCGCGCGCCCTGCGCCGCCTCACCTGAGCCGGGTGGAGCAACGCGCCAATGTTGTCGCAGGGCTCACGGCCCTGGCGCCGCTCGCGGAGCGGGAGGGAATGACGCTCCTGCTGGAGCCGTTGAACACCCGGGTGGACCACCCCGGCTACTTTTTGGACAGCTCCCGGGAAGGCTTCGCAATCGTGGAGGAGGTCGGAAGCTCCCACGTCCGCCTCCTCTACGACATCTATCACATGGAGGTCATGGAGCGGGACAGCACGCGGATGCTGCTGCGTCACATCCCCCTGGTGGGTCACATCCACATCGCGGATGTTCCCGGTCGGCACGAGCCCGGGACGGGAGCGCTGGACTTTTTCGGTATTCTGCGGGCGCTGGGCGAGGCAGGGTATATGGGCGCGGTGGGATTCGAGTTCGCTCCCCATGCGGGGGCAGATGAGGCCCTGACTCGGATCGCCACCCTCCGTGCCCAGCTCCGATCGCACGGATGTGAGGTATCCTGAGGATCGAAGGCTTCCGGATGTTGCGGGACATGCGGGCTTCCGATGCGGCTCGCTGTGCGGCCTCAGCTTCTTTGGCGTGTTGCCTGGCAGATCTTCCGGATGTCACGCCAGTCATGGTGCGGCAGCAGTTTGCCTGTCCCGGCCGGCGCCTGTGCCGCGAGCGATTTCAACCTCTCGATTCGATCCCTTGTCTCTGGATGGGTAGACAAGTACTTCAGCACGGTGGGGGAGGTACGGTTGTTCCGGCCCAACACCTCGAAGAATGCGATCATCCCGGTGGGATCAATCCCCGCCTGGATGAGCATCCGCATCCCCTCCGCGTCGGCTTCCTCCTCGTTTTGGCGGCTGTATTTTAGAGCCCCGAGGGTCCGGGCACTTTCCAGCCCGTAGGCCATGGCGCCACTGGCGTCCCCGGTCAGCGCGGCGAGCAGAAGGCCGCTCGACGCGTGCTGGACGAGCGCCCCTGTGGCGTGGCGATGGAGGACATGCTGGAACTCGTGGGCCAGCACGCCGGCCAATTCTTCCGCAGTTCGGGTCCGTTCAAGCAATCCCCGGAAGATCACGATGTATCCGCCGGGCGCCGCAACGGCGTTCACGGTTGGATCGTTCACCACCATCACTCGGAATGTGTAGGGCTGCCTTGGGAGTGGCGCGGTCAGGGCCGTGCTGATCTCATCAATCACCCGCGTGCGAGTCGGATCCACGCATTGCTTCTTGGGCGGAGCCAGGTGTTCGACGACCGCCTGCCCAAGACGTTCCTCCCACGAGACGGGAACGCGGGCGGCGACCAGCGATGCCAGGGCCGGGATGCCCCATAGGAAAAACGCGGTCGTGATCCCGATCACGGCCAGGGCCGCGAGAGCCGTGAGCGTGACCCGCATCCTGCGGCGGGCGGGGTCGTGGAAACGCGTGGCCAGTTCCGGCGCCATCCGACGCAGGCAACTGAGAAATCCCGCATCTGAAACCAGGAGTGCCTCCGGGATCCCGCCACCCCGCTCCAGACGTACCTGCTCCCCGGCGTAGAAGCCTTGGGTCTGGCGGATCTCCGTGTACGGCCACCAGAGCGCGACCCCCTGGTCCCTGGTGACCTGGAGGCCCTGCCGCATCACGCGGATGGTCGCCCGCTGACGCGCCGCGGTTCGGCCGTCCAAATAGTAGCCTTCCCAGTCCGTCTGCACTGAAACCCACGCTAGCCGAGGTCCAGGCCAACGTCGAGAAAACCGGCCAGCGCGTCCCCGGTGGCGGTGGCGGCCTGCGCCTCCTGCTGTATGCCCGCCAGACCCAGCGGGCCCTCCAGGGTCAGGTACTTGAAGGCGAAGCGCACGTTTCGAATCATGACCCACGGCCAGCCCAGGCCCAAGGTGACCACCAGCAGGAGCAAATTCCCCAGGGTCAACAGGAGGAGTCGTCCTCCCGTGACCGTGGATCGGAAACGGGAGCCGCCAAAGGAGGTGTGCTCCCAGAAGTAGCGCTGCTTCCTGGCCAGAAACCAGAACAAGTACAGACCCAGGGTGGGGAAAAACAGCACGATGGCCAGCAGAAAGCTGCCGAAAAGGTCCCGCCCGTTTCCGTCGAAGTGAAACTTCTCATTCCCAAAGTAGGAGTGAGACACCAGAAAGCCATATCGTCGCGTCTCGAAGATAGGGTAGTAGAGGCCCAGGGTGATTCCGGTGAGAAGCGAGCCCACGACAAATAGCTTGATGAAGTCCAACGTCCGTCCCCGGAACGAGAACCGGATCTCACGCCATGAGCTCCGGCTCAGTCGATAGCGGCGTGCGCCCACCATTGCAGAGGGGATAAGCACCATGACGATCGCATACGTGAAAAGACCCGCAAGAAGCTTGATGGCGGGTCCGCGCAGCAGCTCTTGCATGATCCCCAAGAGAATCAAGGGAACGCCGAATACGAGCATTGCCTTGAGAAAGCCGATGAGCAGCTCCTTGCCCGTTCCGTGGTACGCGAAACGATCACCCTCGAATTCGGTCTGACTCAGCAGATAGCGCCGGACTCTGACCTTGCCCCAGAAGTAATAGATCCCCAGGGTGATGACTGTCAGGAACATGTTGACGATGTGAATCCCGAGGAGGGAGCCTCCCGCGCCGTGAAAGGACAGCCGCCGACTTTGCGCCGCCTCTCCTTCCACCTGCGCACGCTTTGCCTCGATCCCGGGCTGCGCCGACGGCCTGGGCGGGGGCGATGGGCTCGCGACCGGGGCACGGGTCGTGCTCGTAGGGCGCGGCGCCGGACCGCCGAGTGGCGCGCCGCAGGATTTGCAGCTTGGCCCGGGCAACTGCATCAATCCGCACTTGGGACACGTCATGCCGAAAGTCATTGGTCCGCTCTCCCCTGTATCTTAGTACACAGTTGTGATCTGATACCATCGATACAGTTGCGTGCCCAGGGAAAGAATATTCCGGCAACGGCGGGCATGGTGACAAGAAAAAAATGGCCGCCCATGACAAACATGAACACACGGCCCATGGAAAGGGTTCCTCAGGTCGGGCTCACGGGCTGTCGAGAGATGGGAGACACGAGACGCGGGCCACCGAAAACAGGGCAGCCCTTCGGAGTTGGTTCCTCTCCGAAGGGCTGCGTGAAGCGATTCGCGCAGGCAGGCACCCAGGATGGCATAACCAGATGTCCCCGCTGGCCACCATACCACCTCCTCAAGCAGCGGAAGGGAAGGCCTCGAGGTCCGCGGATGCTATCACCCGCGATGTCGGTGTCAACCCCAAAGTCGCATCTCCATCCCTTTGCAACGGACGCCCTGAGGTCTCTGTGGCGCTCTATTCTTCCTCCACTTGGCCATCCCATTCGATCGTAATGCCGCGCTTGACAGACTGGGAGGCTGGGCAGCCCTTCTCGTGAACCTCGATGGCCCGCAGGGCCTCCTCGCGCTTGCCCTTGGGGACCTTGACCTTGTAGTGCACCTTGATGCTCGTGACCAGGGGTTTGCCGTCCACGTTCTCGATGATCCCTTCGACTTCCGCCGACAGCCGATCCGGCTGGGTGGGGATCTTCCGCGCCGCCAGCGCCACGGCCAGCGTACCCGTCATTCACCCCGCCACCGCGGCGATCATGTGGTCGAGGGTGGTGGGCAGGTCTTCCTCCGGCTCCACTCCGTAGAACTTCTTGACGCCGCCGTGGACCCCATACCGCACGGGCTCGGGAAAATTCTCGATGTAGGCCCGGCGTAGCGGGCCCTTGTCCTTCACGATCCGGATCCGGGAGACGTGAATCAGCTCGGCCATCGCCGTCCTCCTCTCGGTGTGCGGGGATAGGGGGACTCTAGCGGAATTGAAGCAGCCTGGCAATACCTGGCCGGTCAATCGTTGTGCTGTCATGCATTCGGGGCTCCCTCCAGGCGGGGAGGGTCGTGAGGAGGGTGACGCGATGGGGACAGCGGCGAAGCCGGTGAGGGGTCCAGGAAGGGCCCCGGAACTGCCGGGGGCCATCGATCTGTCAATGGAGGAGATCCCGACCCTGCCCACGTCGAGTCAAACCGGTGATCTGCCCGGAGGGGGATGGGCACCGGACCGCCAGATTCTGCGTTGATCGGGCGGCCCCGCCCCGTGTTCAGGGCGTCTCGTGAACGCTACGCCAAGGGAGACTGACCACCCTTGGAGGGTTGATAGTACGGGTTGGTGCCGCCCGCGTGGTCGGTCGTATCCACCACCTGCCGAATCTCGGGGACCGCGTCGCGGATCATCACCTCGATCCCCTGTTTCAGCGTCACGTCAGCCATCCCACACCCCTGGCAGCCGCCGCCCAGGGCGATGTAAGCCACGTCGTCCTTGACGTCGAGAAGCGTGATGTACCCGCCATGGGTGGCCACACCAGGATTGATCCGCGTATCAATCACCTGCTGCACGGCCTTGGCCTTGGGGTCAGTCCAGATGGAGCTTGGATTGTCGATTCTGAACCCGCTCTGGGAGATGCCTTCCACGAAATCGATGGTCGAACCTTCGAGGTTAGGCGCGCTCTGCGGGTCGATGAACACCTGGAAACCACCGGCGTCCACCACAACGTCCTCGGGTCCCTTCTCTCCACTGCCAACGAATCGGAGATCGTATTGAAACCCGCCCGGGCCGCGCCCTGTGATGGCTACCCGCAGCGCGGAGCCTTGTCGCTCCTGCGCTTCCAAGAGCGCAAGGATCTTCTGCTGTGCCGGATCGGTGATAGTCAGCATTGCCGCCCCCTTATGGGACTCGGCATCCTCGCTGGGTCAGGTCCAGTGCGAGGACCCGTAGGTTCCGCTCTAAAGTTCACAGTCGCCGTTGGAGCGCCTTCATCCTCCTCCCATGTGCACGCGGAGTCAGTGCCCCAGGGAGCCCGGGACATTCCGGGGGTCCTCCGGAGCCATTCCAGGCACGGCCTATACCTCCCCCGGACGCTCGCGGGGGGTGATGACGAACGTCAGTCGTCGATGGGCCTCGCGTAGGGAGGCTTCGATGTGTTCCGGCGTCTCCCGGCGGGCGAAGATGAATCCGAGGTACCTCGTTCCCTCCGGCAGCGGGACGACCTGTTGTCCCAGGGGAATGGTGAGCCTGATTTCTTCGATCCCGGGAACCCTTTCAGCCTCCGCCTGTCCTTGGACCTCGCGGAGAACACCGCCGTGCGGGATCGGGATCATCATGACACCGGCGGCTTGGCTTTCCCGTTCAAAGGATTCCGCCCCGAGCCCCATGGCATGCCGAAGAAGTAGCTCCTCGAGCGACATGCCATCGCCAAAGCGCAACGTTCGAGAGCACAGACCCCCGATGGAGCGTGGGGCAATTTCGAGGACCCACGGGCCAGCGTCGTTCACGCGCAGCTCCGCGTGGATGGGCCCATCCCAAAGGCCGAGCGCCTTCACGGCCTCTGCTGTGTGCGCCGCGATCTTTTCCTGAATCGCCGCGGGGAGACGCGACGGGGTGACGTAAATCGTCTCCTCAAAAAACGGACCGTCAAGAGGATCCGGCTTGTCGAAAATGGCCAGCACCCTGAGCCGACCATTGGAGAGGAGCCCCTCGAGCGCCACTTCGATACCCGGGATAAAGGTCTCGACCAGGATCGGCGTCGCCAGTTCACCGCCCTGGGAGGCCACCTCCGGCTGGCGCAGGATGGCGACGACCCGGCGGAAGGCAGCGATGAACTGCTCCGGATTGTCGGCCCGAATGACCCCGCGGCTGGCGGACAGTGAGAGAGGTTTGAGGACGCACGGGAAGGTCACGCTGGGTGCCACGTCCTCGGGATTCTCCTCAATGGAGATCCGCTGGAAGCGCGGCGATGGGATCCCGGCCTCGGCCAAGATCTCCCGCATACGGTACTTGTTGCGGGCAGCCGAGACCGCTTCGATAGAGTTGTGGGGCAGGCCAAGTGCCGCGGAGGCCGCGGCTGCCAGGATCACCCCGTCATCATCCGCTGCAATCACCGCCTGAATCGGGTTTTGCCTGGCGTACTCGACGATGGCTCGCGATCCCTCGTCGGGCGCCAGGAAGTTGACCGTGAGGTTTCCAGCCGGATTGGCGTCGGCCAATACCTGCGGGCGGTCGGATCCGACCACCACCGGGACATTGAGCCGCCTTGCCGCGTCGAGAAAGGCGCTGGCCCGGTAGGTGGTGGTGGTCATGAGCAGAAGGAGGCGATCCATTCGCTCCGGGACCTTTCCCGTAGGTCAATACGTCCCTGCTTTTCGCACAATAGCCCGGGAAGGATGATCCGTCAACGAGAGGCCCCGGCCGCTCTGAGGTCGTCCATGGACCCGAGCAGCCGGGAAGCGATAAGGTCGCTCATGTGGGATGAGTTCGATGGTCGGGTCACCATCTCAGGCAAGTGCTTCGTGCTGCCGCCTGGGGCGAATGGTCAGCTCCGCGAAGCCAGCGATCTCCGCCGGGGGTCGCCTCCGGTCAGATCGCCTTCAGAATGTCGGCGAACTCGTCTCGGGTATAGGCACGGAACGTCTCGGTCCGGACGTTCCCGAGCGACGCGTTTTCCAGCGTGAAGGCGCTCAAGGCCGCGTCGCTGGGAGCGTCGAACGTGACGACAATGTCGTACGTGCCCATCGTCCAGTGGATGTCCCGGATCTTGACCTTGTGCTTTGCCGCGAGCTTCCGGATCCGATCGGCACGCTTGATGGAGTTCTTGACGTCTCGAATCCCCTGGTCCGTGAACGATACGAGTGCGATGTAGTGCGGCATCTGGCTCCTCCTTTCAATGAGGTTCCGGCTGTATCCGCCGCCGAATTACCACACTCCGATGATCACCGGGGGGCATTGCGGGGCGAGGATATCGAAAAACATCTGTCCGGTCAACAAGAGGGGAGCGCGCGCATTCTCAATCGGGTTGCCGCTGACCACCCGTCTGTCCACCCTCACTGGCTCTGCGTCGTTGGAGCACCCATCAGGGCTCCGGACACTCCGACCCGCTGCCGCCCAATCTTTCTCGGGCGGCGTTAATCTTGCTCCAATAGTGCCGCCCGAGCGTCTGGCCCACCCAGAAGGCTCTCTCCACCTGGGCCGGCGTGAGTTCCTTCAGCGTGTCATACGTCGCGACATCGGCCGCGACCACGTTTCCCGGGATCAGGGACGCTCGCTTGGTCGTCAGCCTGGATCGGAACTCGTAGGATGCCAGCGCCGCGATTCCTCTTTCTTGGGTGGCGCGGATTGGAAGCGTCTTTTTCCCGGGCAACTGCCGGTAGAGAAGTTGGTGCAGACTATCGTAGGAGATCCCCTGGCTCCGAGAGAGCAGTTGCAGCAATTCGACCTTCACGGGGAGCTCGTCCGATCGACTCCACCGGCTTGCATCAGAAATGATGGTGAGATCAGGGCGATCGGGAAATTTCCCTCCCGTCTTGAGCCCTCGGAAGCGGTCGAGTCCCTCCACGCCGAGGTTCTCCACGACGCCTCCATCAACGAAGCGCCGCGTGCGAGGGGTCCCCGAGCCTCTGGCAGGCGTCCAACGAACTGCTTTGGGCTGGAAGGCCCCAGGAAAGGCCCCGGAAGCCGCCACCAGGTCGGCCAGACGCGTGGAATCCAGGTCAGGGTAATTCTGGTGACGCCCCTGGTAAAACACCTCTCGTGCGTGATCCGCATCTTCTTCGATGTCGGTTGCGTTAATGAGGAGCTGGGGGGCGAAGGTGGTATCCGCCAGCGTCATCGAGCCGAAAAACACGTTTCGAAAGTGTCTGGAATAGGTATCTGCGCTGTTCCATTTGCCCCAGAACCAATCCAGGAGAACCCAGTGCATGGACACGAAATCGTCAGGCAATCCTGGTCGATTCTCTAGAAGTTTTTTCCTGAAAAGCGACGGCGGGTATCCGAGCGCGTAGTAGGCTCCGATAATCGAACCTCCTGACACCGTGGTAAGGTACCGGATCGGAACGCACCGCTCGTCGAGCGCCTGAAGTAGCCCCGCGTGTATGGCGGCGGCGCGATAGCCCCCGCCGGAAAGTGCGAGGGCAATGATCATGGGGCGGCCGCCCGCAGTCCTCCAGCCCCGGTAGCTCGCCCACGTTTCCCTCCTGGCCAACTCTTCTCGTCGTATCTGCTCCAGTTGTGCATATCCGGAGGCTCTTGGGAATCGCGGGTTCAGCCAAGAAGCGAGGGTTGCAAGCACCCAGGCCACGAGAATCGGGATGATCGTAACTCCGACCGTGAACTGAAACCATGGCGTGGCCCGATGTTTGATTGCATAGCGACTCATGAGGAGCGTCAGGATCTCCAGGACGATCAGAATCGAGCAGAAGACCAGACCGGGCCAGAAGGACTCTTTCCAGTTGACCCTGATGGCGATCGCCCAACCGACCAGGAGTATCGCAACGAACGTCAACCAGATGCCTGCTTTCATATGCCAGAGGAGGCAGCTTCCAGGCGGAAGAGGGTCGGGTGTTGACGCTTCTCGCCACATCAAGTACCCCAACCCAGCACAGAGACCGGAGAAAGCTCCGACCCCCGTCGCGCCCATCCACGGGGACAAGCCAAGCTTCCACCACACCCCGAGGAATCCCAGGAGAATCGCGAACTGGAGAAGCCAAATGAGCTTGACCCGGCCCTTATCCAGGTTGGGGGTGAATTCCGGGGGGCCAGGTGGGAATTGAGATGGCTTCACATCGTCGAGGCCCGGTGGTGGCTCGATCCGCTGTATCTTTAGATTAACCATCGGTAGATACCTCATTCATCTGGGGACCAGTCGCAGCGAGCTGGAGAGGTATCGGCAGGGGCGAGGATGCTGTGAGCATCCTGCCCTCATTGTCCTCGTAGCAAATTGGAACCAGACATCATTGTCGAGTTCGCAGGTACTTGATTCCCAAAGGCGGCGGATCGACTTCTAAGGGGGACTAGTGTCTCGCCACCCTCAGCACAGGCGCAGGAACTTGTCCGCCGAGAGATGGTACCCCGCCGCCTCCCTGGCAGGCTCTGCCAAGAGGAAACTGGCAAACCACTCCGACAAAATCAAGCTCTTTGCTGAGAGTAGCTGTCCGGTAGCAATTCTTCTCCCTGGCAGCAGGTGGACCAGGGACGGAACCAATGTGGGTGCAGAGTTCGGCGAGGAACGCCAGCGGGTCGAAGGAGGCCCGGAAGTTGGTGCGGTGGCGGGGGTGGATGGCTTCTATGTGGGGTAAATCTATCCAAAACGCAGCCAGTAATCACGCAAAATGCGCCGGGTCCACCGCCGGCGCAGCTAAGAGCTTCATTCGTGGTGAGAGCGATCCGGTCACAGCCTCTTCGAGTTTCAGAACGAGGCGGAGGTCCTCCTCTGGGACTTCGTCAGGAGGACCCCCATAAACGCTGAGAAAAAGGTTAGGGTTGGGCTTCGTTACGGCACGGTGAATCCTGTGAAGATCCTCGGATCAGCGCCGGAACCAGTAGGGCAAGAGAAGTCGGGAGGTGAGACACACGGCCCACTGCCATCTGAATCTCGCAGGAGTATCACACCGGAACCGTACGTGCTCACTGGTAACGGGATACTGACTTTGCCGTCGCCATTGGCGTCGGTGCTGAGGAAGCCCACAACACCGAATGGGCCTCCCGCTGACGAGATCATGACAACTTCATAGGTCGCACTGGGAAAGGCACCATGAACCTTTACTTTAAGTATGTTGGTGGCAGAGACCACTACACTGCCGTCTGTTAGTGGTTCCGGCACGTTAACGACGTAAAGGTTGCCACATACGTCATTAGCAAAGTTCGGGCAAGGCAGGAGCTCTGATTTAAAAGGTGGTGGTCCTGCGCTGTGGGCAGGGGATGTAACCAGGGATATCGCAAGGAACGTGATGAAAGTCAATGGCCACATCATCCTTTTCATGACAGACCTCCATTCTGCACCTTTCGTTCATTCCCTGCTGATCGGGATAAGCCCCGAGGGCGGCGCGATGCAGGGACCCGCGCCAGGGCACGGCTGCTGCCCCCTCTGCTTCCGGGAGTGGGGAGTTGACGATGCGGGGGAGCGGCTCCATCTGGGTCCAGGCGGCGATGAGCTTGGTCCCTTACCAGTCAGATTCTTCGTTTTTTGGCAAAAGATTCTTGACCTGTTTGGTACCGGCGGGGCCGGATTAGGGGGTTATTTATGAGCGTGATGGACGCGGGACCACTCTCCTCGGTGAAATTCACCCTCACTGGCTCATCGTGGCACTGAATGGACCTGCGGAAAGCTGCGGTCCCGCTGGAGGGATTCCGGTATAGTCCAGTTGGAGGGCACCGGCAGCGTTAAAAGTGAACTTAAGCGTGCCGCCAATCTCCAATGGGGGGTCAAAGACAGGAGACGGAAAGGTTATGCTTGACGCGGCGGAACACGTACCGGGAAATTTGTAGGGCCCTGGGGCCAGGTCCGCTACGTTCTGAGAGATTCCGCCCGTTGATGTGGTGTAGTACGTGGTCCCTAGGTCCGCTACGCTCCCCTTGAGTATTACGGTGCAATTGAGGGTCGCCTCGGCCTTATCGTATTTGGAGCCCGTGTCAACGTTCGCCGCGAGGGTGGCCGTGGTGCTTCCAGGGCCACCGGAGGCGATATCGAGATTGGTTCCGGTCACGTTTGGGCTTGAGGAGAAGGCGCCGTTCTGCTTGCGGAACTTGAGCTCAAATGTGATCTTGTAGGTCTGGGGGTCAGCCACTGCTGTTGCGGCCGTAGCGCTCTCCGCGGTCGCCAAGACCAGAGCAATGCTGCTCAGCATCAGCAAGATGTATCCTATCCACTTCTCACGTGTTCTATTCCTCGGGTCCATGGCCTACGTCCCCCGCTGTACCGATACGGAAATGTTGCCTGTGGTGACTGGGACTGTCGTGCTCTTCGAGAACTGCTCAACCTTGATCTCATGCTCTCGCACTACCCGATGCAGTGTCATATGGCGCATGTCCTTGTATGGGTAGGGCTCGGCCGAGGGCTTGGCGAGGGCTTCCCCCGGCCGCTCCAGGTCCAGCGTGAGCACGAGGCCGATGCGATAGTTCCAGGGATTCCCGCCTTCCTTCCACGTTTCCACGTCCACCCGGAAGAAGCGCAGCGGCTTCAGCTCGGCCCTGAACTTTCTGGTGTGTGAATCGGTGATCATGGTGTAGTCGTAGAAGGCGTAGCTCCCGTACAACTTCAGGAACGGCAGGTACGGCACCGGCCCGCCGGCCTCGAAGTCAATCCCTTTCAAAGGGCGCTCGAAGAAGTCCCCATTGGCATCATTGCCGATCCTCCGGGAGCTGGTCACGGGGAAGTAGCCGTTGGCCCTGAGTTCAATGTACCGGCTCACCAGTTCCAGGCCCGCCCCGGCACGCTGATGATCATGGTTGTCCGTGTAGTCGTAGAAGCCGTTGA
>JGI1356J14229_10001762_pt1 | contig 17491 bp, 18 predicted proteins | sample Subgrocontami58m_FD_14229 | JGI IMG/M metagenome (IMG submission 14229) | reverse complement strand
AGGGCGCCGTTGGCGCCGGTAGGCAGGTAATGTTCGAAGATCCCCCTGGCAACAAGGGGATCTTCACCCGCCAAAAGGGCGTATTCGCGGCCCATGATGCCCTGCAGTTCGGGAAATTCTCCCACCATCTGGGTGCTGAGATCCGCCTTGGCCAGCGTGGCCACCCGGAAGACTTTATCTTTCAGGATGGGATTGAGCAAGGAGGCGATCGCCACTGCGAGGTCCCGGAAACGCATGACCTTTTCGTAGGTCGTCCCCAAGAGGGTGTGAAACATCATGCCCCGCAAGGTTTCGACACGTTCTTCCAAAGGGGTTTTGCGGTCCTCATCAAAGAAAAATTTGGCATCGGCGAGGCGGGCGCGGAGGACCCTTTCATTGCCCTTTCTCACGACGGCGATGTCCCGGGGACGGGTATTGCTGATGGTAAGAAAGTGGGGGAGCAGCTTCCCCCGGCCGTCGTCGACGGGAAAGTATTTCTGCTGGGTCATCATGGAGGTCATGAGTACTTCCTTGGGCAGAGCCAGGTAGCTTACGTCAAAGCTCCCGCTGATGACGGTGGGATATTCCACGAGATAGGTTACCTGATCCAGCAATTCTTCATTGTAGAAAGCCTTCCCGCCCAGGGCTTGCGCCTCCGCCTCTGCCGCCTCCAGGATGATCCGACGCCGTTCCTCGGGGTCCACGATGACGAACTGCTCCCGGTTGCGGGCCAGATATTCTTCCCCGTTCTTTATGGTAAAAGACGCGGGACCTAGGAATCGGTGGCCGTAAGAAAGATTGCCGCCGCTGATGTTGGCCAGCGTGCAGGGGACCACTTCTCCCCCGTAAAGTGATAGCAGCCAGTGGATCGGCCGGGCGAAGCGCAACTCAAAATCCGCCCAGCGCATGGATTTGCGGAAGGGCAGGGTGGTGATGAGGTTGGGAATTATTTGTCTGAGCAGCGTCTTTGTCTCCTGACCGATGATCTTCTTCCGCACGGCCACATATTCCCCCTTCTCGGTGACGGCCGTTTCCAGTGCTCCCACCTCTACCCCCTGGCCTTTGGCAAAACCGGCCGCGGCCGGGGTGGGGTTCCCCCGTTCATCGAAGGCGACCCGCTTCGCGGGCCCCAGCTTCTCCAGAACGCGATCTTCCTGTTTTTCCGCCACGTCGGCGATGGAGAGAAAAAGCCGCCGGGGCGTCGCCATGGTCCTGATCTCACCATGGTTGATGGTGGCCAAAACGAGTTCCTTGCGGATCATGGCCTCCATGTCCCGCCTCGCCTGGGGTAAAAAAGCGGCGGGTATCTCCTCTGTGCCAATTTCCAGCAATAATTCCTTGCCCATTAAAAATTTCCCCTTAACTAATTACCGACAGCGCAACAGGGGAAAGCTCATTGCTTCCCGCTGCTTGAGATAACCTTCGGCGCTCAGACGGGCCAGGTTTCTTACCCGGCCGATATAGCTTGTACGTTCCGCGACACTGATGGCCCCACGGGCGTTCAGGAGGTTGAAGGCATGGGAACACTTGAGACAGTAATCGTAGCCGGGCAGTACCAGACCCTGGGAAAGCAAACCGGCGCTTTCCTTTTCATATGTATCGAAGAGGCCTCTCAACATCTCCACATCGGCCTTTTCAAAATTATGGATGGAAAATTCCACCTCGCTCTGATGGTGGACGTCACCGTAAGTGATCTGGTCGTTCCATTTGAGGTCGTAGACGTTGTCGATCCCCTGGATGTACATGGCGATGCGCTCGATGCCATAGGTTAGTTCCGCGCTCACGGGTTTAAGATCCAGCCCTCCCACCTGCTGGAAGTAGGTAAACTGCGAGATCTCCATGCCGTCCAGCCACACCTCCCACCCCAGTCCCCAAGCCCCCAAGGTTGGCGATTCCCAGTCGTCTTCGACGAAACGGATGTCATGATCCAGCGGGTCGATGCCGAATGACTTCAGGGAATCCAGATAAAGGTCCTGGATGTTCAAGGGCGACGGCTTGATAATGACCTGGAATTGGTAGTAGTGTTGGAGCCGGTTCGGGTTTTCGCCGTAGCGGCCATCCGTGGGGCGCCGCGAGGGCTCCACGTAGGCGGCCCGCCAGGGTTCCGGCCCCAGCGCGCGGAGAAAGGTGGAGGGATGAAAAGTACCGGCACCCACTTCCATATCGTAGGGCTGCTCGATGATACATCCCTGGCTTGCCCAGTAGTTCTGTAAAGCGAAGATCAATTCTTGAAATGTCACCGGCGCCTCCCGACCCCGATAAACGGGATAAGTACGTTAAAGAGTTTGCCTCCCACTGGGAAGCAAACTCTAACTTACTAAAGTGCTTTTGCCTTTCCGGGCTTAACATGGTGCAAATCGCCTGTCAACATGGAATAGCGGCGGATGCCCAATCAAAAGGGAATAAATGGGCTCTTCTACGGGCCGCTGTTTTCACTGTTTAGGATGACGAGGAGAAGCTGTTGGCCATGACGAGGAAGATTCATTGGTCTTTATTTCCCGGGACGCCAGTGCTCGCCTGGCCATTGCAAGCGCCCAATGTCGACAGGAGAAAACGCTTGGTTGTTGTTGCCCACTTTCAAGTTGACAGTTGCTCGGATCTACTCTATTTTACATAGTATATAATTAATTACTTGGGCTGTTTCAGCCAAAAAAAATCTTTGTATCAAAAGGGTAAATAATGGAGGAGATTTTACGCGTTCTCATCCTCGAAGATCGGTCGATTGATGCCGATTTGATGGAATATGAGATGCAGGAGGCCGGGTTGGCCTATATATCGAAAAGGGTCAAAACTGAGCAGGAATACCTCTATGAACTTCAGGAATTCTCCCCGGCGCTTATCCTTTCCGATTACAACCTGCCTCAATATAATGGCTTATTGGCGCTAACGGAAGCCAAAGCAAGGTGTCCGGAAGTACCCTTTATCCTCGTTACCGGTGCGATTGGAGAAGACCGGGCCATCGATATCCTTACCAGCGGAGCTAAGGATTATGTAATGAAGAACTGTCTCCATCGCCTGGTGCCGGCAATTCGGAGGGCTTTGGCGGAAGCGGCAGAGATTGCCGCGCGCAAGAAGGTGGAAGAAAAACTTCTGCAAACCCATAAATACCTCGAGATGGAGGTTGAGACAAGGACAGCCGAACTACGGCGGGAAATAGAGGAAAGGAAGCAGATTGAAGAAGCTTTGCGGGAGTCCGGGGAAAAGTTCAAATGCATCTACGACAATGCCAGCGACGGCATCCTGATAGCCAGCCTTCCCGAAAAAAAATTTATGGAAGCAAACAAGGCCATCTGCGCCATGCTCGGTTACACCAGGGAGGAAATCATGGCGCTCGGTGTCGAAGCTATCCATCCCGCAGAGGACCTTCCCCAAGTATTTGAGACTTTCGAGAAGCAAATGCGGGGTGAGAAAGCGATCGCGGAGTCTTCGCCGGTGAAAAGGAAGGACGGCAGCATTTTCTATGCGGACATCTGCGCAAGCTCCATAACCATCGGCGAAAAAAAAAGCGCCCTTGGTATCTTCCGGGATATCACCGACCGCCTGCGAGCCGAGAAAGCGCTCCGGAGGAGTGAAGAATTCGTGCGAACGATGCTGGATACGGTGGACGAGGGCTTTATCGTCATTGACAAAGACTTTCGCATCCTCAGCTGCAATAAAGCCTTCTGTCGCGAGGCCGGCAACCAGCGCGAGGAGATCATCGGCAGTCACTGCTATGAGGTTTCGCACCGGATCGCCCGCCCCTGTTATGAGGAAGGTGAGGAATGCCCCGTCCGGCGCGCCTTTGAGACGGGGATGCCACATGCTGCGCTTCATCGGCATGAGAATGCCAAAGAAGAAATAATGCATGTGGAGGTAAAGGCCTTTCCAATCAGGGATGATTACGGCAACGTAACATCGGTGATCGAAACGATCAACAACATCACGGAAAAACATCTCCTCGAGGAGGAACGTCTGAAAGCGGAAAAGATGGCCGCCATCGGGACTTTGGCCGGGGGCATCGCCCATGATTTCAATAACTTGTTGCAAGGGGTATTCGGCTATATTTCCGTGGCTAAAATGACCCTGGACCAAAAGGAACGCTCCCTGGCCATGCTCGCACAGGCCGAGAAGGCCCTCCAGCTTTCCGTCAACCTCACGAATCAGCTCCTGACCTTCTCAAAGGGTGGAAAACCAGTGAAAAAGAAGACCGATCTGCGCCCTATGATCGATAATGCCGTAAAATTTGCACTGAGCGGTTCCAATGTCGACTACCGGATCAACTGCGCAGAGGACCTCCGCATGGTGGAAGCTGACGAGGGACAAATCAGTCAGGTAATCCAGAACCTCGCACTGAATGCGGATCAAGCCATGCCTTTGGGGGGCGCAATTACCATTACTGCAAGAAATGTTCAGGTATCGAAAAAAGGTCCGCCGCCCGCCTTGAGGGAAGGCAGCTATGTGGAAATTGTGGTTCAAGACAGCGGCAGCGGCATCCCTCAACAATTCCTGCGGAAGATCTTCGACCCCTACTTTACGACGAAAGAAAAGGGCAGCGGCCTGGGGCTTGCCACGTCCTATTCCATAATCAGGAACCATGGCGGCGTGATCGATGTATCCTCGGAAATCGGCAAGGGGTCAAGGTTTACCCTGTACCTTCCCGTGGCGGAGGGAGAAATGATCACGACGGAAGCCTGGGACGGTAAGGGCGCTGTGCAAAAGGGAAAAGTCCTCGTCATGGATGACGAGGAACTGATCCGGGACGTGGCAGGTGAGTTGATCATGGCCCTGGGCCACGAAGTTGAAGTTGCCGCCAATGGCGAAGCGGCCATCGACATATACAACCGGGCACGGGCGGGCGGGCGACCCTTTGATCTGGTGATCCTGGATCTGACAATCCGCGGCGGCCTGGGCGGGATAGAAACCAAGGAAAGGCTCCTGGCGATCGACCCGGAGATAAAGCTGGTGGTTTCCAGCGGCTATTCAGATAATTCCATGCTTTCCGACCACCGAATGCACGGCTTTCGCCAGTGCCTAAGGAAACCCTATCGGCTCGAAGAGTTGCGCGGCGTGTTGGATTCCTTGCTTGCTTAGTCATTGGTGCAGCTCGGAGCACTTCCCCAATGAACTGCTTCGGGGGCAGTTTCAGGGGGCAGCAAGAGCCGGCGCCGACTTTCGGATCACCCCTAAAAAATGCTGGTGATGTTTTCTGAAAGGAAAATTCTTCCTGTAAATAAGATAAAAATATCTTTCCATCACACAATCAACGATGCTGACGGGAACGAGCAGCCCCTGCTCGAGTTCACGCTTCACGGCAAACGCGGAAAGAATCGAAACTCCCAAACCGGCCAGAATGGCTTCCTTGACCGCCTCAGTGCTTCCCATCTCACAAACCACATTAAATTTGGCGAGGCGATCTCCAAAATTTTGCTGGAGAATGACTTCAAAGATCGCCCTTGTTCCGGAACCATATTCGCGAGTAATAAAGGGCTCACGCGAAAGCTCGTCCATCGTTACAGACTTTTGCACAGCCAGGGGATGATGGGAAGGCACGACCAGGACTAATCTATCTTTGACCAGGCGCTCCATGACGATTTTTTTGTTGGACGCCTCCTTCCCCATGAATCCGATTTCGGCCTGATTGTTCAGTATCATCTGCAAGACTTCATCGCTGTCGTGCATTTGTATATGGAGTCTGATATCAAGCTGTGCCTGTTGGAGATGTTTCAGCAGCTGGGGGAGGATATAGGTGGCCGGGGTGGTACTGGCCGCGACATAAATATGGCCGGAATCCTGATTCTTGAGTTGTTCAACCCGGTCCTTGGCCTCTTCCCGCAGTCGCGTTACTCGCTTTGCATAGTCATAGATGACCTGACCTTCGGGGGTGAGGGAAATCCCGGCACTTCCCCGGTTTACTAATCTTGTTCCCACCGCCTCCTCCATATTTTGCATCTGTTTTGTCAATGAAGACTGTGTCAGAAAGACGATGGCGGCTGCCTTGGTAAAACTGCCGGTTTCCACCAAGGAAATAAGGCTTTCCAACTGCTGAAGGGTAATGTTTTTAAATGAATCGTAACTCATGCAATATTACTCCTTCCGCTGCCGCGCTTTTCATGTTTCCCCTTGCTCAGACCAAGGCCTTGATCTTTAACCCCCGCGCAGCCGGCAGTTCCTTTTCTATATATTACTTTTTTTCATATGGCAAATCTTAAATTGGAATAGGCACCAACGAACTTTCTTTCCGCAAATGTTTACGGCGTTACGCCCGTACCCTCAGCCCTTCTCTTGCAAATTATGGAGCACCCAATTCGCCACGTCGCGGGCTACCTCTTGGCGCTCCGCTTCCGGTACCGAAGCAAGTCCAAACTTGTCCGTATGCTTGTTGGACTAAGGTCCAATATCATTTCTGATTATCTGGGTATATTGATAATATCACGGTGGATGGGTATTCCCCCCCCTCCTCTCCCGTCCACCGCTCCCTTAAAGAAAAGGCAGGACCAGAAATGGTCCTGCCTTTTCTTGTACAATTCAATTGGAAATCTCCGCCTGGCATTCTTACCTTGAGACAGACTTATTATACTTCAGTTCTTCTGTGTTGAGCTTCCTGCCTTCCTTTGTTAATCTTGCCTAGAATGGACCACCGGGTCCTGCTGCTACTGCCGTGTCATCAATAGCAAAAACGCAGTCCAGATAGTTTTTAACCTCGTTCCATGGTTTGCCACTCACATAAAATTGTCTCAGCACACTCCCAACATCCATAGCCGTTGGAGGGACATAAGATAGATTTGCCGACAAGGCAGCTTGAGTATCCTGATTTTTATGATCCATTTTGTTTTGACTTGCATAAGACAGGAAGCTAATGACCTTCCCTGGTGCGAAAAGTGTTTGCGACCCTGGACAGAAGTCGCCGGTCGGGAGCGCTCGCCTGGTATGGGCCCGACTAAAACTGTCTTGAATAAGGTGCAATAAGGAGCCAAAAGCAAAATCGCGGAAATCCTTTTCAGCGTGATAACTGCCATCTCCGCGGATCAAAAGTTGCTGAGCTGTCCAGCCGCGATTGTAGAAAAGATCTTTCATTCCCGGAATCCCGCTTTGATTAAGAACAACAGACCGGCTCAGGGCGCCGGTTGCTAATTTATAGGTAAACTCAGCCCACATCATGATACGGGCTCTCGTCACGCGGGGTGCTTCGCCATCCCTGGATGCCATCGCATGCAGGAACTGCATGTCGCCGAAGTGCACACGATAGAGAAGCACGTTTCCAGACTTGGCATCGAAGTATGCCCCCTTTGCCGATTTCTTTTCCCCATCCCTGAACAACATGTACCAGCATGCGGCAGCATAGGGGGCTTTAATCGTCTTGCCAATATATTGCTTGCACAGACCTGTTGTCGTTGAAGTTAGCTCGAAGGGAGGATTATCATTCCATTGATTACCGGCAAGAACTGCCGCAGACGCGGAGGTCGAATCTTCACCGGGATCGCCGCATACATCAGGCTCTTTGGGATCATCTTTACAGCCAAAAATCAAGTTAGTGGCACGCTCATGAACTGGATTGGTAAACATTTGGGTAACCAGCGCCCTTGCCTCGCGGTCAAAAAAAGGAAACGTGGCCGGCACCTCGAAAGCAAAGATGATATCCTCCTTGTCCGTGCCGGTCGGCCTGATCGCAAAGGCATGAGAAAAACCGCTGCTCCCCATAAAAAGAAGGATAGTAACTAATACTCCTGAAAGTACCGGCCAAAAGTTTAGTTTGTGACTGTTAAATATTCTTGTCATGGTTTCTCTCCCAACCATAGTAATGGCTACAATAACCCAAGCAGCTTCCAGGTTAATTCTCGAACAAATTCGTGAAAACTGCATAGTGTTGTGTTTTGCTGGAGCCCTATACCATAAGAAAACTTACAGATGACTTACTGATTAGAAAAAAACTGACCTGCCCCCGAGGCGGATAATTAACAATCCTCCCACCCTTACCACAGCATTATTCAAGCCTATTAAATCGAAATAGGTGGTTGATTAGGTACGATGCCTTGACAAAGCACAACCTATACCTAAAATTTATAAAGGGAGAAGTATAAATCATGAAAAAGCACAAGTTACAGATCGCAGCAAGTCTGTTATTACTGGTTATTACACTGTTATGTGGGGCTGCTTCACAGGGAGCCGATACTATAAAGACAGTTGGTTCTTCGGATAAACCGCTTCTTGGCAAAATCAAGCTTTTACCTGCATTTGAACTTCCTATGCCGCAAGGTAAGTCGGATAAAAGTTACATGGGCCTTTCCGGAACGGGAGATTTCAAGTTAGGGCAAATCAAAGCCCGCGTTCTGATCATTGAGGTCTTTAGTTTTTACTGCCCCCACTGCCAGCGATCAGCGGCTCAGGTCAATGAACTCTACGAGAAGATCGAAGGACGTCCCGATATTAAAGAAAAGATCAAGCTGATCGGGATAGGTGCAGGTAATAGTCTTTATGAGGTCAATTCCTTCAAGGAGAGATACCATGTGCCTTTCCCACTCATTCCCGACCAGGGCATGGAAATTACTGAAATACTCGGCGTAAGAGGCACGCCCACATTTATCGCGGCTAAGGCGGATGGCAAGGGACTTCTAGAACAATTCTATTTTGGCGAGGGTGGATTTCCGGACGCCGGACAATTTTTGGCTCAGATCATTAAATTGTCCGGCTTAGAAGGGGAGGTAAAAAAATGAGGGTAAAAAAAACCAAGCTGATGTTCTTATTATTGTTCCTCGGTGTTTCCGCAGTTATGGCAGGATTTACAGGGGCCTATGGTCAATCGGGGGGATTCTCGGATTTCAAAGATTATATTTATCCGGTGGGAAAACTAAAGCCCACGGATAGCGTTCCCATATTAAAAGTCGGCGACCCTGCACCGGATTTCGCACTTCCTGCTGTTGAAGGTGGTAAGATAACCCTCAGCCAATTCAGGGGGAAGAAGAATGTCGCCATCTCATTTGTTCCCGCAGCATGGACCCCGGTTTGTTCCGACCAGTGGCCGGGCTACAATATCGTCAAGGACCTTTTTGATAAAAACGACGCGATCCTGCTGGGCATAACGGTTGACAACATCCCCACGCTCTATGCATGGACGAAGCAAATGGTTAATCAAAATGAAAATTTGTGGTTTCCGGTCCTCTCCGACTTTTATCCTCATGGTGCAGTAGCATTGAAATATGGAGTGCTCCGTTCAGAAGGAGTAACGGAAAGAGCCATATTCGTAATAAACAAGCTGGGGGTCATTAAATATATTGATATCCATGATATAAATCAGCGGCCACCCCTTGAAGATCTCGTAAAGGCCCTTGAAGCTGCAAACAAGCAGTGAGTATATAATGGCGAGTTGCCATTGTAATAGTGAAGGAACCTGAAGATTTCCTATCTACTCAGCTTACCGGAGCAGGTTATCCATTCTGCGGAGAAACGAAGGCTTCCTTGACATTGAGAAAGATGACTTAGTCTAAATCGCTGGTTGAAACGGTGGAGTTTTACAGCTTTTCCAAAAAAGGAGGGTCTGTTATGAAAAAAGAAATGTCTGATGTGAGCCGCCTGATACCCTGTTCCGTAGTCCTCTTGAGTACCGGCAACGGGACGAAGATGGACGTTATGACTGCGACTTCCATGTTTGTTTCCGAAAAGCCCCCTTTATTCGTCGTGAGCGTTGCCAAAGGTCACCTAACCCATACCCTCATCGAAGAAACGGGACATGGTGTCTTGAACGTAGCTTCAACCGCACAGGTGGGGCTCGCCAAGAAACTTGGTTCCGCCCATGGCGAAAAAGTGGATAAATTTAAAAAGTTTGCCATCGAAACAGAGAAAGCAAAAATGGTGAAAGCCCCCATCATTAAAGGTTCCTTTGTCTCCATCGAGTGTAACGTGATTACATCATTCCCCGTGAGCACTTACACAGCGTACCTTTTTGAAGGGGTGGATTTCAAAGTAAACAAAGCCTTGAGCCCTCTCGCCTGGTATCTCAACCGTTATTATAGTTTAAAAGATGAAGCTAAATAGGAAGGCTATTTTTCATAATAAAAATTTCGATCGGCAATTAACCATGGGAATGTGGAAATGCATGTTACGACTAGCTAAAGAAATTAATGCTGGAAATAATCCGCATTCGCCGCTTAATTTGAATTGGGAGAAATCTTATGTATCAAAAAGTTCTGGTACCACTTGACGGTTCGGAATTGGCAGAATGCGCGTTGGACCATGTTAAGAAGTTAGCTAAAGAGGGTTTTCTTGAAGAAATTGTCCTGCTCTCCGTGTTCGTACCGCTTTTCCTCCTCAATACAATTTACGATGATGCAGGTGTTTTTGATATTGTTACCTTGACAAATGATGCCCGTGACAGATCAAAAAAGTACCTTGGGGATTTGCAATCCAAACTTGGTGCAGAATGTATCACGGTGAAAACCGAGTTTATCGAAAGTGCAAGGCCCGCTTCCATTATCACGGAGTACGCCCACCAGAATGGTGTGGATCTCATTGTCATGGCAACGCATGGCTATACGGGGGTGAAAAAGATGTTGTTAGGAAGCGTAGCCTATCAAGTCGTCCACGAGTCCCATGTTCCCGTGCTCTTGATCAGGCCGGAAGAAGCCTGGAAATGAAAGTTTGCAAATTGGGGGGCATATTTCTCAGGTATCGTTTGCCAAAAGCATGGGAGAGGTTGCTAATTTTATGAAACTTAAAAAAAGGACGATGGGGCACTGGCTTTTTATCTTTTCGCTATTTCTATTTATAATAATATCGGGAAGCATTGCCAAAGGGGAAACAGATTACTTGAGCAAGATGGACGTTAGCAAGCGGGAAGGTTTTGAAGCCCCTAAGTTTATCCTTCCCGATCAAGATGGAAGAAAAACAGCCCTGCGTGAATTTCAAGGAAGGCTTGTCATGTTGAATTTTTGGGCTACTTGGTGACCTTACTGCGACCAGGAGAGGTCCTCTCTGGAAAAGTTACATAATCTCTATAAAAATAAAGGCTTGACTGTAGTAGCTGTCTCTACTAACCGGGGGACTGAGGAACAGGTCAGAAAGTTAGTAAAAAAATATGTCAGTCGAAAAAGACTAACTTTTCTCAATTTAGTTGATCCAAAAAATTCTGTTGCTTTACAGTATGGAGTGCAAGGCATTCCGATGAGTTTCTTCATAGACCCGCAAGGCAAGGTTGTGGCCTTTGCCAGCGGTTATCGCGAGTGGGACAGTAAAGTAGGCTTGCTGATGATCGAACAACTTCTCTCCACAACAAAATCGTTAAGAAAAGCAAAGTAGATATTATTGCAGGAAATCGGAATAGAGGGATGCCCTGTCAATTGGTGGATGACTTGGTTTCTTAATAAAGATAGATCACCAGCTCGAACAGCAATTCGGGCAGCTTGAAAATCGTAACTTGCCAAAAAGCCTGCAATCAATCGAGGACGGCGATTCCCTGGATCTCGATCATCATGCCGGGATGGGCAAATCCCGCGCAGGTAATAAGCATGCTGCCGGGATAATGGCCTTCCTTGAAAAATTCCTTGCGGATTTCGACGAACTCCTTCCCGTAGCGGGAATCAATAATGAAGACCGTCATGGTGACAATATCATCGAGTGTTCCGCCCGCTTCTTTCATCGTTTCGCTAAGATATTCGAAGGCACGGCGCACTTGAGCGGCAAAATTACCAACAAAGGGCTTCCCCTGCTTATCCATCGAAGCGCCGTGCCCTGCTAGCCAAACCGTGCGGCTCCCGCCCTTGGTGATGACGGCCGGTGAAAACGTTCGCTCCTTCTGCCAAGTTCCGCGGACATAACTACGCTCTACCATAAGTTTCCCCCTTTGACTAAGATCCTAGTTGTCTCTTTAGCCTTGAACCAAATTCCTCAAAATGTGACCGTTCCCGGTGGCACGTCTACGTCGAATGTCAGCGCGGCCATGCTGATAAAATTATAATGCGCAACTAGGCCGATGGCCTCGACGAGCCTTTCGTTGCCGAGCTCTGCCAGCACGCTTGCGAACATTTCATCGGGCATTTTACGCTCTTGCAGCAGCGCGCGAGTCATTTCAATTATAAGCTTCTCGTGTGCGTTCAGGGTGTCCAGCGGTGCATTGGCGCGCAGGGCTTCCAGCGCTTCGGAACGCATGCCAACCTTGCGAGCAAGGATCTCATGGCGGCTCCAGGGAAAACGTACACTCAAAGCGCGGGCGATGGTAAGAATGATCAGTTCCTTATCGACTGGATCCAGCTTGCTGTCATAGCGCAGATAGTCTTCAACGGCGGAGAAGCGCTCGGCCATTGTAGGCGAATGCATCAGCGGGGCGTAGGGCCCGCCGCTGCTGTGCTTACGGACGCCGCTGCGAACGCGGTCGAACACCGCTTGATTTTCCTCTGACAATTGCTCGCGTGTTACGTTTGGTAATTGACCCATATTCCCTCCCCTTTGTCTTTCAATTCCAAGCCGACAGTTGTTGTGAGAGCGTTATTAAGGCGGGTGCCAACCTGGCATTGGCGATAGTTACAGAAATGTGTAAAGAGGTTCCCATTCTCCCCCCGGTAAAATGGACCTAAGAACTCTTAACCTAGTCTCGATGAGTTCAAACAAACTAGAGGAAGTCAGATATGGAATATTTCTCCGTTTGTCAATAAATTTATTTCTTAAAACGCTATGTGAAGCATGGTATTATTATTGGGATGTTGAATTTTTCTTCTAATACGAGCTGAGGAATTTTCTTTTTATTTAACCCTTCTTTTCCTTATCTTTTAACAAGAGAAATGTTGCTGAGACACGGCAGATATTCTTTCCTTTATCATCCGTTACCAAACAATCTCCGATGACCAGACTTGCGCCCTTTTTAAAGACGCTTGCTGTAGCAATGAGTTCTCCTGAGCTTACCGCTGCCAAAAAGTTGCTTTTTAGTTCAATCGTAGTCAGACATTCGGTGCTGGTTAAGGTGGTCATCATGGCGTGGGCAATTGCTTCATCCGCGAGCGCAACGATCAGGCCACCCTGCATTTTGCCTGCCCCCTGTAAATACCCGGGGCGGACGGGCATACGAAACTGGGCATAGCCTTCTTTTAATTCGGTAAGTTTAGTGCCAAAAAAATCCATAAAAGGATTCTGCCCCTTTTTACCTGCTTTAATTTTTTCGAGATATTTATTGTAGTTAGGAATAATTAACCTCCGCGATATCTACTTTGCTTCTTTCAACGATTTTGTTGTGGATAAAAACTTTTCGATCATCAAAAAGCCTTCTTTACTGTTCCACTTGTGATAACCGCTCGCAAAAAGGCCAAAGCCTTACCTTGCCGGTCTATGAAGAAACTCATCGGAACGCCTTGCGGCATTGGTTAAACCTCTTATATTTTCCCATCAATCAGGTTGATGAGATCGTTTTCCGAGATAGCTCCAACGCGCAATCTGCCATCGGGAAGAATGATTGACGGAGTTGATGCTATACCCAGAGACCCAGCCAGCTTTATGGTTTCGTCTACTTCTTTTGTATCACAAGCTGTCTTTTCTATGTTTTTCTTGGAATAACAGGCTTCAAGCAAAGGCAGGGACATTTTACATACAATGCTTTTGGATTTCCAGTAAGCGTCCTTGTGGTTGCTTAGAGGATCAGGGCCATGTCCCGGATCTTGGTAAACTTGATCGCATTAACCCCTGCTGATGCTTGAATACTTCCCGCTTGGTTTACGGCTGAGAAAAAGACTTTTTAGATATTATTATCCTTATCCCTGTATTATTCAAGTAATTATCTCGTATTGCATTTTGAGGAGAAAGAGTGTGAAAGAACTTTAAATGAGAAGAATGCTCAGAAACGGTCCTGCGTCCTTCATGAACATTCTGAATATAAATCTTTACTTTAAACCTTCTAATGGGTGATCTTATGAAAGATGATAATGAGATAAAGCAGCTCGTAATTGAACTGACGGAATTGCGCTCGCAAAACGCGGAGCTGAAAAAATCAATAACCAGTAGTATTTCGGCTGAGCTTGCGGCTGAGGAGGTTAGTCGCTATGCCGAAAGTATTGTGGAAACTGTTCGAGAGCCCCTTTTGGTCCTGGATGTGGACCTGAAGATAATTTCCGCGAACCGCAACTTTTACAGAACCTTTAAAGCAACTCCTGGTGAAACGATAGGAAGTTTCATCTATGACCTTGGAAACAAACAATGGGACATTCCCAAACTTCGGGAGCTGCTTGAAGAAGTCCTTCCTAAACAAGAAACGTTCGACGACTTCGAGGTTGACCATAATTTCCAGGACATCGGTCATAAAATCATGCTGCTCAACGCCCGCCGAATATCTCAGAAATATACCGGTGCAAAGATGATCCTTCTAGCCATTGAGGACATAACCGAGCCCAAGCGACTGGAAAACTTGTTGACGGAGTCCGAAGAGCGCTACCGGCGTCTTTTTGAGACTGCTAGCGACGCGATAGTGCTTCTCGAAAAGCGCGAAGGGGAGATAACCCATGCTAATCCGGCCACCGAGAAGATGTTAGGCTATACCAAAGAGGAGTGCATCGGAAATAAGCTTCCGGGAATCGGTGTTATACTCGATATGGGTGATTTCCAAACGACAATACAAAATTTGAACAAGTGCGGCATACTTAATTACGATGATGTCCAGGTAAAAACCAAGTCCGGACAGCATCTTGATACGGATATATATCTCGTTGATAGGGCAAGGTTAGCACAATGTAATATTCGTGACATCACCGAGCGCAAGCAGACGGCTAATGAAATAATGAAGCTTAATGAGGAGCTCAAAGAGCATGTAATTCAACTCCAGACAATAAACAACGAACTCGAAGCCTTTATATACTCCATAGCGCATGACCTGCGCCAACCTCTCCGTACCATGTCCGTCTTCGCAAAAGCTCTGGTTGAGAGGCACGCCGACAGTCTTGACAGGCAGGCGAATGACTACCTGGCACGCATCGGCCGAAGCGCGACGAAGATGAATCAGCTTATCGCGGACCTATTAAGTCTTTCGAGGATATCACGACAGGAGATCGTGCGGACGAGTGTTGATTTGAGTACATTGGCGCTCGTCAACATTGCTGAACTGCGTGAGGCATCTCCCGACAGGAGCGTCGCAGTTGCTATAGCTGAAGGTCTCTTTGCCATTGCTGACCAGCATTTGATGGATCTTGTTCTTTCCAATCTTATAGGAAATGCCTGGAAGTTTACCTCGAAAACAGAGAACGCCCGTATCGAATTTGGGGCGACCGAAGATGATGGGAAAACAGTCTATTACGTCAGGGACAACGGTGTTGGGTTCGACCCGGAATACGCAGATAAGATGTTTCGCCCTTTCCACCGGCTTCATTCCAATGCAGAGTTTGAAGGCACTGGAATCGGACTCACTATCGTCGAGCGTATCGTCCATTACCATGGAGGAAAGCTCTGGGCTGAAGGGGAAGTCGACAAAGGAGCGACTTTTTATTTCACGCTAACCCGCCGCTGAAGATGATTTCATCTCATGACAAAACTGATGAGATTATTTCTGATGCGGGGCGTGTTTTGGACCACGCCAAAAGCTCTGGGTAGATATTCGTGCAGGTCACTTTTTGAATTAACCTCATCCAGCAGACTTGGTATAATATAAATTTAGGGCCTTGATCTATTTGCTTCCTTTATCATCATTATCGTAATTTTCATAATTGTTTTGAGAAATTGTCAAGAAAAAACGATTAGACTGCATCAATTTGAAGACTTTCACTTTCCTTTGCCTTTTTTCAATTCTAGCAATATCGTCAACTTGCTAATTTTATGGCGTATTTCCATTGACCATTGGTTCTTACGGCATCATAATCCTTTAAAAAGATGACAAGAAATTTCATCGGTATTCAGTCTTCTAAGAAAGGATCGAAAAATGATGATCAACACAACCCGTTATGAGTTCAGTCACGGAAGGAAGCCCAAAGGCTTTGGCTCGTGGGCATTCATGATCAATGGCGAAATGAAATGGTTCAATCAGGCAACGTATGGCGAGGCGTTGAAAAAGGCAAAAGCATATGCCCGTAAGGAACTGAAGGGACAGTACGTAACCATCACAGTCGAACCTTAAGGAGAGCGGGCATCTTCATCAGAAAATATTGCAGTCAGTCTTGATCATAAATCCTGCCTTCCTCCTTACGGACACCTCTCTTTTTTCCATGTGATCTCTAATATCGATGCTTTTATTGTATTTATCCGGCACGGTAATCAACCCGTAATATTCAAGTATTGCACCCAAAATATAGTTTATCTTATTATGTGCCAGTAATAATAAAGCTTAGTTAAAGATATCGAAGTTATGAGAGTGATGAGTAATGAATCTCATGGCCTTTAAGACATATTTGACAAAGCTTCCTGTGTTGGTGGTGAGCATTTGCAATGCATCCGGTAACATTTGGCATAAACATGAAACCGCGTTTCCAAGAAAGAGTGGGATTTTTAATTTGCATTCAGCAATGAAGAAAAGACCGTTTTGTCGGGAGGAAATGCAGGAGAGTGCTGGAAAGCGTCGCTACTGTCGTGAAAGCTTATCGAACAAATCTAATGAAATAAAGGATGGTTCAGTATTTGCCTGGGATCTAACCAAGCGGATTGAAAACGCAGAAAAGACTATGCAGAAGCTTATCCTTGATGATGGATTTACATATTACGGTCAAGTCGCTAATGGAGTACCTTCAGGATACGGTGTACTTTCTCACTCATCTGGAAGCAAATTTGAGGGCCAGTTTTACAAAGGACTCTTAAATGGTGAAGGGACTAAGACATTTGATAACGGCAAGATTTTGAGCTGTAAATGGCAAAATGGTAAAATTATAGATGAGGTTTCAATATATTACCCTGATGGAAGTCAATACATTGGCAAGATTAATGGCAATGGTACATTTTACACTAAGGGTTCGAAAATATCAGCATATTGGGGACATTCTGAACCAATAGGGAAAGTAACTTGGATTTATCCAGACAATAGCAAGTACGAGGGAGAAATGAAAAATTTTAGGAAACATGGGAAAGGGGTATTTACTACAGCCGCTGGCATAATCTATGAGGGTGACTTTGTAAATGATCGGCTAGAGGGATACGGAACATTAACTGAGCCCGATGGTAGAATACTATTGTCCGGATTATGGAAAAACAATCAATATCTCGGAAAAGGAAAAGCAGAATGCTGATGCCCCTCGATCTATCACAGAAAATGCTTGCTGAGATTAGCTATAGGTTAGCAAAAAAGAAAAATGAGCTAAGCTCTTATTGCCTAACCCCTTGTTATTTATGGTGCGCCCAGGAGGATTCGAACCTCCGACATCCAGATTCGTAGTCTGGCGCTCTATCCAGCTGAGCCATGGGCGCGCTTTGTATGACCCCGATAACCTAAAGGTCACAGGTAAACGGGTATGCTGGTTAACGAACTTGCTTCCGTAAGGCCTAGCTTACTAATAAATGGCGGAGAGAGCGGGATTTGAACCCGCGGTACACCTTTTGGGGCGTACAATCGCTTAGCAGGCGATCGCTTTCGGCCACTCAGCCATCTCTC
>JGI1356J14229_10001730_pt1 | contig 17633 bp, 15 predicted proteins | sample Subgrocontami58m_FD_14229 | JGI IMG/M metagenome (IMG submission 14229) | reverse complement strand
CCGTGCGGGGGGCGCCTGCCGGGCCGGCGGGGCGCCGCCGCCGGAGTAGCGGATCGACCCGCCGCCTCCGCGTCCGACGGCCCAGACATCAGGCGTTACCATTGCGACGAACGAAACCGCCAGCGTGGCGCACAACAGCTTGTTTGTTTTCACGGGCCGCCTCCTTATTCCTTGTCCAGCAGGTCTTGGATATCCACACGGAGGGCGGTCGTCGGCACCTCAGGGGTGAAGTCCGCATCGACCGAGGTCGCCAGCTGCCAATCGTCCAGCACGGCTTCATACTGCGGTTCAGCAGGGTCGCTCTTGTAGGTGATGACAATCTTCCGCGGAACGGCTTTCCCTCCGGCGTCAATCCATATCTGCCAGTCCACATTCTGCTGGGTGAACAGGAGGTGACTGCAGCGATGCTCCCCCACCTGCTGCTCATCGACATAGGTTCCCGACTCCACCTTCTCGGTCATCGTGCGGTAAGGGTCCGGGAACAAGAGGTCCGACAGCGGGAACACAATATTGTACTTCTCGGCCATGAAGTCGAGCATCTTGTCCAGGCGGCCCGGCACGCCGACGCAGGCGTAGCGGTTGCTACGGAGGTCCAGGATGGTCATCTCCTTACCCTGGTACCAGACCTTGTACCACTCCGGTCCGTTGTGCACCTCTGCGTACATGCAATCAGGCTGGCGTATGAGAATCTGCGCGTTCCGCCCGAACTGCACCAGTTGGCCGTTCTCCAACGGCTCCTCCATCGTGGCGGTGCAGGTGAGCCGGAACGCCTGGGCCCCAGCGAACAGGTCGCTCATCCGGCGCAGGGCGTCATTGGCGCGCGGCTCGATATTGGGGTTGTGCGTCGCGCAGCCCCCCGCCCCGATCATCAACAACGTGAGACACATCCCTGAGACAGACCATCCGGTCCGCTTCATGCTAGATTCCCTCCTCATAAGCCGGGCGCCAAGTCTCGAGAACTGGTTGCGCATAGTTCTCCCAATGCGCTGCGGGGTAGAGACGACTGAACTCCTCATTCCTGGCGGAAGAGTATTCGTCGAAGATGCGTAGGACGGACTGTTTAATCATCGCGTGGAGACCTGGCTGTCATGTATTCACGCAACTCCCGGTGACAGTTGGATGGAAAGTGCTTGCGCACTGAACTCAACAGTAGCCATCAACGAATCAGGAAGCAGGGCTGCGTAGTGCCTACGGCATATCTCCGGCGAGTTGCCCATCAACGTAGGTATCTTGTACAGAGATTCCCCCTTCATTGCAAGCTGGCTTCCGAAGGTATCTGCGCCTTGGGCGAGAGAGGCTTCAAGCTGACGGAGTTTCGCTTTCGTCGTAGGTGAGAGTCGGTCTTTAGGGAAGCGCGGCGTTCCCTTCCATCGACACGATAGAGAGCGTAGTACTGCGTTCCGCGTCGAATGAGTCCGGCCATGACAGCACCTCCGAAAAAGGGTTACAGGTCCGGTCCCTTTCTCGGCTCGTACTGCACAGTTCACTGTACAAATGCCGATTTTCGGCCAACGAAAAAGGGACTTGCATTGCTGCAAGTCCCTTTCGCACATATGGTAGCGCGGAGAGGACGGGGTTAGAACCTTTCATTAGAGCAGTTCTGTTGCTTGAACCGGCAGCTAAGAAAGCAATAGCGGCGGCGTAGAGGGACGTTTCTTTCGCTGCCAAATCATGCCGTGAGAGACTGGTGGAGCAGCAAGGCGCGGGCGCAGGGAATGGTTCCGCAGCGACCGATGATTGTTATTCCGTGGGCCGAATCTTAACGAACTCTTAACGGTCTTCCCGCCCATTCTAACAGCAACCTGATACCCCTCGTGGTAAAGTCGCTTCTACCTATTTGGGAGCGTGAAGACGGGCATGGCTCTGTGCCGATACGCCAACTTGGCGGTGATCGTGACCTCAAGGCAGGGCGGATGGAGGATAAGATCTTGACACTGATTCACGTTGTTTGCGGCACTATCGCCGTGGGACTCCTGGTGTACTTGTTCGCGGCACTCCTGAAGCCGGAGAAGTTCTAATGACTGCCAATGCGTGGCTTCAGACTGCCCTCTATCCCGGTGCATTGCTCTTCCTAGCCGCGCCTCTGGGAGCCTACATAGCCAGAGTCTTCGAGGGGCGCAACCGATGGTCGGAAAAGGCCCTCGGTCGCTTGGAGCGGCTCATCTACCGAGCCTGCGGCGTGTGCGCCGACGAGGAGATGAACTGGAAGCAATACTCCGTGGCGATGCTCCTTTTCAACTTCGCAGGACTGCTGGCCGTCTTCCTGCTGCAGCGGATTCAGGGCGGCCTGCCGCTCAATCCCCAGCACTTGCCCGCTGTGTCTGCGGACTCCGCCTTCAACACCGCCGCGAGCTTTGCGACCAACACGAACTGGCAGGGGTACGCCGGCGAGTCCACGATGAGCTACTTGACGCAGATGCTGGCGCTCACGGTGCAGAACTTCGTGTCGGCGGCCTCCGGGATCGCCGTGCTGGTGGCGCTGATTCGGGGGCTGACGCGCAAGGAGACGGACCACATCGGCAACTTCTGGGTGGACCTCACGCGCGGCACTGTGTATGTCCTACTGCCGTTGTCCATATTCCTCGCGGCGGTTCTGGTCTGGCAAGGCGTGCCTCAGACGTTTGACCGCTATCCGGTCGTTTCGCTGGTGCAACCTGTGCAGGACGCAGGCGGAAGGGCCGTAACGGAACAGGTCGTGGCCGTCGGCCCGGTGGCTTCGCAGATCGCCATCAAGCAGCTCGGCACCAACGGCGGCGGCTTCTTCAACGTCAACTCGGCCCATCCCTTCGAGAACCCCACCCCGTTGTCCAACTTTCTGGAAGTGCTGGCGATCCTTCTGATCCCGGCGGCGCTCTGTTTCACATTCGGCAGGATGGTGCGGGACAAGCGGCAGGGATGGGCCATTCTGGCGGCGATGGTGATCGGCTTCGCGGCGTGCGTCATCGGGTGTGTTCGGGCTGAGGAGCGGGGCAATCCGGCGCTGATGGGTCTCGGCGTGGATCAGCAAGCGCACGACGATGGAAACAACGTTCTGACGGTGGCCTCATCGAGTGCTCAGGCAGGCGGAAACATGGAGGGCAAGGAGGTGCGCTTCGGCCCGGTGAACTCGGCGATCTGGGCCACGGCAACAACCTCCGCTTCGAACGGTTCGGTGAACGCCATGCACGATTCCTTCACGCCTTTGGGCGGCCTGATTCCGATGTGGCTGATTCAGTTGGGAGAGGTCATCTTCGGCGGCGTCGGCTCCGGGCTGTACGGGATGCTGGCGTTTGTCATCGTGACTGTTTTCATAGCAGGGCTAATGGTGGGCCGAACGCCGGAGTACCTGGGCAAGAAGATCGAAGCTACCGAGATGAAGATGGCGTCCCTCGTCATCCTGATTCCGCCCCTCCTGGTTCTCATCGGCACGGCGCTGGCCTCCGTGACGCACGCCGGCACCTCCAGTCTGGCGAACCCCGGCGCGCACGGTTTCAGCGAGATGCTCTACGCCTTCTCCTCCACGGGCAATAACAACGGCAGCGCCTTTGCCGGGTTGAACGCGAACACTCCATTCTACAACTTGGCGACCGGCCTCGTGATGCTCATTGGGCGCTACGCGCTGGCCATCCCGATCCTGATCATCGCTGGCTCGCTGGCGCGCAAGAAGATCGTGCCCGCCGGCGCGGGGACGCTGGCTACGCATACGCCGCTCTTTGTGGTCATGCTGATTTCTTCCGTGCTCCTCGTGGGCGCGCTATCGTTCATCCCGGCTTTGGCGCTGGGGCCAATTGTCGAATATCTGCAGATGCTCTATTGATGTGAGAACGGGCGCAGATCGTGACGACTGAGAAGACGAATAGACGACCGCTTTTCGATCCGCCCATAGTCCGGCGGGCAATCCTGAACTCCGTCCTGAAACTGCACCCCAGGCATCAGTGGCGCAACCCGGTGATGTTCACGGTGTTCATCGGCAGCCTGATGACGGCGGCGCTCTTCATTCAGGCGCTGCTGTCCAAGGGGGAAGAGCCTGCCGGATTCATCCTGGCGGTCTCGGTGTGGCTGTGGTTCACCGTCCTCTTCTCCAACTTTGCCGAGGCGATGGCCGAAGGGCGCGGCCGGGCGCAGGCCGACGCGCTGCGCCAGGCGCGCCGCGACATCCTCGCCAAGAAGCTATTCGCTCCATCCCGTGACGCCGCCGTCACGCCAGTGCCCTCCGCCAACCTGCGGGTGGGAGACGTGGTCCTTGTCGAAGCCGAGGAGTTCGTTCCCGGCGACGGCGAAGTGATCGAGGGGGTCGCCTCAGTGGATGAAAGCGCCATCACGGGCGAAAGCGCGCCGGTGATCCGCGAGAGCGGCGGCGACCGCAGCGCCGTGACTGGCGGAACGCGCGTTCTGTCGGATTGGCTGGTCATCCGCATCACGGCCAACCCCGGCGAAAGCTTCCTGGATCGGATGATCTCGATGGTCGAAGGGGCTAAGCGCCAGAAGACTCCCAATGAGATTGCGCTGAACATCCTTCTCGTGGCCCTCACCATCATCTTCCTGGTCATCTGCGCCACGCTGCTGCCGTATTCCATTTACAGCGTGAAAGCCGCTGGCCTGGGGAAGGTCGTCAGCGTCACCGTGCTGGTCGCCCTTTTCGTCTGCCTTGCGCCGACGACCATCGGAGCGCTTCTCTCGGCCATCGGCATCGCGGGGATGGACCGGCTGATCCAGGCCAATTGCATCGCCATGTCGGGGCGCGCCGTGGAAGCCGCTGGGGACGTGGATGTTCTGCTGTTGGACAAGACGGGCACGATCACGCTGGGCAACCGGCAAGCTACGGAATTCCTCCCCGCCCATGGAGTGCGCCTGGAGGAGTTGGCGGATGCGGCGCAACTCGCCTCCCTGGCGGATGAAACCCCCGAAGGGCGGAGTATCGTCGTCCTGGCGAAAGAAAAGTGCGGCCTGCGCGGGCGGGACATTCAGCAACTCGGAGCGACATTCGTCCCCTTCAGCGCACAAACTCGAATGAGCGGCGTGGACCTGAACGGCCGCACAATCCGCAAAGGCGCTTCCGACGCCGTCGAGGCGCACGTTCATCGTCTGGGCGGCGCATTCCCTGACGAGATACTGCGGACCGTCCATGCGGTCGCTCGCGACGGAGCGACGCCGCTGGTGGTCTCGGACGGAGCGAAGGCCCTGGGGGTCATCCGCCTTAAGGATGTCGTCAAAGGAGGCATCCGGGAACGCTTCCTGGAACTGCGGCGGATGGGAATCAAGACGGTCATGATCACCGGCGACAACCCGCTCACAGCGGCGGCCATTGCGGCGGAAGCGGGCGTGGACGACTTCCTGGCGGAGGCCACGCCGGAGGCCAAGTTGAAGTACATCCGCGAGGCTCAGGCGGGCGGGCGCATGGTCGCCATGACCGGCGACGGCACGAACGACGCCCCCGCGCTGGCCCAGGCGGATGTGGCTGTGGCGATGCACACCGGCACCCAGGCCGCCAAGGAGGCCGGGAACATCATTGATCTGGACTCCAACCCCACAAAGCTCATCGAGATCGTCTCCATCGGCAAGCAGTTACTCATGACGCGCGGCTCGCTGACCACGTTCAGCATCGCCAATGACGTGGCGAAATACTTTGCCATCATTCCGGCGGCATTCGCGGGCACCTATCCGGCCTTGAACGCCCTCAACATCATGGGGCTGGCGACGCCGCAGAGCGCCATCCTTTCCGCCGTCATCTTTAATGCCCTGATCATCGTCTTCCTCATTCCGCTGGCGTTGCGCGGGGTGAAGTACCGCCCGGTGGGAGCGGCCAGCATCCTCAAAATGAACCTCCTGATCTACGGCCTGGGAGGACTGATCGTCCCATTTGTCGGCATCAAGCTGATTGACTTGACCCTCGTTGCATTGCGATTGGTGTGAGGTGCAGGGTTATGTTCGCTGAAATCAAACGACAACTTCGTCCGGCGCTCGTGGCGCTGCTGCTCTTCTCGGTCCTGCTTGGGCTGATATACCCCGCCGTCATCACCGGCATCGCACATGCACTCTTTCCGAGGCAGGCCAAGGGGTCGCTTATTCGTGCAGAGGGCCGCTCCCCCGGGTCCGACTTGATCGGCCAACCGTTCAGCGATCCCAAATACTTCTGGAGCCGCACGTCGGCCACAGCCCCTTTCCCTTATAATAGCGCGGCCTCTGCGGGCTCCAATCTCGGCCCGACAAATCCTGCCTTGAAGGAAGCCGTGAATGGTAGAATACAGGCGCTGCGCGCGGCTGATCCAGGCAATAGCGCGCCGATTCCGATTGACCTGGTTACCGCCTCCGGCAGCGGGCTGGATCCGCACATCAGCCCGGCGGCGGCGGACTACCAGATCAGCCGCGTTGCCAGGGCGCGGAAACTGGAGGAGAAGAGCGTGCGTAACCTCGTCGCGCGATTCACCGAAGACCGGCAGTTGGGCCTCCTTGGTGAACCGCGCGTGAACGTGCTCAAGCTGAATCTGGCCCTGGATGCCGAGACAAGATGGCGTTATGGAAGAGACGCGTCCCAATCCCGAGGAGTGCGTCATGGCGATTAGGCCTGGACTCAACGAGTTCGTTTCGATGGCCGCTGGGGCACTGATCATGCTCGTGCTCGTAGTGGTGGCGCTGTATTTGGACAAGGAACGGAACCCCGCCGCGCAAGTAGCCTTCAAGGCCAAGCGGGTCGAATTGGTGACCCGGATGCGCCTGGACCTTGCTTTGGCCGCAGAGGCTGAAAAAAGCGCCGTCATGGCCACGACCGACAGGGACTCGCAGACTTTCGCCGATCAAGCCCGTGCGGCCACGGCGGCAGTGGAGCGAGGGCGCAAGGAGTTGGAAGGCCTTCTGAACGCGGGCGGAGCCAAAAGCGAGGAGGGCTTGCTTGCCCGTTTCTCCGAGGCATTTGCCGACTCCCAGCGCGTTGACAAGGGCCTGTTGGAACTGGCGGTTCAGAACACCAACCTCAAGGCTTACGGCTTGGCGTATGGCCCTGCCGCAGAGGCGCTCAAAGAAATGGATGCTGCCCTTTCCCGCATCGTGGTGGAGAGCGCCAATTCGGGAGCGCTTGCGCGCCCCTCGTTCACTTCCACGGATGCTATGCAGGTGATACAACTCGCCAGCGACTGCCGGATCGGGGCACTGCGCATACAGACCTTGCTTCCGCCGCACATAGCGGAGGAAAGCGGTCAAAAGATGGACGAGTTGGAAGCTCTAATGACGAAGGAAGACGGGGAGGTCCGCAGGGACTTGGAAAGCTTGGCCGCGCTGCTGAAGTCCAGCGGGAACCCCGACATCGAGACGGCCAGGCTGGAATATGCCAAGTTCAGTGAGATCACGACGGAAGTCATCAAACTGTCGCGTGAGAACACCAACGTCCGGTCCCTGGCCATCTCCCTGAACCGGAAGCGCACGATGATGCTGATGTGCCAGGACGCTCTGGCCGCTTTGGAGCAAGCCATTCAGCAGGAACCCATCGCAGGCGTGGCCAATGGGAACCCAGCCTATCCAAGGTAGTCTGATGGAACAAATGCGTCCGAATCCCGACGAACTGCTCAAACAGGTCCAGGAGGAGGAACTGCGTCAGAAACGCGGCAAGCTGAAGATGTTCTTCGGCGCGGCGGCGGGCGTGGGGAAGACTTACGCCATGCTGGAAGCCGCGCAGGCCCGCAGGGCCGAGGGACTGGACGTGCTCGTTGGCATTGTCGAAACGCATGGCCGTCGGGAGACCGAGGCGCTCCTACACGGGTTGGAAGTCCTCTCGCCGCACTTCGTCGAGTATCGCGGCACGAAATTGCGCGAGTTCGACTTGGACGCCGCCCTGGCGCGCAAACCGGCGATCCTTCTGGTGGATGAACTCGCTCACACCAACGCCGCTGGCAGCCGGCATCCCAAACGCTGGCAGGATGTTCAGGCATTGCTTGACGCGGGCATCAACGTCTATACCACGCTGAATGTCCAGCACGTCGAGAGCCTCAACGACGTCATCGCGCAAGTTACCGGAATCTCCGTCCGCGAAACCCTGCCCGATTCCGTCCTGGAACAGGCCGACGAAATCGAGCTGGTGGACCTCCCGCCGGACGATCTGTTGCAGCGCCTCAAGGAGGGGAAGGTCTATGTTCCCGAGCAGGCCGGGCTGGCCGTCGAGCATTTCTTCCGCAAGGGGAACTTGATCGCCCTGCGGGAACTGGCGTTACGGGCCGTGGCCGAACGAGTTGACCAACAGGCCCGCGCATTTCGCCAGGCGGAAGCGATCACCCGCACGTGGCGCACGGCAGAACGCATCCTGGTGTGCGTCAGCCCAAGCCCCTTCTCCGCGCAACTCGTGCGGGCGGCGCGGCGCATGGCGGCGGGACTCCATGCGCAATGGTTCGCGGTCACTGTCGAACAAGCGGACATCTCCGAAGCCAACCGCAAGCGTTTGGTGGAGAACCTTGGCCTCGCACAACAATTGGGGGCGGAAACGGCGACACTGACCGGCGAGAACGCGGTGGAGGAGATCGTCAAATACGCCCGCCAGAAGAACGTCACCAAGATCATCGCCGGGAAGCCAGGTTCCCTGCGATGGCGCGAGCGCTTCACCGGTTCCTTCGTAGGCAACCTGATCCGCGCCAGCGGAGACATTGATGTGTACGTGATCAAAGGGGATGCCGAACAGGCGGAAGTCACGCGCGCCGTCTCGGTGGAGAATCCGGTCGAGTGGAAACGATACGGATGGGCGGTCCTGTCGGTCGGGATATGCACCGCCGTTGCGTGGGCCATGAGCGGCTATTTTGAACTCGTCAATATTGTCATGGTGTACCTGCTGGGGGTGGCCGTCGTTGCCGCGCGCATAGGTCAGGGGCCGGCCATTCTCGCCTCGGTTCTCAGCGTTGTGGCCTTTGACTTCTTCTTCGTTCCTCCGTATCTGACGTTTGCGGTCTCTGATTCCCAGTACATTGTCATCTTTGCCGTGATGTTGACCGTGGCAATCCTCATCAGCGCGCTTGGCGACCGACTGCGGCGGCAAGCGCTAGTGGCGCAGGAACGCGAGGGCCGCACGGCCGTCCTCCGGGCGATAAGCGGGCATCTTTCCGGCGCACGGGGAACAGCCGAGATACTGGACATTCTAGCGCGGGACGTTGCGGATGTTTTCCGGGGGGACGTGGCTGTACTGCTGCCGGACGCCATGGGACGGTTGATGATTCGCGCGGGAAATGAATCCGCCTTTCCGCAGGACGCGCGTGAGCGGGGCGTGGCGCAGTGGGTTCTCGACCTGGGGCGAGCGGCCGGACTCGGCACGGACACCATCCCCAGCGCCGAATGTCTGTACCTGCCGCTGGCAGGCGTGCGAGGCGCGGTCGGCGTGCTTGGAGTGCGCCCCACGCGCGGCGGGCAGGGGCTGACGGCGGAACTGCTTCAGTTGCTGGAAGCCGTCGCGGCCCAGGCGGGATTGGCCATCGAGAGCCACGCGCTCGCGGAGGAGGCCCGAAAGGCGCAGGTCGAGGCCGAAACGGAGAAGTCGCGCAATGCGCTCTTGAACTCGGTGTCGCACGATCTGCGGACGCCGCTGTCGGCGATCACCGGGGCGGCGAGCACGCTGATGGAGCAGGCGGACACACTCGATGCCCAGACCCGGCACGAACTCTTGGACACCATCAGCGACGAGGCGGCGCACATGAGTCGGCTCATCACAAACCTGCTGGAAATGACCCGCCTTGAATCGGGCGCTGTCAAAGTCGCGAAAGAGATGTGCCCCATTGAGGAGGTCATCGGCAGCGCACGGAACCGGTTGGAAAAGCAATTGAGTCACCATCGCGTGACGACGAATCTCCCCACGGACCTTCCCCCCGTCCCCCTCGACCCCTTGCTGATGGAACAGGTCTTCATAAATTTGCTGGAAAACGCGGCCAAATACGCGCCGCCGGACTCCGAGATCGGAATTTCCGCCAAGGCCGGCCAAGGCGAGTTCACGGTCGAAGTGGCGGATCGTGGTCCCGGTATCAACCCCGGCGACGAAAAGAGAATCTTCGAGAAGTTCTATCGCGGAAAATTGGGCAAGAGCACATCGGGAGTAGGGCTGGGCCTGACAATCTGCCGCGCCATCGTGGAAGCGCACGGCGGGAAGATATGGGCGGAGAACCGGCCGGGCGGCGGGGCCGCGTTCCGCTTCACGCTTCTGACGAACGACACGCGGTCGCAAGGTGAGTGAGTCGAATGTCCGAGAAGAGCATCACTATTTTGGTCATTGAAGACGAACTGCCCATCGTGCGTTTCTTGCGCGCAACCCTGGGAAGCCAGGGTTACGCTCTTTGCGAAGCCGCTAGCGGGCAGGCGGGGATCGTCGAAGCAGGCACGTGCCGCCCTGACCTGATTCTGCTGGACCTGGGCCTGCCGGACATGGACGGGCTGGAAGTCATCCGGCGCGTGCGCGCTTGGAGCGAAGTGCCTATCGTCATCATCTCCGCGCGCGGCCAGGAAAGCGATAAGGTCGCCGCGCTGGACGCCGGGGCGGATGATTACCTCACCAAACCTTTCGGCGTGCCGGAACTGATGGCACGAATCCGAGTCGCTTTGAGGCGCGCTTCACGGGCGGGGGCGGAGGGGGAGAGCAGCCTCTTCACCTGCGGCGATCTCAAAGTGGACATGGCCGGTCATCTCGTGCACCTGGATGGCGAGGAAATCAGCCTGACTCCCATCGAGTTTCGGCTCCTGGCGGCCATGATCAAGCACGCGGGCAAAGTCATCACGCACCGCCAGTTGCTCAAGGAGGTCTGGGGACCGCACCTGACGGACGAAAGCCACTACTTGCGAGTCTTCGTGCATCAACTGCGCCGCAAACTCGAAGACGATCCTGCGCGGCCAAGATTCATCCTGACCGAAGCGGGCGTCGGATATCGCTTGCGGGTGTGACAGGCGGTCGGGGACTATACGTCGAGGGCTTCGGTGCAGAGGAGTTCAGCCCTCGCCGCTGACGGGCGCAAGGGATTGGCGGAGAGCGCGTAAGGACATAGCCCGCTGCTCCGTCGCGACAGGCGTCGGTCGTGGGGCGGGGGCCATGGCCTTCAAGGTGTATCGCAACGTGCGCGAGGATGGTCGCGGGTTAGTGCGGGTGGACGAAGAAGAGTCGCGCAAGGTGCGGCGCATCTTTGAACTGTACGCGCATCAGCGTTACACGATTGACAATCTTATGGATGCACTTCAGGCCGAAGGGCTGACGTACACGGCGGCGCAACCGCGTTTCACGCGGAGTAAGCTGTATACGATTCTTCGGGATCGTTCGTACATTGGCGAACTGCTGCACCGGGGAGAATGGTATCCGGGCAAACATCCGGCGCTGTTGCGCGCGTTCACGTCGGAGCCCGCGGCAATCAGTTGCTTCACTTGATCCGCGCGGCCCGCGCCAGCGGCATGGTGCAGCGCCGTTCGGCCCTGCGCGTCCCTTGTTTTAGCCGCCATACTCACGCCGGACGTGAGCAGCAAGACTGACAGTACCACAGTAATCACGTATGTCCGGATCACCGTATTCTCACTTAGTTCCCCGAATGAAATAGCAACTGAGCTTCCCACCCCAACCGGCTGACGGGCCAACGCCAGTAGAACCTGAGAACGGGCCTGATGTTCGGCTGTGCGACGGGACTTAAGACTGGACTGGCAGGCTGACGGGTCTTCGGGAAACTGACATTTGGAGGGATTCAGAAAAGCATCTTTGGGGCAGCGGTAGTACACGTCAAACCGTTATCATACTTGATAATAACGAGTTGCGACAGCCGCGTAGTTGTCCGCAATTAGATTATAAGAACTCCTGATTACAGGAACGTTCCGCCCAATGGTTTTCCTGCCAAATACCAAGGGAATTTGAGCCAAATCAGTCCCTGTTTGGCCTTTCCTCAAATCGCACGGTATAGTTTACGTCTAAAAGGGTGCAGCGAGAGTACAGGCCCGGCCTGGCATCGGAGATGAGGGTCGCGTGGACGAGCTAACGGAACGCCAGCTCATAACGCGCTTCAAACGCGGAGATAAGGCCGCGTTCGATCGTCTGATGACCGATCACTATGACAAAGTATATGCGCTGGCCTGCCGTACGACGGGCGCTGAAGATGAAGCGCATGCCCTCGCGCAGGACGTCTTCGTTCAAGCGTACCAGTCATTGGGGGATTTTGATGGGCGCTCGCGGTTTGCGACCTGGCTTTACTCGATCACGGTGCACAAGGGGACTGACCGGCATCGCGCAGCCACGGCTCAGCGGAAGCTGAGCATCGTGCCGGGCTTGCCCGACCTTTCCTCCGATGGGCGGGGGCGCGCCGGCGAGGACCCGACCCTGGCGCTGGACGCGGAAGAACTTGGCCAAATGATTGCGCGCGCGCTGACTCGCGTTCCCGAAGATCAGCGCGCGACACTGGACCTCGTGACGCATGGACAGGTCTCCTACGCAGAGGCGGCGCGCGCGATGAACTGCTCGAAGCAGACCATCGCGTGGCGCGTGTGGAACGCACGGAGGCTGCTGCGAGAGATGCTTCAAGATTACCTGGAGCCATAGGTCTTGTTGGATGGGTGCGGCCATGAACTGCGAAGAAACTTCAAAGCTGATCAGCCAATCACTCGACTTGGAATTGGGCGAAAGCGAGAAGGCCGCGCTGTGCGACCATGTGGCCCAATGCGCCTCTTGTGCGCAGCAGGAGCGCCAGGTGCGCGCGCTTCACGCCGCCATGACAGACCGCCAGACCGCCGCGCTTCCAGCCGAACGGGTGGAGGCGGCGATCGTGGAGTTCCGGCGCCGGATGGCGCATGAACAGCCGCGCCGCGCAGGCCTGACATTCCGCATCATGGCGCTGGCGGCGATGTTGATGATGGCCGTTGGCATTATCTGGCTGGCGCGTGACCTCCGGTTGGCCCGCTTCGAGTCGCTGAAGCTTTCCGATCAGTTGGCGCAGGCGCGGTCGAAGCCGGCTGCGGCGAAAGCCATAGCATTGCAGGCCACGATCGTCCCCTCGGAGAAGTTGATTGCCGAGCAGGTTCAGGCATTCCGAGCCACCTATGACTATCTGGACGGTTCGTTGCGTTGGATGGTCAGCGACGGCGAGGAGGTGCAACTTGGGATGTCCGGCAGCCCCGTTGCCAAGACCGCCGCCGCGCCGCACCAAGCGCTGGTGCTGAATTTCCAATACATCGAGCGGGTGAACGGACAGGGTGCGCGCACGCTGTCCAAGCCACAGTTCGTCATGATCTCAGGCGAGGAAGTCTCGGTGCGCTTGAAGGGGGACGCCGACGGCGACCCGGTTTACCGCTATCGCGTCCGGGCGGAGCGGCTGGTGGACGGACAGGTCCGCGCGGAGGTGAACTTCGTCAACGAGGCGTGTCCGAGTTCCGAAGTGGACACGACGTTGAACGCCAAGGTGCAGCTCGTCCCTGGGAAGCCCGTGCTGGTGGGGGCCAGCGGGGATGAATCCCACCGCTGGGAACTCTACCTGTGGGGCGTTTCACGCCCTGCGTTCAACGGCAGCGCGGCCATTCCAAGGGGCCAATCGTGAAGACCTTTGCGCCAGGAGAGGCCGGACGGCTCGGCGCGCTGCGGGGCGCGACGGGGTGCCTGCTGCTCATGCTCCTTCCAGCTCTGGCTGTTGCAGCGGATCCAGGTCTCACGCTGAAGGTCGGCCCGGAGCGCTGCTTTGGCGACCGCACCGTCACGCGCACCTTTCAGGTGGAAGGAGAGGGGGCCTGCACGCTGGAGTGGCGCACGCGCATCCTGCGCGGGGTCATCGAACGCGGCAAGGCCGATGTCGTGGCGCCTGCCGAGGTCGCCATCGAGCTTCGCATCCCCGCCGTGCGCGCGAAGGTGGAGATGATCCAGGAAATGCAGTTGAAGCAGGAGGATAAGGTCCTCGCCGACGCCTCCTTCGCGATCGTGCTGTATCCGGACACGATCCTGGCGGAAGCCTTCGGGAGGCCGGACGGCAAGATGCTTGGCGTCATTGATGACAGTGGAGACCTCGTAGCCGTGTTGGAGAAGGAAGGGGCGCACTTCGCGCAGATCAAGGCCAACCTCCAGTTCCGCGAGGCGACCAGCGGCGTGGTCCTCTGCGCGGCGAACCAACACGTGACGGTCGCGGAGCCGTACTCCGGCCTGCGCGAGTTCGTTCTTGGCGGCGGCTCGGCGATCTTCCTGGAGCAGCGCGAGCCCCTGAGCCTGAGTTGGTTCGAGGATGCTCCGCCCTGGCGTCTCGACGAACAATCTGCCGCGACGGCTCTGCCGCTGGTCAAGATGACTCACCCGCTTCTGCGCGGCCTTGCCGCGGGCGACTTCGCAAACTGGGCCGGCCGTGGGGACATGGCCGGCCCAGTCCTCACTTGGCCCGAGTGGCCCTCCTGCCGCGCGTTGATGGTCTCCGGCGGGGCGCCCGCCATGCCGGTGCTGATCGAAGCGTGGGGAGAAGGGGGGCGGACGATTCTCTGCCAACTCGATATGGGTCAGCGTCTGCTGGAAGAACCCGTCGCGCAGACTCTTCTGGGCAACCTCGTGGAATACTGTCGCACGACCTCCCTTCCGCCGCACCTGCGCGAAACGCGGCTAGCCATTCCGCCGGAAGCGATTCGCAAGGGGGAGTTCGATACGACTCATTCCATTGTGAATGCGAAGCCCGACGACCTGAAGAAGGCCCTCGGAGTCATCATCCTGCTCACCCCGACGGACGCGCCTGTGCCGGCGGCCGGCTGTGACCTGGCCAGGCTGATTTCCGACGGTGCGCCGGTCCTGGTTCAGTCCTGCTTTGGGGAAGAGATCGTCGGGGCGCTGAACCACCTCATTGGGGAACTCTGGCCGCCCGATAGCCGCAGGACACCTCCGCCGAAGCTGCTCGCCATAGCGCTCGAAGAGAAGCCGCGCATCGAGTGCGACTATGCGCAGCCGCTGGCTTGGGGCATCCCGGCGGAGAAGGTCGCTCGAGCACTCGACGGCGCAGAGGAGGTCAATACCGTGCGGCCCGACCGCGAGCTTCCCTCCTTTCGCTGCGCCATTCAACCGGGCATCCTGATGGCGCTGGAATGCGGGAAGGGGCGCATCGTATTCTGCGCTCTGCCGGTGGAAGATGCCGAGAACAAGGAACGGGCATGGCTGGTTGGCCAGTCGGTGAACAATATGTCCCTTTCTGTTCAAGACATAGGAGGGTATCCTGTTCGTGGCGAGCAGCCTCCGCGGACGGCGGATGGCGGCCTATAGAGGTTTGGGGAGACGAGACACTTTTTTGAGAGGAGAGACCATGAAGTACCTGACAATCGTTGCGGCGGTCCTGGTCGCGTTGATGGTCATTGGCGGGCCGGCTTGGACGCAGGAAAAAACGGCGAAGGAGGAAAAACTCATTGTCGCCGTTCTCAATTTCGAGACCGGTTCGAAGGAGATCGCCCAGTATAGTGAGCAGATCCCCGATTTGCTGACGGTCTTCCTGACGGCGGAGCCGACGTTGCAGCTCGTCGAGCGCGCGAAGATCAAGAACATCCTTGAAGAACTCGCCCTGGGCGCCACCGGCGTCGTGGACGACGCCACCAAGGCAAAAATCGGCAACATGACCGGCGCCAAGTTCATTATCACCGGCCGCGCCATGGTCGTGGGCAAGCAACTCTATCTCACCGCCAAGGTCATGAGCACCGAAACCGGCAAGGTGGGCGCCAAAATGGCCAAGATCGGGGCCGACGCCAATCTCGATGAGGGGGTCCAGAAGCTCTCGGAGGAACTGGTTTCCTACCTCAACGAAAACGCCACGGCGATGCAGCCGAAGGCAATGACCGAGCAGGAAGTCGCCGCTGCGCTCAAGAAGAAACTGGAGGGCAAGACCCTTCCCAAGTTTGGCGTGGTGATCCCGGAAAGCCACGCTAGCCGGCCCATTGCCGACCCCGCCGCGGAGACGGAATTCAACTTCCTGCTTCGTGCGTGCGACGCCACCGTTATCAACACCAGGGATGACGGCATGGGTGACTGGGCCAAGTCGCTCTTCACGGAGGCCGACAAGCCGATGCCCAAGGGGCTGGAGGGGGCGGACGTCGCCATCGTCGGCGAAGGGTTCAGCGAATATGCCGCCACTACCGAGAAGCTCATCTCCTGCAAAGCGCGGCTGGAGGTCAAGGCCGTGGACGTGAAGAGCGGCAAGATCCTCGCCGTCGGCCGCGCCACCGCCACCGCCGTGGACCTGGCCGAGAACATCGCCGCCAAGTCCGCCCTGCAGAAGGCCGCCGGCGACATCGCCATCAAGCTCATTCCCGACGCGGTGGACGCGTGGGCGAAGAACGTGAAGGCGGCAGAGAAGACGGGCAAGTAGGGACGATGCCAGGGCGGACTGTAGGGGCAACGCATTGCCGTGCCTCAGTCACTTTGTCACATGAGGCAGAACTTGGAGAGGAGGAGCCTGACGTATGGACTTGCCAATGCGAATGCTGGCAGTGTTCCTTGTCGTGTGCTCTTGTCGTTGCCTGGCCGAGGCCGCCGCTTCATCGGACGTGGTTGAAGCCACTGCAAAGCTGACTGACCCTTCCCCCCGCGAGCGTCAGCTGGCGGCCATGTCGTTGCGGCGGAACGCCGACGCCAGTGCTATCGAGCCACTCGTCAAGGCGCTCCAGGACGATGCAGCCTCGATGGATGCCGCCATCGCTCTGGGACGGCTTCATGACCGCCGCGCGACGCCCTGGCTCCTCAAATACCTTGACCAGGAACTCCAGGCCCGCGGCAAACCTCATCTTTGTGACCCTCTCCGGCATGAGTCGAACCTCAACCTCCAATGCGCGATGATCGAGGCGCTTGGAGCCACGGGCGATCCTGGTGCGTTTCCCCGCCTTTGCGAGCTTGCCTCCGACCCCGACGCGGGCATTCGATGCTCCGTGGCTGAAGCGCTTGGCCATTTCGCCGCCCCCCAGCCTCTACGCACGCTGCAACCGATGCTGCGCGACGAAAACACGCCCGTGCGTGTGGCCGCAGCCGGCGCGCTATGCAAATCGGACGAACCCGAGGCGGGACTTGCTCTCCTCTCCGCCCTCGAAGACGGGAAGCTCGGCTCCGGACTCCGCGCCAGCAACCTTGCCATCGCCGAGGGCCTCGCGAAGCATCCCACCCCTGAATTCATTCAGCGCCTGATCCCCCTTCTTGCGTCGAACAGCGCCGAACAGCAATTTACCGCCGCAATGTCCCTTGGCAAGATGAAAACCCCCGACGCCTTCCAACCGCTGATCGGCGCCCTGAAACACAAGTATCCTGCCTGGCGCAAAGCGGCCGTCGAAGCGCTGGGTGAACTGGGTGATCCGCGCGCTATTCCCGAAATTGAGAAATTCCAGAACGATAGCTGGGACGAGATGCGCCAGGCCGCCGCGGAGGCGCTGCGCAAGCTCGGCTCCTCCCCCAAGCCCCTCTCCGCCGGTACGGTTGAAAGCGCCGCCCCACACTGAGCATGGCGTTGATCTTCAGAGGAAAGGAAACAGCGTGGTGAAACTTGGATTAAGCATATTCGTCCTGGGAACCGTTCTTAGCCTGTCGGCTTACGCCGGAGACGCGGAAACCATCCGGGGGCTTCAGGAGAAGGCGGCGGCGCTCAAGTCGCTGCGCTGCACGGAGATTCTGGTGATTCGCGGCTCCGTGCACGAGGCGGGCAAGCCGATACGGATGCTCCCCGGCTTTGAAACGAAACGGCAGG
>JGI1356J14229_10001701_pt1 | contig 17868 bp, 1 predicted proteins | sample Subgrocontami58m_FD_14229 | JGI IMG/M metagenome (IMG submission 14229) | reverse complement strand
CCGCCGTCGACCCCAAATACCGCCAGGTCTTCAAGGAGTTCGCCACCATGATCTACCAGATGGGCCTCGGCGCCCGCGTGTTCTTGAAGTAGGCGGAGCTTAAAAATGAGGGGATGACTTACTATGGGCTTGATGACATAGATGAACGGCCGCCAAAAATTATTGGATTTTCAGTAATTAAATACCTTTCTTAGGCTATCGGTTCTGCCAATGAAGACACCGGATGAAACCCAGGTAACCACATGACAATTCTGGAAACAATAAGGGCATGGCGCGGTGAATACATCATGTCCTTGCTTTGGATGTTGAAAATAAGCTGTAAGGTGTTGAGGTTACGGACTATCTATCACGCCTTGCTAATTCGTCTCATCAAAGGTGCCGATCTATTCGACAATGCCTATTATCTTGAAAAAAATAGTGATATTGCCGCCAGCAATATTAAAGGCTTGCAGCATTATGTCAGGTATGGGGATAAGGAAGGCCGTTTGCCGATGGCGCTTTTTGATCCGGTCTATTACCGGACAAAGGCGTCAGGCCCTACAAGGCGCCTATATGTGAACACCTTGCTCCATTACCGTTATGTGGGACGGTATCGGAGAACATCCCCCAGTGCCTGGTTTGACCTTGATTTTTATCTATCCAACAACAAGGATGTCCTGCGTAGCGGGAATGATCCGTTGATCCATTACCTGAAGTGGGGCGGCGCTGAAGGCCGGTCCCCCTGCCCGCAATTCGATGGCTCCTTTTATTTGCGTACTTCCCCTGATGTGGTCGCGGCGCGGATGAACCCCCTCTTGCACTATTTGTTTTATGGCCGTTTGGAAGGGCGCAGCACCTTGCCGGAACAGGAAACCGTTGAGCTGCCAGAAATGGAAATAGGGGAGTTGCCGCTGCTTACTTTGCCGGATGACGAGACCTGGGCTGCGTTTATGCCGCGCGCCCATATCGCAGGCGCGGGCATTGATGTGATCGTACCCGTCTATAAAGGGCGGATTGAAACCTTACGTTGCCTGCATAGCACGTTGGAATCGTCTAACGACCTACCTTTCGAACTGGTTGTTATTAATGACGCCAGCCCTGATGAAGACCTAAGCCAAGATTTGCAGAAATTGGCGGGCATGGGGTTATTCACATTAATCATCAACCAACAAAACCTTGGTTTTGTGCAAACTGTCAATCTAGGGATGCGTTTGCATAAAGACCGCCATATCGTGTTATTGAATGCCGACACCGAAGTCTATGATGGTTGGCTAGACCGGTTGCATAAGGCGGCGCACCGTAATCCCAAGACTGCTACGGTCACCCCGCTATCCAATAATGCCACCATATGCAGTTATCCGAACTCCCTGCATGATAACCCCTATCCTTTGGAGTTAAGCTACGCGGAAATTGACGCGCTGGCAGCGGCAGTCAATGCCGGCAAGGAAATAGAAGCGCCAACAGGGGTAGGGTTTTGCATGTATATCAGACGGGACTGTTTAAAAAACGTCGGCCTATTTGATGAAAAAGCTTTTGGTAAAGGTTATGGCGAAGAAAACGATTTTTGCCAGCGGGCCATCCGTAAAGGTTGGCGCAATATTATTGCTAGCGACATTTATGTCCGCCATGTGGGGTCTGCGTCTTTTCAGGGCGAAAAAGCCATGCGCGTCCAAGCGGCCCTTAAGACATTGGACAAAAAATATCCGCGCTATAGGAAAGACATTGATATTTTCCTGAAACAGGATCCCCTAAAAGAAGGCCGTTGCCGGCTCGATACGGTTAGGTTGCAGCGCATGTGCCGGGAACAAAATATCCTGCTGGTTTGCCATAGCCGTGGTGGTGGTTCTGAGCGGCGGATGCAGGAAGACATTATCAATTTGAACCAGCAAGGCCATGGCGTTTTCACCTTACGTCCCGTGGCAAAACGTCCAACCCAGGTCAATATTGGCCATCCAGCTATCCGCTCGCTGCCTAATATCAATCCGTTTGAATTGTCAGAAATATCAACGCTTGCCGCCCTCCTGAAGGAACTAAGGATTACCGAAATCCATACCCATAGCCTGGTCGATTTTATGCCCGATGCATCGTTACATCTGCATAAGCTTGTCCAAGAATTAGGCGCGTCGTGGAAAATCAATTTGCATGATTATAAAGTGATTTGCCCACGGGTTAATTTGATTGATGAAGATGGCCGCTATTGTGGTGAACCCGATGAAGCGGGATGCAACCGGTGCTTGCTTGAACGCGGTTCAGATTTCGGCACTAAGAATATCCGTGAATGGCGCTCTTTGCATGGAAAAGCCTTGGCGTTGGCTGACCGCATCGTTGTCCCTGACCAAGATGTTGCGGATCGTCTTGCGGGTTACCTTCCAAGCATCAATTTTGAAGTTTTGCCCCACGAAGACATTGATTTAAAAGCCATCAAAGTAAAAAAACCACAGTTGGAACCTAACCAGAAACTACGGGTGGTCATTATTGGCGCCATCGGCAAGATTAAAGGTTTTAATGTCATTTTGGCGAGTGCCAAGCGGGTGCAGCAACAAGGCCTGCCTATAGAATTTATCGTGATGGGCTATACCATGCACGATGCCTTGATTAAGGAGGCCGGGGTTGTGGTCACCGGTAAATATTTGGAACATGAAGCCCTGGATAAGCTTAATGGCTTAAACCCCCATGTGGTTTGGTTGCCGTCAATATGGCCTGAAACGTATAGCTACACACTGTCGTTGGCATTACAGGCCAGCCTGCCCATCTACGCTTTTGATATTGGCGCCATTGCCCGGCGTGTCAGGGAATCTGGCATGGATGAAGGGTTAATGCCCTTATCATGGGTTGACATGCCTGAAAAAATCACCCAACAATTTGAAAAACTCCGGGAAAATTGCTTACCGACCTTGTCACCACAATGATTTGCACCTACGGAAAAATAATACGGAACAAGCTATGAAAAAAGTCACGTCAAGTTCATCTGAGCCATCTGAAAACATCATTGAAGAAGCGATTGCCTTGGATAGTGCAGTAAAGCAACTCCTTGATTTCGAACCTCAGGCTTTGCCAGAAACGGAAACCGTAACGGAATGGGCAACAGAAAAAGAACTCCCCCCCATAACTTTTGCCACTGCCCCGGTAGAGCAAGCCGTTGAGATTAAAATCGCCGATTCTCCTGAAATTAGCATCTTAGGCTATATAGAGTTTGTAGAAAATTTGCAAATCCATGGTTGGGTGCTTGATTTTGATAATACCCCCTTAAATCTTTCACTACGCATCAATAATGAGGCGTTTCAGATCACTTACGATTGGTTGGAACGTAGTGATATTGCCGATCATTATGGAGAAGAATTTCTTCGCTCCGGCTTTAGAATTTATATACCACAAGGGCTAGCGGATGATTTTGAAGCCGCTTATAAAAATGGTGGCCTCATTGAAGTCGCCGCCAACGGCATTACCCTGCATAGCAAGCTTGAACCTGTCCGTAAATCATTGGTTAGCCAAGCCGCCGATGGGGATTCTTCACAACTTAGCGAAACCGCGATCACCAGTATTGTTACGGAACTTCTTGAAATAGCCGAATTGGAATTGCCCGGCAGCGCAGTAATTGTCAAAACACCTGCTGATTTAACAACATTAACAACGGACAAGGCAAAGGCAGAAAGCCCCTCGGTTTCTGATAAAAAACATGAGGTTATAGAAAAATCTCCAGTCACCGGCAATCAAGTGGTTTCGGGAAATTTTTCAATTGCGACCGAAGCATTGTCCGAATCCAAAGAAGATAGCCCAATTATTGGTTACGTCGAGCGTATCGAAAACAACCAAATTTTTGGCTGGGTTCTTGACAAAGAGGGCAACGGGCTCAATTTGGTTTTACTGATTGCCGATGTCAAATACCCGATAACGCCTGCTTGGCTTATGCGTGTTGATATTGCTCAAGCTTTCGGTGACGATTTTATCAATTCAGGTTTTAAAATTGATTTACCCGCCGAGTTGGTCGAAACCTTTATCTTCGCACGGCAAAACGGCTTGAGGATTGACATCATCGCCAATGGCGCTATCTTGCATAATCAAGTCCCACCATTAAAAATGGAGGCAAAAACGACTAAAACCCAAGCCACAAACAAAAAAACCGAAAAAAAATTACAAGGCGTTAGCGGTTATATAGAAAACATAGAAAACCTCTGCATCTTTGGTTGGGCGATTAATCATGAACAAACACCTTTAAAGCTTACTTTATCTATTGATGGCGTTTCTTCCCCTGTCACCCCGGAGTGGCAGGAGCGTTTAGATATAGCCGGAAAATTTGGTGATAATTATGCCCAATCTGGTTTTAAAATCCTCATCCCCAAAGGCTTAATCGACATTTTTCTGCAATCCACTGAAAATGAACGGAAAATTAATGTCCTAGCCAATAACTACGTGTTAACCAACAACGCCAAAAACCAGGAAATTGATCCCGCCGTATTTGGCCCAGAAATTGCCGCTGAAACCGATAAATTTAAAACCCTTTGTCAAATCAATGCCGAAGCAGGTATAGAAATCACTGGCGAGGATCTCAATAAATTACTCTCCGGCAACCTTAGCTTCCCTTTACGGATTAGCCGTAATCCTGTCATCAATGCCCGTTACTACCTTGAGCGAGCCAAACAACAATTAGTAAAAGCAGCGGCTGACATTACCCTTATCCGCACCCTGCTAAAAATCAGCCTGACCTTTGAACGGCAGACTGAAACCCTGGAATTACTGGGCAACGCCTATTTTGAACAACGGGATTACGAAACAGCTGCAGCGCATTACGAGGCGGCCGCCGTAAGCGAGGGCAAACCCAGCAAGACTATGGTGCCTAACCTGATGCACTGCAAAAAGCATGTTGCCCACCCTAAGGATGTCCTATTCACACTTATGGCGGGTCTTGAAAAAAATCCTGAATCTAGCGACATCCGTGATCGCTTGGATGGACTGATCCACGAGTATTGGCTGGAACGCCAGGGCCTGATCGAGGCGCAGGCGGTGACGGGCGACCGTGACGGGCTGGTGGCGACGGTGCTGGAGGCCGCCGAGCTCATCTACAACGCCTACCTGCGCTACTACGGGGCGGAGGCCAACGCGGCGCACGTGGGCCCGTGCAACCTGGAGCGGGTGCTGATCGTCGGCGACTTCCATATCCCGCAGTGCGTGCGCTACCGTATCGAGCAGAAGACCGAGCAGCTGGAGGCCGCGGGCAAGGCCGTCACCGCCATTTCCTGGACGGAGCTCGCCAACGGGCAGAACGACCTGGCCTTCCATGACACCATCATTTTCTACCGCGTCCCCGCCGAGCCGGCGGTGCTGAAGGCGATGGCGCAGGCCAACGCGACCGGCAAGCTGTCGCTGTACGAGATCGACGACCTGCTGTTCGACGCGGCCTACCCGCCGCCGTTGGAGACCTATGGCGGTTATCTCGACCTGAACATTTATTTGCAGCTGATCAAGGGCATGGCCTCGTTCCGCGCCGCCGCGCAGTATTGCCGTTTCGGCCTGGCCTCGACCCGCGCCCTGGCGGACAAGCTGGCCCCGCTGGTGTTCGGCGGCCAGTGCTTCCTGCACCGCAACGGCCTGGACGCGCTGAACGTGTTCAGGCAGAAGCCGTTTGACCCCGACCAGGAGACGGTGGACATTTTCTACGGCAGCGGCACGATGGCGCACAACAGCGACTTCACGGACCTGGCCTTGCCGGCGATCAGGCGCCTGTTGGACGAATATCCGCAGGTCGGCCTGAAAATCGCGGGCTACCTGAAACTGCCGGAGGCGTTCTTGGAAACTCACGGCGACCGCGTCAAGCAGATGCCGCCCGTGAAGAGCGTCAAGGCCTATTGGTCGATGCTGGAGCGGGCGGACATCAATTTGGCGGTGCTGCATGATGACGTGATCAACGGCTGCAAGAGCGAGCTGAAATGGTTCGAGGCGGCGTGCCTGGGCATCCCGTCGGTGGTCAGCGCGACCGCCAACTACCGCGACGTGATCCACGACGGCGAGGACGGCTTCATCGCCGCCACCGCCGACGATTGGTATGAACATTTGAAGGCTTTGGTCGACGACCCGCTGTTGCGCAAGACGGTGGCGGAAAAGGCGCAGGCGCGGGTGCGTGCCGAGTACAGCGTCGGGGCGTTGGCGGACAACATCGCCGGGGTGCTGGACGACGCGTTGGCGGCGGCACAGGCGGAAACGGCGCCACGCAAGAAAGTCGCGCTGGTCAATGTGTTCTTCCCGCCGCAGTCCATCGGCGGCGCGACCCGCGTCATCGCCGACAATTTCGAGCTGTTGCGGCGCGATTACCACAACCAGTTCGACCTCAGCGTGTTCACGTCCGACGCCGACGTGAAGCCGCCGTACCAGATGACGGTGTACAACTATGAGGGCGCCCGTGTCTACCGCTCGAGCATTTTATGGCGCGAGCACATGGACTGGCATCCCAGCGACGACAAGATGGGCGAGCTGTTCGCGGAGTACCTGGCCGCGGAGCGGCCCGAGCTGGTGCATTTCCATTGCATCCAGCGCCTGACCGCGTCAGTGGTGGAGGCGACCCGCAAGGCGGAAATCCCGTACATCGTGACCGTCCATGACGCCTGGTGGATTTCGGATTACCAGTTCCTGGTCGACGCCAACCATGTGGTCTACCCCGAAGGCCACCCCGACCCGTACCAGCCCTGCACGCCGCCGGGCAACATCAGCCAGCTGGAGTCGGTGGAGCGCATCCTGTTCCTGAAGGACTTGTTGCGCGGCGCGGACGCGGTGCTGACGGTGTCCCAGTGCTTTGCGGAAATTTACCGCAAGAACGAAATCCCGACGGTCCGCGTCAACAAGAACGGCATCTCCGAGACCCTGCCTTGGCAGGCCAAGGACACCCGCCACACCGACAAGGTGGTGTGCGGCCATGTCGGCGGCATGGCGGAGCACAAGGGCTACTTCCTGCTGAAGGCGGCCATCGAGGCGGTGCAGCCGGAACACTTGGAAATGCTCATTGTCGACCATTCCCAGGACGAAGGCTACCGCCTCCAGACCCATTGGGGGCGGGTGCCGGTGACCTTCATCGGGCGCATGGCGCAGCCCCGCGTGCCCGAGCTGTACCGCCAGGTCGACGTGCTGTTCGCGCCCTCCACCTGGCCGGAAAGCTACGGCCTGGTCACCCGCGAGGCCGCCGCCTGCGGCTGCTGGGTCGTCGCCAGCAACATGGGCGGCATCGGCGAGGATGTCATCGAGGGCAAGTCAGGGTTCGTCATCGAACCCACCCTCAATGCACTCTCGGATTGTGTTTCATTCATCAACCAAAAACCTTCAACCTTCAAAGGCAAAGCCCATTCTGGCAAACTCAGATCGGTATCCGAACAGGTCAGCGAATTGGCAAACATTTATCTTAATAAGTCTCAAGATGAAAATGCTGAATCGCAATTTGATTTCGAAACCATTGTTGCCCTCAATGCGGAATTAGGCAAAAATGTTTCAAAACAAGAGTTTACTGACTTGGTGGCCGGAAACCTAAAGTTTCCGTTACGACTTTTCAAAGATAATGCCGCAAACTCAGCTTTCTATTTAGATAGGGCACAAGCAAGCCTAGCCGATGGCAATATCCAGTCAGCAATCGATTCGCTGTGTTTTGCGTTGATCTTTAAAAAGACACTGACGACACTGGCTTTACCCGAAGCTCTGCCGGCATTACCAGACCCTCTTAGCAATGAGGATTTTGTCCGTTTAATGGACGGGGTCACGGCGTATCCATTAAAAATCAGTGAAAACAGCAACATCAACGCCAATTATCATTTTGGGCTTGCCAAATACAGCTTAGAACTTGGCAATATCAAACAAGCTATTCATTTGCTGAGGGTAGGGCGTGTGTTTGAACAACAATCAGAAGCCGAATTAGAAAGCCAAGAAACCCTAAACCAAATTGATTTTAGGTCTATATTCAAACTTAACGCCAAAGATGGTGTTGAAATTACTATAGAAGATTTCAGTAAGCTTCTTTCCGGGCATATTGCTTACCCCCTACGGGTCAGCCGCAATGCCACACTCAACGCCAAGTATTACCTGGATTTGGCAAAACAAAAACTGATTAGCCAAGAAAACGCCCCTGCCCGTACGCTATTAAAAATCAGCCTGACTTTTGAACTACAAGCGGAAGCCCTTGAATTACTGGGCAACACGTATTTTGAACAACGGGATTATGAAACAGCGGCGACCCACTATGAACTAGCGGCCTCCGTGGGCAAGCCGAGTAAATGGCTAGTCCCTAACCTCATGCACTGTAAAAAACATGCCACTCACCCTAAAGAGATGCTATCTGCACTGTTAGCAGGGATGGACAAAGCACCGGAGTCAGGCGATTTGCGGGGGCGGCTGGATGAGCTAGTCCACGAATACTGGCTAAAACGCCAAGGCCTGATCGAGGCGCAAGCGGTGACGGGCGACCGTGACGGGCTGGTGGCGACGGTGCTGGAGGCCGCCGAGCTCATCTACAACGCCTACCTGCGCTACTACGGGGCGGAGGCCAACGCGGCGCACGTGGGCCCGTGCAACCTGGAGCGGGTGCTGATCGTCGGCGACTTCCATATCCCGCAGTGCGTGCGCTACCGTATCGAGCAGAAGACCGAGCAGCTGGAGGCCGCGGGCAAGGCCGTCACCGCCATTTCCTGGACGGAGCTCGCCAACGGGCAGAACGACCTGGCCTTCCATGACACCATCATTTTCTACCGCGTCCCCGCCGAGCCGGCGGTGCTGAAGGCGATGGCGCAGGCCAACGCGACCGGCAAGCTGTCGCTGTACGAGATCGACGACCTGCTGTTCGACGCGGCCTACCCGCCGCCGTTGGAGACCTATGGCGGTTATCTCGACCTGAACATTTATTTGCAGCTGATCAAGGGCATGGCCTCGTTCCGCGCCGCCGCGCAGTATTGCCGTTTCGGCCTGGCCTCGACCCGCGCCCTGGCGGACAAGCTGGCCCCGCTGGTGTTCGGCGGCCAGTGCTTCCTGCACCGCAACGGCCTGGACGCGCTGAACGTGTTCAGGCAGAAGCCGTTTGACCCCGACCAGGAGACGGTGGACATTTTCTACGGCAGCGGCACGATGGCGCACAACAGCGACTTCACGGACCTGGCCTTGCCGGCGATCAGGCGCCTGTTGGACGAATATCCGCAGGTCGGCCTGAAAATCGCGGGCTACCTGAAACTGCCGGAGGCGTTCTTGGAAACTCACGGCGACCGCGTCAAGCAGATGCCGCCCGTGAAGAGCGTCAAGGCCTATTGGTCGATGCTGGAGCGGGCGGACATCAATTTGGCGGTGCTGCATGATGACGTGATCAACGGCTGCAAGAGCGAGCTGAAATGGTTCGAGGCGGCGTGCCTGGGCATCCCGTCGGTGGTCAGCGCGACCGCCAACTACCGCGACGTGATCCACGACGGCGAGGACGGCTTCATCGCCGCCACCGCCGACGATTGGTATGAACATTTGAAGGCTTTGGTCGACGACCCGCTGTTGCGCAAGACGGTGGCGGAAAAGGCGCAGGCGCGGGTGCGTGCCGAGTACAGCGTCGGGGCGTTGGCGGACAACATCGCCGGGGTGCTGGACGACGCGTTGGCGGCGGCACAGGCGGAAACGGCGCCACGCAAGAAAGTCGCGCTGGTCAATGTGTTCTTCCCGCCGCAGTCCATCGGCGGCGCGACCCGCGTCATCGCCGACAATTTCGAGCTGTTGCGGCGCGATTACCACAACCAGTTCGACCTCAGCGTGTTCACGTCCGACGCCGACGTGAAGCCGCCGTACCAGATGACGGTGTACAACTATGAGGGCGCCCGTGTCTACCGCTCGAGCATTTTATGGCGCGAGCACATGGACTGGCATCCCAGCGACGACAAGATGGGCGAGCTGTTCGCGGAGTACCTGGCCGCGGAGCGGCCCGAGCTGGTGCATTTCCATTGCATCCAGCGCCTGACCGCGTCAGTGGTGGAGGCGACCCGCAAGGCGGAAATCCCGTACATCGTGACCGTCCATGACGCCTGGTGGATTTCGGATTACCAGTTCCTGGTCGACGCCAACCATGTGGTCTACCCCGAAGGCCACCCCGACCCGTACCAGCCCTGCACGCCGCCGGGCAACATCAGCCAGCTGGAGTCGGTGGAGCGCATCCTGTTCCTGAAGGACTTGTTGCGCGGCGCGGACGCGGTGCTGACGGTGTCCCAGTGCTTTGCGGAAATTTACCGCAAGAACGAAATCCCGACGGTCCGCGTCAACAAGAACGGCATCTCCGAGACCCTGCCTTGGCAGGCCAAGGACACCCGCCACACCGACAAGGTGGTGTGCGGCCATGTCGGCGGCATGGCGGAGCACAAGGGCTACTTCCTGCTGAAGGCGGCCATCGAGGCGGTGCAGCCGGAACACTTGGAAATGCTCATTGTCGACCATTCCCAGGACGAAGGCTACCGCCTCCAGACCCATTGGGGGCGGGTGCCGGTGACCTTCATCGGGCGCATGGCGCAGCCCCGCGTGCCCGAGCTGTACCGCCAGGTCGACGTGCTGTTCGCGCCCTCCACCTGGCCGGAAAGCTACGGCCTGGTCACCCGCGAGGCCGCCGCCTGCGGCTGCTGGGTCGTCGCCAGCAACATGGGCGGCATCGGCGAGGATGTCATCGAGGGCAAGTCAGGGTTCGTCATCGAACCCACCCTCAATGCACTCTCGGATTGTGTTTCATTCATCAACCAAAAACCTTCAACCTTCAAAGGCAAAGCCCATTCTGGCAAACTCAGATCGGTATCCGAACAGGTCAGCGAATTGGCAAACATTTATCTTAATAAGTCTCAAGATGAAAATGCTGAATCGCAATTTGATTTCGAAACCATTGTTGCCCTCAATGCGGAATTAGGCAAAAATGTTTCAAAACAAGAGTTTACTGACTTGGTGGCCGGAAACCTAAAGTTTCCGTTACGACTTTTCAAAGATAATGCCGCAAACTCAGCTTTCTATTTAGATAGGGCACAAGCAAGCCTAGCCGATGGCAATATCCAGTCAGCAATCGATTCGCTGTGTTTTGCGTTGATCTTTAAAAAGACACTGACGACACTGGCTTTACCCGAAGCTCTGCCGGCATTACCAGACCCTCTTAGCAATGAGGATTTTGTCCGTTTAATGGACGGGGTCACGGCGTATCCATTAAAAATCAGTGAAAACAGCAACATCAACGCCAATTATCATTTTGGGCTTGCCAAATACAGCTTAGAACTTGGCAATATCAAACAAGCTATTCATTTGCTGAGGGTAGGGCGTGTGTTTGAACAACAATCAGAAGCCGAATTAGAAAGCCAAGAAACCCTAAACCAAATTGATTTTAGGTCTATATTCAAACTTAACGCCAAAGATGGTGTTGAAATTACTATAGAAGATTTCAGTAAGCTTCTTTCCGGGCATATTGCTTACCCCCTACGGGTCAGCCGCAATGCCACACTCAACGCCAAGTATTACCTGGATTTGGCAAAACAAAAACTGATTAGCCAAGAAAACGCCCCTGCCCGTACGCTATTAAAAATCAGCCTGACTTTTGAACTACAAGCGGAAGCCCTTGAATTACTGGGCAACACGTATTTTGAACAACGGGATTATGAAACAGCGGCGACCCACTATGAACTAGCGGCCTCCGTGGGCAAGCCGAGTAAATGGCTAGTCCCTAACCTCATGCACTGTAAAAAACATGCCACTCACCCTAAAGAGATGCTATCTGCACTGTTAGCAGGGATGGACAAAGCACCGGAGTCAGGCGATTTGCGGGGGCGGCTGGATGAGCTAGTCCACGAATACTGGCTAAAACGCCAAGGCCTGATCGAGGCGCAAGCGGTGACGGGCGACCGTGACGGGCTGGTGGCGACGGTGCTGGAGGCCGCCGAGCTCATCTACAACGCCTACCTGCGCTACTACGGGGCGGAGGCCAACGCGGCGCACGTGGGCCCGTGCAACCTGGAGCGGGTGCTGATCGTCGGCGACTTCCATATCCCGCAGTGCGTGCGCTACCGTATCGAGCAGAAGACCGAGCAGCTGGAGGCCGCGGGCAAGGCCGTCACCGCCATTTCCTGGACGGAGCTCGCCAACGGGCAGAACGACCTGGCCTTCCATGACACCATCATTTTCTACCGCGTCCCCGCCGAGCCGGCGGTGCTGAAGGCGATGGCGCAGGCCAACGCGACCGGCAAGCTGTCGCTGTACGAGATCGACGACCTGCTGTTCGACGCGGCCTACCCGCCGCCGTTGGAGACCTATGGCGGTTATCTCGACCTGAACATTTATTTGCAGCTGATCAAGGGCATGGCCTCGTTCCGCGCCGCCGCGCAGTATTGCCGTTTCGGCCTGGCCTCGACCCGCGCCCTGGCGGACAAGCTGGCCCCGCTGGTGTTCGGCGGCCAGTGCTTCCTGCACCGCAACGGCCTGGACGCGCTGAACGTGTTCAGGCAGAAGCCGTTTGACCCCGACCAGGAGACGGTGGACATTTTCTACGGCAGCGGCACGATGGCGCACAACAGCGACTTCACGGACCTGGCCTTGCCGGCGATCAGGCGCCTGTTGGACGAATATCCGCAGGTCGGCCTGAAAATCGCGGGCTACCTGAAACTGCCGGAGGCGTTCTTGGAAACTCACGGCGACCGCGTCAAGCAGATGCCGCCCGTGAAGAGCGTCAAGGCCTATTGGTCGATGCTGGAGCGGGCGGACATCAATTTGGCGGTGCTGCATGATGACGTGATCAACGGCTGCAAGAGCGAGCTGAAATGGTTCGAGGCGGCGTGCCTGGGCATCCCGTCGGTGGTCAGCGCGACCGCCAACTACCGCGACGTGATCCACGACGGCGAGGACGGCTTCATCGCCGCCACCGCCGACGATTGGTATGAACATTTGAAGGCTTTGGTCGACGACCCGCTGTTGCGCAAGACGGTGGCGGAAAAGGCGCAGGCGCGGGTGCGTGCCGAGTACAGCGTCGGGGCGTTGGCGGACAACATCGCCGGGGTGCTGGACGACGCGTTGGCGGCGGCACAGGCGGAAACGGCGCCACGCAAGAAAGTCGCGCTGGTCAATGTGTTCTTCCCGCCGCAGTCCATCGGCGGCGCGACCCGCGTCATCGCCGACAATTTCGAGCTGTTGCGGCGCGATTACCACAACCAGTTCGACCTCAGCGTGTTCACGTCCGACGCCGACGTGAAGCCGCCGTACCAGATGACGGTGTACAACTATGAGGGCGCCCGTGTCTACCGCTCGAGCATTTTATGGCGCGAGCACATGGACTGGCATCCCAGCGACGACAAGATGGGCGAGCTGTTCGCGGAGTACCTGGCCGCGGAGCGGCCCGAGCTGGTGCATTTCCATTGCATCCAGCGCCTGACCGCGTCAGTGGTGGAGGCGACCCGCAAGGCGGAAATCCCGTACATCGTGACCGTCCATGACGCCTGGTGGATTTCGGATTACCAGTTCCTGGTCGACGCCAACCATGTGGTCTACCCCGAAGGCCACCCCGACCCGTACCAGCCCTGCACGCCGCCGGGCAACATCAGCCAGCTGGAGTCGGTGGAGCGCATCCTGTTCCTGAAGGACTTGTTGCGCGGCGCGGACGCGGTGCTGACGGTGTCCCAGTGCTTTGCGGAAATTTACCGCAAGAACGAAATCCCGACGGTCCGCGTCAACAAGAACGGCATCTCCGAGACCCTGCCTTGGCAGGCCAAGGACACCCGCCACACCGACAAGGTGGTGTGCGGCCATGTCGGCGGCATGGCGGAGCACAAGGGCTACTTCCTGCTGAAGGCGGCCATCGAGGCGGTGCAGCCGGAACACTTGGAAATGCTCATTGTCGACCATTCCCAGGACGAAGGCTACCGCCTCCAGACCCATTGGGGGCGGGTGCCGGTGACCTTCATCGGGCGCATGGCGCAGCCCCGCGTGCCCGAGCTGTACCGCCAGGTCGACGTGCTGTTCGCGCCCTCCACCTGGCCGGAAAGCTACGGCCTGGTCACCCGCGAGGCCGCCGCCTGCGGCTGCTGGGTCGTCGCCAGCAACATGGGCGGCATCGGCGAGGATGTCATCGAGGGCAAGTCAGGGTTCGTCATCGAACCCACCCTCAATGCACTCTCGGATTGTGTTTCATTCATCAACCAAAAACCTTCAACCTTCAAAGGCAAAGCCCATTCTGGCAAACTCAGATCGGTATCCGAACAGGTCAGCGAATTGGCAAACATTTATCTTAATAAGTCTCAAGATGAAAATGCTGAATCGCAATTTGATTTCGAAACCATTGTTGCCCTCAATGCGGAATTAGGCAAAAATGTTTCAAAACAAGAGTTTACTGACTTGGTGGCCGGAAACCTAAAGTTTCCGTTACGACTTTTCAAAGATAATGCCGCAAACTCAGCTTTCTATTTAGATAGGGCACAAGCAAGCCTAGCCGATGGCAATATCCAGTCAGCAATCGATTCGCTGTGTTTTGCGTTGATCTTTAAAAAGACACTGACGACACTGGCTTTACCCGAAGCTCTGCCGGCATTACCAGACCCTCTTAGCAATGAGGATTTTGTCCGTTTAATGGACGGGGTCACGGCGTATCCATTAAAAATCAGTGAAAACAGCAACATCAACGCCAATTATCATTTTGGGCTTGCCAAATACAGCTTAGAACTTGGCAATATCAAACAAGCTATTCATTTGCTGAGGGTAGGGCGTGTGTTTGAACAACAATCAGAAGCCGAATTAGAAAGCCAAGAAACCCTAAACCAAATTGATTTTAGGTCTATATTCAAACTTAACGCCAAAGATGGTGTTGAAATTACTATAGAAGATTTCAGTAAGCTTCTTTCCGGGCATATTGCTTACCCCCTACGGGTCAGCCGCAATGCCACACTCAACGCCAAGTATTACCTGGATTTGGCAAAACAAAAACTGATTAGCCAAGAAAACGCCCCTGCCCGTACGCTATTAAAAATCAGCCTGACTTTTGAACTACAAGCGGAAGCCCTTGAATTACTGGGCAACACGTATTTTGAACAACGGGATTATGAAACAGCGGCGACCCACTATGAACTAGCGGCCTCCGTGGGCAAGCCGAGTAAATGGCTAGTCCCTAACCTCATGCACTGTAAAAAACATGCCACTCACCCTAAAGAGATGCTATCTGCACTGTTAGCAGGGATGGACAAAGCACCGGAGTCAGGCGATTTGCGGGGGCGGCTGGATGAGCTAGTCCACGAATACTGGCTAAAACGCCAAGGCCTGATCGAGGCGCAAGCGGTGACGGGCGACCGTGACGGGCTGGTGGCGACGGTGCTGGAGGCCGCCGAGCTCATCTACAACGCCTACCTGCGCTACTACGGGGCGGAGGCCAACGCGGCGCACGTGGGCCCGTGCAACCTGGAGCGGGTGCTGATCGTCGGCGACTTCCATATCCCGCAGTGCGTGCGCTACCGTATCGAGCAGAAGACCGAGCAGCTGGAGGCCGCGGGCAAGGCCGTCACCGCCATTTCCTGGACGGAGCTCGCCAACGGGCAGAACGACCTGGCCTTCCATGACACCATCATTTTCTACCGCGTCCCCGCCGAGCCGGCGGTGCTGAAGGCGATGGCGCAGGCCAACGCGACCGGCAAGCTGTCGCTGTACGAGATCGACGACCTGCTGTTCGACGCGGCCTACCCGCCGCCGTTGGAGACCTATGGCGGTTATCTCGACCTGAACATTTATTTGCAGCTGATCAAGGGCATGGCCTCGTTCCGCGCCGCCGCGCAGTATTGCCGTTTCGGCCTGGCCTCGACCCGCGCCCTGGCGGACAAGCTGGCCCCGCTGGTGTTCGGCGGCCAGTGCTTCCTGCACCGCAACGGCCTGGACGCGCTGAACGTGTTCAGGCAGAAGCCGTTTGACCCCGACCAGGAGACGGTGGACATTTTCTACGGCAGCGGCACGATGGCGCACAACAGCGACTTCACGGACCTGGCCTTGCCGGCGATCAGGCGCCTGTTGGACGAATATCCGCAGGTCGGCCTGAAAATCGCGGGCTACCTGAAACTGCCGGAGGCGTTCTTGGAAACTCACGGCGACCGCGTCAAGCAGATGCCGCCCGTGAAGAGCGTCAAGGCCTATTGGTCGATGCTGGAGCGGGCGGACATCAATTTGGCGGTGCTGCATGATGACGTGATCAACGGCTGCAAGAGCGAGCTGAAATGGTTCGAGGCGGCGTGCCTGGGCATCCCGTCGGTGGTCAGCGCGACCGCCAACTACCGCGACGTGATCCACGACGGCGAGGACGGCTTCATCGCCGCCACCGCCGACGATTGGTATGAACATTTGAAGGCTTTGGTCGACGACCCGCTGTTGCGCAAGACGGTGGCGGAAAAGGCGCAGGCGCGGGTGCGTGCCGAGTACAGCGTCGGGGCGTTGGCGGACAACATCGCCGGGGTGCTGGACGACGCGTTGGCGGCGGCACAGGCGGAAACGGCGCCACGCAAGAAAGTCGCGCTGGTCAATGTGTTCTTCCCGCCGCAGTCCATCGGCGGCGCGACCCGCGTCATCGCCGACAATTTCGAGCTGTTGCGGCGCGATTACCACAACCAGTTCGACCTCAGCGTGTTCACGTCCGACGCCGACGTGAAGCCGCCGTACCAGATGACGGTGTACAACTATGAGGGCGCCCGTGTCTACCGCTCGAGCATTTTATGGCGCGAGCACATGGACTGGCATCCCAGCGACGACAAGATGGGCGAGCTGTTCGCGGAGTACCTGGCCGCGGAGCGGCCCGAGCTGGTGCATTTCCATTGCATCCAGCGCCTGACCGCGTCAGTGGTGGAGGCGACCCGCAAGGCGGAAATCCCGTACATCGTGACCGTCCATGACGCCTGGTGGATTTCGGATTACCAGTTCCTGGTCGACGCCAACCATGTGGTCTACCCCGAAGGCCACCCCGACCCGTACCAGCCCTGCACGCCGCCGGGCAACATCAGCCAGCTGGAGTCGGTGGAGCGCATCCTGTTCCTGAAGGACTTGTTGCGCGGCGCGGACGCGGTGCTGACGGTGTCCCAGTGCTTTGCGGAAATTTACCGCAAGAACGAAATCCCGACGGTCCGCGTCAACAAGAACGGCATCTCCGAGACCCTGCCTTGGCAGGCCAAGGACACCCGCCACACCGACAAGGTGGTGTGCGGCCATGTCGGCGGCATGGCGGAGCACAAGGGCTACTTCCTGCTGAAGGCGGCCATCGAGGCGGTGCAGCCGGAACACTTGGAAATGCTCATTGTCGACCATTCCCAGGACGAAGGCTACCGCCTCCAGACCCATTGGGGGCGGGTGCCGGTGACCTTCATCGGGCGCATGGCGCAGCCCCGCGTGCCCGAGCTGTACCGCCAGGTCGACGTGCTGTTCGCGCCCTCCACCTGGCCGGAAAGCTACGGCCTGGTCACCCGCGAGGCCGCCGCCTGCGGCTGCTGGGTCGTCGCCAGCAACATGGGCGGCATCGGCGAGGATGTCATCGAGGGCAAGTCAGGGTTCGTCATCGAACCCACCCTCAATGCACTCTCGGATTGTGTTTCATTCATCAACCAAAAACCTTCAACCTTCAAAGGCAAAGCCCATTCTGGCAAACTCAGATCGGTATCCGAACAGGTCAGCGAATTGGCAAACATTTATCTTAATAAGTCTCAAGATGAAAATGCTGAATCGCAATTTGATTTCGAAACCATTGTTGCCCTCAATGCGGAATTAGGCAAAAATGTTTCAAAACAAGAGTTTACTGACTTGGTGGCCGGAAACCTAAAGTTTCCGTTACGACTTTTCAAAGATAATGCCGCAAACTCAGCTTTCTATTTAGATAGGGCACAAGCAAGCCTAGCCGATGGCAATATCCAGTCAGCAATCGATTCGCTG
>JGI1356J14229_10001699_pt1 | contig 17875 bp, 9 predicted proteins | sample Subgrocontami58m_FD_14229 | JGI IMG/M metagenome (IMG submission 14229) | reverse complement strand
AACGTACCCATTCAGTACCCCACCAAGCGGCTTCCGACGTAGACAGGCAGGGCCTATAGTACGAGGGACAGCCTGCAAAAGAAACTGCCACCCGGGGGCCGGATAGCGCGTGTGATTTCTAAGATCGGTGCCAGCAGAACGCTTTCATTGCACGTGCCCCCACTGGATAGCTTGTCTCTTGCAATCAGCGCGAGTATCCGTCCAGCAGGAATTTCAAAGGAATGATGTATGTTAACTAGACTGGCGCTCGTCGCCCTGATTCTCGCGGTTCTGGCTGGATTCTTTGGCTTCGTTCGCTTCTCCAAGTATTCATTTGAATTTGCCAAAGTCTTGTGTTTTGTCTTTGTTGCCGTCTCTGTCTTACTACTTCTGGTAGAGATAATCTGGTAACCAGCCCAGCCCATGTAGAGACCACCAGACCGTGCGCTACCAACGGCTCAAAAGACAAAATCCAACTCAAGCCGTCCAGTGGGTGACGGAACAAGCAACAACGCGGCCTATTCGCCGCAGGTAACACAATCGGAAGCTACAACAATGCAGCTACAGGCACATAGCTGCATTGCTTCGTGGTACATACCTTTAGACCAGTAATGACATAGGAGATGCTGCAATGACGTCAGGCAACAATGGAAATGGTATTGGCGAGTCTTTGAAAAAGGCGGGGGCAGAGGTGCGGGATACCGCCAAAGAGGCCAAGGACAAGGCCGGTGAAATAGCTAAGGACATCTCCCAAGGAGTAAGGCANGTGTATTCAGACGTCTCAAAGGCGGGAACAACGGAGGTGAAAAAGACAGCTAAAGAAGCCGAGGCCAAGGCTGAGGCAATCGCTAAGGACATCTCCAAGGATACCAAGCAGGTGTACTCGGATGTTTCATCGGAAGTCTCAAAGGCAGGAACAAAGGCGAAGAAGGCTGCCAAAGAGGCTGGCGATATGGCCGCGGGAATAGCTGAGGACGTTACTCAGGGGGCGAAGCAGGCGTACTCGGATATCTCTAAGAGAATCAAGGCTAGCAAGAAGAAGGGGTAGTGAAGCCGGAGCTTGGGAAGCTGCCTGCCTCTGTTCCACCTCTCGGCCTACTCTCCGGAGATCAATCCTGACGAGTGGGCCTGGAAGAACGTCAAAGGCATACCGCATCGGCCGTGCCGGTAGCACTGATAGACCTCCCGCCTCACGTCGTTGACAGAGCCAGCAGCATTGCTGAAGCGCTGGCTGATAGTGCTGTTCCAGCCGTTCCCAGAATTCGGAAGGTCTACTTCTATGCTCCGCACCTGAGAACGTTCAGAGTTGAAATGGCTCTCCGTGTTCAGGGGTCTTTCATCGTGGAAGATTCTGACGGCAGTGCGTCCATGAGTTCCTGCGCGTTTTCCCTGCATCCTCACTAAGCAGCCCCTGATGGACGTGCCTGCAGATCACACTGGCCGTCTCGCTTTCAAAGAGCGGTAGGGCAGCCAACACCATCTGCAAGGCGGTCCTTCTACGAAACAAAGCTACGGTCTGGGCGTGGTACAGTTGAGCGGGAATGGCGAAGTTCTCCACACCCCCCGACGGGAACTCACGTTCCCTGCACCCTGCTAGCTTTTGAGGCAACATCTCTCAAAGGTCAGGAGGGTATGCCGAAACCGTTGAGAACGGAGGCTTGGGAACAACAGTCCTCTGCTAGCCTATTAAGACTCTGCGCCGCATTCCGATACTCTAAGGGAAGGGTCATAGACTCCCTGGCAATGCTCGCCTCGCAGCTTCCGTTGCGAGACAGGCCGTGCAGGACTGGAATCACGCGATGCCCTTAGAGCAAGACGTCTACGTACCGTTTCTCATCATCACTGCAGTCGCTTGCGCCGGTGTGACGCTGTACTCTCTTCAGTTCCATCAGTTGAAAAGCGGCGGCGCTGCTTTTGCGGTCATGATGCTCGGCGTGGGCCTTTGGTCCTTTGGATACGGATTTGAACTCGCCAGCCACACCCTGGAAGACGCGCTCTTCTGGGCCAAAGTTGAATACTTTGGCATTGCCACCGTACCCCTGGCATGGCTGGTGCTTGCCAGCCAATACACCGGCAAGGACAAATGGGTCACATCCTCTAACCTTGCGCTGTTTGCCATTGAGCCACTCATAACCATCGGGCTTGTCTGGACATCTGACACCCACGGTCTGATCTGGACCCATACGGCCTTCGTCCCACGGGGGGATGCCTGGGCCCTGGAAGTAGGCCACGGCCTCTGGTTCTGGGTACACCTCTCCTACTCCTACCTGGTCCTGACCGCTGGAACGCTGCTGATCCTGCGCATGTCACTTCAGTCCCGCAAGGTCTTCGGGCAACAAGCGGTCTTCCTGCTCGTGGGAGCATCGTTGCCCTGGGTGGGCAACCTGGCCTACGTCACCCACCTGAGCGGAGCTATAGACCCGACGCCCTTTGCTTTTGCGGTGACCGGCCTTGTGTTCCTGTGGGCCATGATCAGTGTCAGGCTACTGGATATTGTGCCTCAAGCCCAGGACATCATCATTGACGGGCTGCTGGAAGGCGTGATCGTGACGGATAGGAAAGGCCGGATCGTGAACATCAACAAGGCGGCCAACCAAGCGCTCCGGGTCTCTGAGACGGGGACCATCGGCAAGGCATGCGCCGACGTTGTCGCTACGTGGCCGGGACTTGCGGAGCAGTGGAACGCGGAACAGGAAACTACGACGGAACTCGCTGGTTCCGGCAGCTTAGAAGACCATGTTTTTGAACTCACCACAAACCCTTTGCGAGACCGGCTTGGGCGCTTGAACGGACATGTGATCGTTCTGAAGGATGTCACGCCAGTGAAGCGGGCTGCGGAATCCTTGAGCCAGGCCAACAAGGTGCTTGAACGCGCGGTAGCCGAACGGACCTCACAAATCCGCACTATGAACGCTGAGCTTTCCAGCGAATTGGAAATCCGCAGAGAGACGGAGGCCGCCCTTCAGCACAGCAATGTCCGGCTGGAGGAAACCCTGACCGAGCTGCGGAAGACCCAGCAGCAGATGATCCAGCAAGAGCGACTCCGAGCCTTGGGGCAGATGGCCAGCGGCATCGCCCACGACTTCAACAACGCCTTGGTACCCATCGTCGGCTATAGCGACCTGATACTGGAACACCCGGAACTCTTCACTACCGAAGGGAAAATGCAGCCGCTGTTGCGGACTATCAACGTGGCAGCCAAAGACGCAGCCAACATCGTGAACCGTCTGCGGGAGTTCTACCGTTTCCGCGAGCCGGGGGCCTACGAGGACCAAATTGCACTTGCCGAAGTGATTGAGGAAGCAGCCCAACTGACGCGTCCCAAATGGGAGAAGCAAGCCCAAGCCACCGGGGCCGACATTGCCATTATTAAGAACATAAGCGCTGCTCCCTGTGTGAGAGGAAAAGCCGCAGAGCTGCGCGAGGTATTGGTAAACCTGATTATGAACGCGGTGGACGCCATGCCAACCGGCGGGACGTTGACCCTTGGCCTGCGAGCCGCCGGCGGGCAAGTCGTCCTGGAGGTGAGCGACACGGGCACAGGGATGACGCCAGAGGTGCGACAGCGCTGCCTGGAACCCTTCTTTACCACAAAAGACGAGCAGGGAACGGGCTTGGGGTTGTCCATGGCCTACGGCATTGTGCAGCGGCACGGAGGGACGATTGACATTGACTCTGAGCTAGGGAGAGGCACAACGTTCTCAATACGTTTGCCGGCGAGCGAAGGGCAAGACCGCGAGATGCGGGACCCCGGACGGCACGCCTATCCCACGGGCTTGCGCATTCTAGCGGTGGATGACAACCTCGTAGCGCTGCAAACCCTGGAAGAGTATCTGCGCTCCGATGGGCACCAGGTGACCTTGGCGCGAGATGGCGTTGAGGGGTTGGAACGCTTCGGCGCTCAGCCGTTTGACGTNGTCATTGCGAACCGGGCAATGCCGNGGATGAANGGGGACAATCTGGCAAAAGCCATCAAGCAACGGTCCACTGGAACGCCGCTCATCATGCTTACGGGCTTTGGCGAGATGATGCATTCCTTAGGAGAAAAGCCGGAAGGTGTTGACGTGGTGCTGGGGAAACCTTTGACCCTGCTGACGCTTCGCACCGCCCTGGCAAAAGTTTCGGCAATGCAGCCGCCCGCAGAGCGTTTCAAGGCGGCTGCATAGCCCAAGATTTCCGGCTGGCTCGCTAAGACTTCTTCTCCACACCGCAGCCTCTTCGGGCATCGTCATTGTTACGAGGTGGTCTGCCCCGGGTCCTCTGATGCATCATTTTGTTGGCGGCTTGGGACCGCGGCCAGCGCCGGGAAGCGAGTCCGTTCCGACTGCAATAATAGTCCTGGGCAAGGCAAGAAGAGTCCGCAAGGACAGTTTTGCATTCCCAGCCAGGGTAATAAAGGTAATGACCAGAGCAGGCCCAAGGATGGCCGCATGGAAGGCAAGGGCCACCGCAATAGCCTGGCCTTTGTCGTAGCCCATCATGCCGACAAGTTGGACGAAGGCAAACTCAAACGCCCCAAAGGCTGCGGGCAGGCCGGGAAGCGCCCCCGCCACGACGATGGTGGCAACGCCGATGGCAACACCCGACACGATGGGAAGGGCCATGCCGTAGTCCTGCGCAATGACCCACGCCCCAAGCCCGATGCACACCCAACTGGCAACGGCAAGCGCAACGGCGAGGGAGTAGTTTCTTGCTATCCACCAGAGGCCCCTACCCGCTACAACAGGCGGTTGACTCGCCTGAACCGGCGTCTCCCCCTTGGCCTGGGAGAACCTGCCTACGGCCAGCATTCCCGACCAGGTAAGGGCAGACCAGGCAAGCGCAGGGACGACAAACGTCAAGGCAGGCCGGAGCGCGTGCGTCCCGAGCAACCCAACCGCCAGGATGCACCCCAAAGCGCATACGTCCATGAGGCGCTTGGCAGAGATGGACGCAAGGGCAGGAGCGAGAGGCACTCTATCGCCCTGGGTAAGCAGGAACAGTTGGATCGGGACGCTGAAGATACGCACGGGGCTCAGGGCGTCCACCCCCAGGCCTGTGTTTTGCACCACGAAGAGACGGATGGGCGAAGCGTTGTGTTCACGCAGGAGGAGTTTCCATCGCAACGCTCCGAGCAAGCTTCCCAAGCAAAACAGGAATGCCCCAGCCGCAAAGCTACGTGGAGAAATGCTGCCGAGGGATCGCAGAGTTTCATGCCAACTGGCGACGTGGAGCAAATACCATAATGCTCCCCCACCAAGCAGCACGCCGATTCCCAACTGCACGGCCAGGATGAGGGAGAGGGTTGGCTTTTTTGTGGCGTAAGGTAGGCTCATTGAGGGTGTTCTGTACCTGCTAGCCCGCCGCCTCGTGTGCCTTCACAAAGATTGAGGCAACGACGCCCTGGCTTTCCCCTGAAGGCGGTCTTCCATACTCTTCAGCTCGCCTTCAAGAAGGCTGAGGGCTTGGAACAGGCTCGGATAGTCCTGGTCGGAGCGGACTTGCCCTTTCTCCAATACGGACGGGATGTCCCATCGTTCGTACACGTTGGCGTAGGGGTCAAGAGGTGCGCGCACCAAGACCTCGCGTGGGTCAAGAGGCCCCCAGGCCGTCACTGGGCGGGGGCGGTCCCAAGCGGTGTAGGCCCCCCACAGGTCGGTGAACTTCCACTTGTTGGCAGCGAGCCAGGCCCGTTCCTTGTCAAACTCCTGCTGGGCTATGGCCGCAGCCTCTGGCCGCTGGTTTTCCACGTAGAGCCTTATGGCGGCGGACAATCCCTGCCAGTGGGTACGCCACTCCTGGAGAAAGTACGCCTGTTGCCTTCGGGCGTAGGCCACACGGATACTCAGGGAGAGCCTATTCACTGGCCCCTTGAACGGGGCGAACCCCCGCTTGCCGGAACGCCGGCCGGATTGCTCGCCTGCTTTCCCCTGGAACACGCCGGCCACAACGCTCACGCCTAGTATGCCGAGGCCGGCAAGCGCAACGATGTCCCCGACGGAGGCAAGGAGAGGACGCGGAAACCTGGTGGGCAGCCGGTCGCTGAGGACGTAGAACCGGGTGTCGCTTGGGTTAAGCACGACGCTCTTTGCGCCGAACTTGGAACCGAGGGGGAGCGTCGGGCCGGCACCCGGCAATCCGAGATCAATGGCGGCCTGTGGCGACATGGGCATGAGTCCGCCGTTGCTGTAGATGACGATGAGGTTCAAGAACAACCCCAGGCCAACGACTAGGAGGCCGATGTACCGCCAGTTAAGGGCGATGACTCCGATCAGCAGCGCGTGGGAAAGGCCCAAGACCATCTTGGCCGGCAGAGGGTCGTCCATCTGCCGGAGGACGATGTATTGCAAGGCAAAAGCAAACAGGGCCAGCCAGATAGCCCTGATCGGTCTGTCCGGGAAGAAGGCTTGATACAGCAGCCGAAAAGCAAACACCATACATTCCTAGAAGATTAGATGAGAAAGAAAAGCGCCCGCAGGGACATAACACCCTCTGCGGGCGCTGATCTTGACCCAGAGATTAGTCGTCGCCTCCGCCGCCGGGGGCAACTGTGGCAGCCACGAGGGCTAGAATGCCCATGACAACCAACGTAACCCGTGCAACCTTAGAGGAGAGGAGATTCCGAATGCCTTTCATAGCGCCTCCTTTTATTTTGCCGCCTCATGGCGAGTGCGCTTAGTCTGCACTATCCCCACTTACGGGGCGCTTACAAAGCTAAGGCGACAAAAAAAGCCCACCTCAGGCTGAGGTGGGCTTCAGGTTGCAATGGACAAAGTTTACCTGGCAAGCCGCCTGCGGGCATCCGTCGCCAAGCGTTGCATATCGGACGACGGCTCTTCGCCCATCTCTGTGGAGACGAGGTCCCTGTATTGCTCGTACACCTGGACGGCGGCAAGGGCATCTCCCACCGCTATATGGCACCGCATGATCTCCAGGGTTATGCCCTCTTGCAGATGATCGTATTGGGACGCCCGTTCCAACAGCTTCAAGGCGCGACTGAAGTCCTGCTGGGCCGAATAGAATCCGGCCAGGCTGGACAAGGCGCGCAGATACACTCCATCGGTATGCCGTCGGATAGTTTCCGCCCATTCTGCATAGAACTCTTCAAGGACCGGGCCGCTGCACACCTCCAGCGCCTCTTCCAGAGCACTGGCGCGCTGCTTTGTCCCCCGCGTGAGGCCCTCGGCCTGGCGAACCTTGTCAAAGAACTGTGTCAAGTCAAACCACATGTTAAGGTCGGGATTGATGGCATACCCGCCCTTATCAAACATGACCGCTGCCGGGTGAATGGCGTTGCGAAGCCGGTACATGCTGGAATGGAAATGGTTGTTCGCCAAGTCCGTGCGGACATCGGGCCATACGTCGGCAAGGATTCTTTCCTTGGCCACAGGCCCCTGGTTTGCCAGCAGATAGAAGAACAACTCTTTGGCCTTGGGACTTTGCCAGGTCTCAATGGCTATCGGCTCATCACCCAGGTAGACTCTCGGTTTGCCAAAGGCGTAGGCCCGCAAGTGCAGGGAGAGCCTGCCCCGGGCCTGGAGGAGTCCGCCGATCTCTTGGCTCTGACTTACCTCTCGCAGGAACTGCCTGTAGAACTGGNCGCAGATNCCGTTGGCAGCCGCCCAGGCAAANACGGCGGGCGCTCTCTGTGCTTCGGCNTTCAGGAACCCNTCATAGCCNAGGGTGGTGCACTGCTCAAAGAGCGCCTCNAGGTGAGTTTTGGCGCTCTTGAGGTCTTTACCNAGGAACGCTACCTCNGCGCTGTACAGGGCGAACAGCGCTTTTGCCTGGGCGTTTCCGGTCTGCTGCAAGCTGGTTCGCGCCCCGGCGAGGTAGGACTGCGCCTGGGCAAAATCGTCCTGGGTTGCGGCAAGCAGTGCCAGGTACATAGAGGTCATGGCTGATTCGTAGAACTGGTTTTGGGTACGGCCCAAGTGCGTCGCCTGGCTAAGCAACATCTCTGCGCGGGTGGTCTCGCCGAGCAACCGGTAGGTGTCGCCCATGACAGCGGTGGCATAGGTGACCAGGTTTGCCTCTGAAGCACTGCCCGCGAGGGCGAGGCCACGGTCATACCATTCCAGGGCCTTCTCCAGGTTGCCGTAGTCACGCTCCACGTCGCCCAGACCGACGACGACGATCGCCTCAAATCTGGTGTAGCCAATCTCTTGGGTGCAACCCAGGGCTTCAAGGAGCAGCTTGCGGGCCTTTTCCAAATCCCCGTGGCGATACCACAGAAGGGAGAGGTTGTTGAGGCTGACGGCCAGGTCTGCCTTGTTGCCCATATTCCGCCAGCGGTGGATGGCTTTGTCCAGATGGTTTTGGGCCTCGCCCACTCGCCCCAACTCTACGTAGGCCCAGCCAAGGGCGGCGCTGAGTAGTGCGCTTTCGTGCTCGTCCGGGTGTCTGGGCAGCATTGTCCAGGCGCGCAGGAGCCACGTTTCCGCTTCTTGATAGCGTCCCTGGTACAGGTAGATCATGGCGAGTTGCCGGAGAGCGCGCATAAGGTCCCGGTCGGCGTCAGGGAGTACTTCAAAAGCGGCTACAGCAGCCCTGGCGTCGGCCTCCGCCTCCCGTTCGCAGCCCAGCAGGCGCAGGGCGCCACTCCTGGCGATCTGGACCTGGGCGCACAGCCGGGTGTCACCAAGGGCAGATGCCGCCCGGATAGCGTGGGTGAAGTGTTCAATGGCCTGCTCTTTAGCGCCCAAGCGCGTAGCGAGCCTGCCCATGAACTCCAGCAATTGGGGATGGAACTCAAGGGTCTGGGAGGGGAGTTTGTTCAACCAGCCCTGGAACAGCTTCCATTTCCCGGCTCGTATGAAGCCCTCGCCCTCTTGGAGCAGCAGATCAGACAGCTTCCCCACGGCGTTGGCTTTGAAGAGCAATGTGACCGCGTAGTCAATCTCGCCTTTTTCGCGCAACGCCTGCGCTCCCTTTTCCGCTATGGCAGCGTACAGGGCAGGGTCCTCGTTACGGAGCAGGCGTTCCATGCCTTCACGGATAAGCTCATGCCATTTGTACACCGTGCCGGGCGCGCCGATCTTGGAGAGATAGCCGGTCTTCTCATAGGCGGCCTGCAAGATGGCTTCACAGTCCTTAAGGGGGAACACGGTGCTGAACAGGCCGGCGGTTAGGTAAGGAAACACGGAGGTCGCCTTGAATAACCAGCGGTGGAGTTCCGGTATAGACTGAAGGGTGATCTCCGTGAAGTAGTCTTCCGCCTCAATGGTGCTAAGCTCGCTGAGGTCCTTTTGCCCCGGCCTACCCTGCAAGGCCAGAATACCGCCAAGCCAGCCCCCAGACTTTTCTTGGAGCTGCTGGGCTACCGCAAGGGGCGCTTCACCACCCTGGAGCACGTTAAGCAACCGGTGGGTCTCCTCCTGGGTGAAGCACAGGTCGTCGCTGGAGAACGCGGCGGCGTTCCGGTAGGTGAGCATCTTGCCAAGGCTGGGGAACGGCAGGGTAGTGCGAGCGCCTATGAGGACGGCGCATTCTTCGGGCAGGTGCGCCACGAAGCGGTCAATAGCGGCGACGATCTCGGGATTACCTGCCAGGTGGTGGAAATCGTCCCAAACGAGCACTGCACCACCCCTGAGATCATGAAGGCCGTTGACAAGGCCAACGATCAAGGCGTCGGTACTTACGGATGATGCGCCCGGCGCTGCTATGCCGGGAAGCAAGGGGAAGGTGGGGAAGGTGGCCTTGATGGACGCATACAACCTACAGAGGAAGGTCGTGACGTCGGCGTCGGTAGGTTCCGCGGTGTACCAGCAGACCGGGCGAGAACACTGCTGGCAAAACTGGGCCAAGAGGGTGGTCTTGCCGTAGGCGGCGGGCGCCGTCACCACGGTAAGCCGTTTCTCCGTAGCCTTGGACAAAGCGGCCATAAGACGCGGGCGGATGATCTGATCCCCACGCATCTTTGGGACACGGAAGTTTGTGAGAAATCCAGTTTCCATGACGCTGCCGCCTGTTTCTACAGGGTGCTGTAATGCCACCGCCATGCCCTGCGCCCACCCTAAGAAAGGAGGGTGATCTGGGGACACCCCCGGCAGCCCCGCTTAGTCGGGACTGCATTCCCCTCTTCCAGCAGCCTGCTTGTTTATCCGTATTCTACATCAGCGCAGGCATTCCGAAAACATTTCATCACCTCATCACTGCGCCAAAGTAGGCGTCCGTTCATGAACTGAAGGTTTGATAGGCAGAACAAGAGCATCCGTCGTGCTATAATCATGCGTATTCTTAGCAAGAAAGCATTTCAAGCGGTGAAACCATGCCCCTTCGTGTGATTGGCGCGCACAATCTGGAGACGAGCCATACCCGGCACACCTGTTTCCTCCTGGACGATGTGCTGGGCATAGACGCAGGCAGCCTGGCCAGCGCTCTCAGTCATCAAGAGCAGCGCCAGGTGCAGACGGTGCTGATTACCCACGCCCACCTGGACCACTGCCGGGATATTCCAGCCCTGGGACTCGCCACCGTGGGCGCGCCGCACCCCATTGAGGTATACGCCTTGCCGGAGACGCTGGCTGCCATCCAAAGCCACCTCATGGACGGCTCGTTCTACCCAGACCTTAGCCAGAGCCTGAACGGCGACGCGCCCCGCCTGCGGTTGCACCCCATCCAACCAGGCGAACCTTTCTGCACCGCCGGCTTCACCGTGGAGGCGCTGCCTGCCAGCCATCCTGTGCCCGCCTTGGGGTATATCGTGCGCAAGGCGGGCAACCGTACCATCGGTTACACCGGCGACAGTACGGGCGACCTGCTGCCCTTCCTCCAACGCGACGCCTCTCCGGACGTCCTCTTTGTGGACGTGACATTCCCGGACCGTCTGGGCGCGCGCGCGGAGGCGTCCGGCCACCTGACCCCAGCCGCCTTGGGCCAGCGCCTGGCACGGGCGCAGAGCCTTGGCCTCAAGCTGCCCCGCGTGATCCCAATCCATCTGGATATTCAGCACGCCCCTGAGGTGATGAGGGAGCTGGCTGAGGTAGGCGCGCACTTTGGCCTAGATTTATCGCCGGCATACGAAGGCATGACACTTGACGAGGGAGGGTTGGTATGAACTGCACTCAGTGTCAGGCGAGCAACCCTCCCGGCGCGCGGTTCTGCATGAACTGCGGCGCGGCTTTGCCCGCCGCGTGTCCAGGGTGCGGCATGGCGGTCCCAGCCCAGGCCCGCTTCTGCCCCAACTGCGGACGCGCGCTGACTCAAACCGCTGCCCCTGTCCAGCCTGCCGCCGCTCCACCGGCGCAAGCAAAGCCGTCGCCAACTGGTGCCGGCCTGCAGCAGTACATCCCGCCGGAGCTGCTCTCCAAGCTGGAATACGCTCGCGCCCACGGCGGCATGTTGGGCGAGCGGCGCATCGTCACCATGCTCTTCTGCGACGTGCGGGGTTCCACCGCAGCAGCATCGGCGCTGGACCCTGAAACGTGGGCGGAGATCATGAAGGGGGCCTTTGAGTACCTGATAGCCCCGGTCTACCGGTACGAAGGTACACTGGCGCGGCTCATGGGTGACGCCATCCTGGCATTCTTCGGCGCGCCCATAGCCCACGAAGACGACCCGCAGCGGGCTATTCTGGCAGGACTGGACATACTGGAAGGCATCGGCCCGTTCAAGAAGCGGGCCAAGCAGCAGTGGGGCCTGGACTTTGACGTGCGCATCGGCATCAACACCGGCCTCGTGGTCGTAGGCGAGGTAGGCTCCGACCTGCGGCTGGAGTACACCGCCATGGGCGACGCCATCAACCTGGCAGCGCGCATGGAGCAAACGGCGCAGCCGGGTACGCTGCAAATCTCGGAACACACCTATCGCCTGGTCGCGCCGCTCTTTGACGCGCAAGACCTGGGCGGCATAGAGGTGAAGGGCAAAGCTGAGCCGGTCCACGCCTACCGCATCCTTGCGCCAAAGGCGATGCCGGGCCAAATGCGCGGCGTTCAGGGGCTACAATCGGTGCTGGTCGGCCGCGACAGAGAATTGGCGACCCTGAAGGCATGCGTGACAGAGCTGCGCCGTGGCACGGGGCAGGTGGTCTCCGTCATGGCCGAGGCCGGTCTGGGCAAGTCCCGCCTGGTCGCAGAGCTACGCCGCTGGCTGATGGACGAAGGCATCATCGGCCCCGCGGAGGAACCGGACGCCTCCCGGATGCCCACCATCGCATGGATGGAAGGGCGCTCCCTGTCTTACGAGACTTCCACACCCTTTGCGCCCTTCCTGGACATCCTGGCCCAGTGCTTCCCGGCACGCGCCGGCGCAAGCGATGGTGAGAAGTACCAGGCCATCCTGGGCCAACTCGCAGCCTATGCGCGGGAACGGGCCGAAGAGCTTGCCCCATCCCTTGCCACCCTCTTGCAGGTGCGGCTGACGGGCGAAGCCCTGGAACGGGTGCGTTACCTGGAGCCGCCCCAATTGCGAGAGCGAGCTTTTGGCGCAGTGAAAAAGCTGGTAAAGGGCCTGGCCTCCGTGCAGCCTCTAGCCCTTGTCTTTGAGGACCTGCATTGGGCCGATGCAACGTCCCTTGAGCTGCTGGACCAACTTCTGCCGCTGACCGACGAGCTTCCGCTCATGCTCATGGCGGTCTTCCGTCCGCAGCGGCAGGATCGCTCCTGGCAGTTCCACGAGGCGGCGTCCCGTGATTATCCGCACCGGTACACGGCGGTGCAGCTTGAGCCTCTGAGCGAGGAGGAGACCCGTTCCCTGGTGGCGAACCTGCTTCACATAGAGGGTCTGCCGGAAAAGCTGCGCTCCCTTATCCTCCAGAAATCCGACGGCAACCCATTTTTTATAGAAGAGGTGATCCGCTCTTTGTTAGACACCGGGGTTGTAGTCCAGGAAGGGGCGCACTGGCGCGCCACACGTGACATAGATTCCATCACGGTGCCGGACACCATCGCCGGCGTCCTGACCACTCGCCTGGACCGCCTGGAAGAAGACGCAAGGCAGGTCATCCAAACGGCGTCGGTCATTGGACGGGAGTTCCAATATGCGACGCTAAGGGAAGTGTACCAGTCAGGGGACATGCTGGACACTGCGCTGGCAGACCTCCAGCGGCGCGGTTTGCTCAGGGAGAAGAGCCGTATCCCAGAGCGTGTCTACAGCTTCAAGCACTCTCTTATCCAGGACACCGCCTATTCCACGCTGCTGCTCAGCCGCCGGCGGGAGCTGCACCGCAGAGTTGCAGACAATATGGAGCGATCAGCTCCAGGTAGCGCCAGCGAGATTGCACGACACTTCATGGAGGCGCGCGAGGAGGCGAGGGCCTTGCCCCATCTGGTCCAGGCTGGGGAGCAGGCCGCATTCGCTTGTTCTCTGAAGGAGGCCCTCCCCTTCTTCCGCAAAGCCGTGGAGATCCTGGAATCGGTGCGCGATGCGTCCCTAGCCCGGCGCGCCTACGAAGGTGTCGGGGGTGTTCTGGCCCTTTCCTTTGATGTTCCCGGCGCCGTTGAAAACTTTCACAAAATGGTCCACGTGGCAGAAACCTATGACGATCTTCCTATGAAGGTCTCTGCACTCAACAAGCTGGGCCGTGTCACGGGCCTAATGCGCGGCCAGTTCCCGGAGGCCTTTGAGCACCTCGGAGAGGCCGAACGTCTGGCGTTGCTCTGCCAGGACCTGCCGGGCCTGGCAGAGTTGCACATGAGCTACTGTGTCCTTCGCACTATCTCGGGAGATATTGATGCAGCCCTCGTCCACCAGAGGAAGGCCATCCAGATTGGAAACCAGTCAAACTCCACGGAACTCCGGCTCTTTGGCATGGCCCACTGTGCCGCCAGCTTGACTTACCTGACTCATTTTGATGAGGCTAGGCAACAGGCAATGGACGTTCTGGCTGCGGCAGAGCGAGCTGGGAACCGTTCCTATATGACCTGGCCCTCAGTCGTTCCCATGGCTTGGTACCACCTCCGCCTGGGAGACTTGGAGACTGCCCAAAAGGAGGCTCGGAAAGGCACAGACCTCGCTGTGATAATAGGTGCAGAGGACTGCGAAAGTGTCGGCGCGTTCATGCTGGGGCACATGGCACGGCTTCAAGGCAGGTATGAAGAGGCGATTGCCAGGCAGCGGCGCGCTATCAGCGTTGCTCACGCCTCAGGATTCCTCTTTGTGGAGGCGGGCGCCCTCTGCTCCCTGGGATCTCTGTACCTGGAGATCAGCGATAGGAACCGGGAACAGGCGGAAGAGCATCACGCTCAGGCCCTCAAGATGATGGACAACCAATTTGGCCTCGTCCTGGCGGCGCAAAGCTGGACTGACATGGGTTTCTGGGCTCTCTCCCGGAGCCAGGCAGACCAGGCTAATGAACTGTTCCAGAAAGCGTTGACCGGGACATCCACATTCAGATACTTGGTGCGTCCGGCAGCCCTGGTGGGTGCGGCCCTGGCCTCAGCGGCGCACGGAGACCTGGACGAGGCTTCCCGCCTGGCAGTAGAGGCACGCGCTTTTGCCGAGGAGAGGACGATGTGCCTCTATTACCCATTTATCGCCCGGGGGGAGGGGCACATCGCCAAAGCCAGGGGCGACACCCAACTGGCGCTTGAGCGCTATGCCCACGCGGAAAGCCTAGCTTTAGAGATGGGCCTGCGGCCCTTGGCCTGGCAAGTGGGGGCAGATATGGCTCGTCTGCTAGGCAGCGCGGGTCGGCAAGCGGAGGCGGAGGTTGTGAGGCACAAGGCTCAGGACATCATCCAAGAGATTGCAAGGCTATTCCAGGACGAAGTGCTCTGTGCAAGGTTCCTTGACCACGCCAGGGGTATGTTGGCTCAGTAGTAGATAAGAGGCAGGTTTGAAACCCGCCCCTACAAAATATGTGAATTAACCAAAGAGGTCCTAACCCTATGCCAACTCCTGTTATTCTGTTAGTAGACGATGAGCCGCAGGTTCTGGCTGCGGTGGAACGCGACCTGCGCCGCCACTACCGCAGCGAGTACCGGTTCGTCCGGGCCGGCTCCGGCGCTGAAGCCCTGGACGCTACCAATCAGCTCAAACTGCGCAATGCTCCCCTGGCCCTGTTCCTGGCCGACCAGCGGATGCCCAGCATGAGCGGTACCGAGTTTCTGAACGAAGCGCGCAAGATCTATCCCGAGGCCAAAAAGGTGCTGCTGACCGCCTACGCCGACACCGAGGCTGCCATCGCCAGCATCAACACTATCGGGCTGGACTACTACCTGATGAAGCCGTGGGACCCCCCGGAACAGAAGCTCTTCCCCATCTTGGACGACCTGCTTGGCGAATGGGCGTCCACCACACAGTTGCCCTACGATGGCATTCGCATCGCCGGCACACTCTGGTCGGCGGCGTCCCATGCGGCGCGGGACTTTCTTTCCAGCAACCAGGTGCCCTACCAGTGGTTGGACATAGAAAAGGACGCGCAAGCCCGGGCGTTGGTAGAGCAGGTAGATAGCTCCCTTGATCGCCTGCCCGTCGTCTTTTTCCCCGACGGCGTTACGCTGGTGGCCCCTACCCTTCTTGAATTGGCAACAAAAGCGGGCCTGGCTGCCCAGGCTGCCAAACCCTTCTACGACGTTGTCATCATCGGCGGTGGGCCGGCGGGCCTGGCCGCCGCAGTCTATGGCACGTCGGAAGGGATGCGCATCGCCATCGTAGAGCGGTATGCGACCGGCGGCCAGGCGGGGGCTAGCTCCATGATTGAAAACTACCTGGGCTTCCCCAGGGGCGTCACCGGCTCCGAGCTTGCCCGGCGGGCTACCACCCAGGCGAAACGCTTCGGCACGGAGATCATCACCGGAGTGGAAGCTAAAGGCATCCGTGTAGATGGCAACCTGCGCCACGTCCAGCTTTCCGACGGTTCCGAGATCACCTGTCACGCCGTCATGATCGCTACGGGCGTCCTGGCATCGCGCCTGGACATTCCAGGTCTAGACAAACTCACCGGCGCAGGGGTGTACTACGGCGCCGCCGTCACCGAGGCCGCCCATTACCGGGGGCAGCCTGTGTTCGTCGTTGGAGGCTCCAACTCTGCGGGCCAGGGGGCGCTCTTTCTGGCGCGCTACGCCAGCAAGGCGGGGCTTCTGGTGCGCCGAGCATGGCTGGACCAGTCCAAATACCTGCGGGACCAGGAAGCCGTGACGCCAAACCTCCAGGTGCATTTCAACTCAGAAGTAGTCGCCGTGCATGGCGAGAAGCGTCTGGAGGCCATCACCGTGAAGAACAACCAGACCAACGAGACCGTGGACATGCCCGCCGCCGCCATGTTTATCTTCATCGGCGCGCGGCCTCATACCGATTTCGTTTCAGGTCTTGTGGAACGCACGCCGGAAGGCTTCGTACTTACGGGAGAAGACCTTTTTCAAGACGGTCGCCGGCCCAAAGGTTGGACGCTGAAACGCGATCCCTACATGCTGGAGACCAACGTCCCCGGCGTCTTTGCTGCAGGCGACGTGCGTTTCGGGACAATTAGCCGCATCGCCACCGCCGTAGGACAGGGCGGCATGGTCGTCAGCTTCGTGGAACAGTATCTGAAGACAGTGTAATCAACCATCCGTAGGGGCGACGCATGCGTCGCCCCTAACCGTAATCTCCAACAGCCGTAGGGGCGACCCGGTGGGTCGCCCCTACAAGAGCAGGCAACCGACCACCTGATTGCCACCGGTATCCAACCGAGTGGGTCGCCTCTACAAGAGCAAGGGCAACCACACAAACCCATGACCACTGACTTTCTGCGCAACGTCCCGCTTTTTGCCGGCCTGCCTGCGGCGGACCTGGCCCGCCTGCGCTCCGTTGCTCAGGAGGTGCGACTTGCGCCGGGGGCGGTGCTGTTTCAAGAGGGCGACGCCGGCGACCGGGCCTTTGTCATTGCGTCAGGAGAGGTGGAGATAGTCAAGGCTTCGGAAGGGCGGGAGGTATTGCTGGCCGTGCGGACGCCCGGGGAGGTCATTGGCGAGATGGCGCTGCTGGAAGAGACCCCCCGCACGGCGACGGTGCGCGCCCGCTCCGATGCGGTCTTGCTGGCATTGGGCAAGGAGCAGTTTGACGCGCTCCTGACCACGAGCCATGCGGCGACGCAAGCCATGTTTCATACTGTACTCGCCCGCTGGCAAGCCACGGAAGCCGTTATGCGTCAAAGCGAGCGTATGGCGCAACTGGGCACGCTGACCGCGGGCGTTGCCCACGAGCTAAACAACCCTGCCGCATCGGTGAAGCGCAACGCAGACCAGCTTGCGGATGCCTTGTCCGCGTTGGAGCAGGCCCGCGCAGCGTTGGAAGTCACAGGCTTAGACGAAGCACAGCGCTCGGCTCTTGCGGCCCTTGCCGGCGAGGTGAAAACTGCTGCCCGCCATTCCCAACACCTTGACCCGATGACACGCAGCGACCGCGAGTCTGAGCTAATGGACTGGTTGGAGACGAAAGGCATTCCTGATGCCTGGGACATTGCACCCACCCTGGTCAACATAGGCTATAACGTCGCCCTGACCCAGAAGATAGAGGAACGCTTCGGGGCGACGCTGGCCGGCCCTGCTCTGACGTGGCTAGGGGCAACCTATAACGTGGAGAGCCTGGTGTACGGCATTGGCCTGGGGGCAGGCCGCATCTCAGACATCGTGAAGGCCCTAAAGTCCTACTCGTACCTGGACCAGGCCCCGGTGCAGGATGTGGACGTGCAAGAGGGCCTGGAACAGACACTCCTCTTGCTGGGGCACAAGCTCAAGGCAGGAATTACCGTGCGACGGGAGTACGCCACCTCGTTGCCCAAGGTGCACGGCTACGGCAGCGAGCTTAATCAGGTATGGACGAACATCCTGGATAACGCTGCCGACGCGCTTGAAGGCCGCAAGGACGCCATGATTACCTTGCACACCAGGGCCGAGCCTGGCTGGATTGTGGTAGAGATGGAAGACAACGGGCCTGGCATACCGCCTGAAATCCAGCCACGCATCTTTGACGCCTTCTTCACCACGAAGCCGCC
>JGI1356J14229_10001682_pt1 | contig 17957 bp, 11 predicted proteins | sample Subgrocontami58m_FD_14229 | JGI IMG/M metagenome (IMG submission 14229) | reverse complement strand
GACCTGGCCGCGATTGCCGAGGATCGCGGTCACGGAAGAGACAGCAACGATACGCCCCCACCGCGTCGCCAACATTGACAGCAACAACGGCTGCACGGCGGCATAGAATCCGCCCAATGAGACATCCAGCACGTTGCGCCATTGCGCCTCGCTCATGCCGGCCATCGGAACGTCGTCATGCGTGCCGGCATTGTGCACCACGACCTGAGGGACACCGGCTTCGATCAGGGTCCGCGCGGCGGCACCGGTCGCTGCAATGTCGGTCAGGTCGCAGATAAGGACCTCGGAACTGCCGCCATTCGCACGAATGGCAGCCGAAAGGGCTTCGGCGCGGCCAATGCCCGCATGCGCGTGGACGATCACATGCAGACCGTCAGCCGCCAACCGCTCGCAGATGGCAACGCCCAAGGGGCTGGCGCCGCCGGTGACCAGCGCGCGCTTCATACCGACCGGCGCAGTGAAATCGTGGCTCTGCCGGAGACCAGAGGCCGCCCGCCATCAGCGCGAACATCGAATCCGTAGATCAAGCCACCCACCTCCCGCCGCTCCAACCGCGCTTCTATACCCAACGGACCGAGACCTGGATCATCCAGCCGTTCGACATGAAGGACGATACCCCGTAGGTTGGCCAAGAATCCTATTTGTTGTCGCTGACCTCCAGCCACCAGCGCGCCGTGCAACGCCGCCGCCTGCATTCCGTATTCGATGCCATGCACTGACGCCAAACGCCCGTCCCGACGCAGAGGATTGTTCTGCCTCAGATGACTCCCCGCTCGGCAGACAATGGCGTGCAAGCCCCAGTGTTCGACCCGATCCAGCAAAACCATCGCGCCGGCGTGAGGCAGCAGGAAGGCGATAACCGCCGCGTCGATCACGAAGTCACCACCACCGTCAAGCTGGCATCCAGATAGGGAAATGCCAGTGTCGCGTCCTCCGAGCGCGCCAGTGCCTCCAGCATCGGCAGTCCCCGCCCCGCCGGATTGCCGGCAGCGAGTGCGTGCAGGACTGGATTTTTCGGCAGCGCTGGCCTGGACGGCGGATCCGCCTGATAGCGCAGGGACAACCGCCCAAGCGGACGACCAACCCCATCCGGGCTCAATACCAGCGCAAGGCCCAGCGGTGCGATGATCGAGCGCTTGGCATCGAGGGGCGGCGGCATCGGATGATCGTAGACGCATAGCAGCACGGGCTCATGTTCGGCCATTACCTCCACCACGGCGTTCAGCAACCCCGCGACGAAGCTATCGTCATACATCCCCAGACAGGTAGCGGGCTGGACACTGCCGTGAGCGATGCTCCAGTAACCTGCCGCCGCGTTATGAACGGAGTTGTGGAACTGGGTCGGCGAGACCGCCCGGGCCTGCTGCCCTGCACTGGCCAGCGACTCCAGAATGGCGCCGACCACCACGCCATCGCCATTGCCGCAGGCAAACATGGCGCGCAGGTCTCCCGGCGCCAGGCCGGACGCAATCGCGGCCTCCTGCGCCACGGCGAGCGCCAAGCGGACGACCGGCCCGGTGCGGCGCCGTTCCGTGGCCGGCAGAATGGTTGGCGCGGGCGGTGCGGACGACAGCTCCTTCCATGCCGCCTCTCCCGCGAGGATCGGCCGGCTGGCGGCCCACCCCTCCAAACCCGGCCCCCAGATGCCTACCCCGATGACGCACGCTCCCAACGACGTCACGCAATGCCACCGAGAACAAGGCTGCAATTGACGCCACCGAAGCCGAACGCGTTCTTCAGGATGGCACGTACAGGCCGATCCAAATTGACCGTCGCGACCCTGGCCCGGAAGGCAGGATCGACACCGTCCACCCGCAGGCAGCCGGCGATGAAGCCCTGTTCAATACAGCCGCGCCCCATCAGCGTTTCCAGGATCCCGCAGGCGCCCAGGGTGTGACCGGTATAGGCCTTGGTGGAACTACACGGAACCGAATCGCCGCAGACAGCAAACACGGCGGTGTCCTCGGCGGCGTCATTCGTCTTCGTGCCCGTGCCGTGCAGGTGCACCCAATCCAGGGCACCTGCGTCCAGCCCGGCGCTCGCCAACGCCTTGCGCATGGCTACGATCGCGCCCGCTCCCTCGGGATGGGAGGCCGACATGTGGTAGCCGTCGCTGCTCGCACCCGCGCCCAGCAGAGCAAAGCGCGGGCCGGTGCCACTGTCACGGCGGGGTGTATCCGCGCGTTCCAGCAGTGCGAAGCCAGCCGCCTCGCCGATCGAGATGCCGGCTCGGGCCGCATCGCAGGGGCGGCACGGATCGGGCGAGATCAGTTCCAGCGCGGCGAACCCCTGCAAGGTCATGCGGCACAGACTATCGGCGCCGCCCACCACGATGGCATCGCACACACGCGTGGCCAAAAGATGCGCCGCATCGATGAAACAGCGGGCCGACGACGCGCAGGCGGTTGAAATCGTCATTGCCGGCCCCCGCAGGCCCAGTGCCTTGCGCACGCAGATCGATAGCGAGGCCATGTCCTGGGTGCCGGCATAGTCGAACCCTGCCGGCAGTGCGCCGGTGGCGGGATCACGTGCAGCGTAGGCATTCTCCGCCGCGGTGATCCCCGACGTACTCGTCCCCAGCACCACGCCGATCCGATCGGCGCCATGGATGGCGATAGCCTCGGCCACGGCGTCTCGGAAACCGTCGGTGTCCAATGCCTGCATCGCCAACCGGTTGTTGCGGCAATCGAAATCGGCCAGGGTGGCCGGCAGGGACGATGTTTCAAGACCCGCGACCCGGCCAATCCAGCCGCCCACAACTGGTTCGAAGTCGTTCGGCTGCAACGCATCGCGACGCTCACGCAATGCGCGCATATGAGCGTCCGCACCACGGCCCAGAGCGGAGACCGCCGTGATGGCCGTGATGACCAGCGGGCGCATCAGCTTGCGGGCCTGGCTGGCGTCTCACCGGCAAACAGGAAGCCGAACCCCATGCCCATGATGGCGCCTACGGCAACAGTCTGACCGATGTCGCGCAGCAACGGCGTCTGGCAGAACGCCAGCAGGCCGAATGTCAGCAGGGTCATGCTGTTGCAGGTTACGAGGGTGCGCAAGGTTCGGGCTCTCTCCTCCTGGTCCAACAGCGAACGCGCAAAAAACAGTGCATAGTCAAGACTCACCCCTGCGACAAGTTGCAGTGCGACAAGGTGGATCAACGAGAGCCGAGCGCCGATGAGGGTCAGGATCGCGATGGTGGCGACCAACGCGGCGCCGACTGATCCCACCACACGCAGCACTCGCGTCGGCTGACGCAACCCGACTGTCAACACTGTCAGCACTGCGAGGCCGCTCCACGCGAGCCCGCGCCAGGCCTCGGTTGTGTAGCTGGACAGAATCCCCCCGAGCTCCTGGCGCATATCGACGAACATGACGCCTTCCTGTCCAACCAGGGCCGCTCGCAGCCTGTCTGGATCGCGCAAACCGCGCAAGGCCACGGGGCCATTCCAGACTCCGTCGCGAACAAACAGCAGCGGTTCAAGTCGAACCCCAAGGGCTGTGTCGGCCAAATCCTCCGGCAGCAGCGGCGGTAGAGTCCGGCTGGCCTCCACCGCGGCGAGGAACGGCGCGAAGGCGTCGGGACGGAACGGCAGGCCGGCGCCGGCGGTCGCCAAGCAGTCCGACACCGCCGAGGACGGCGGCAGCGTGGCGCGTCTTGCGTCCTGCCGAACGACGCTGGGCAGCAGCCGGGCGGCCATATCGGCGCCGGCCAGGACGCCATCGGCCTTCAGTCGGTCGAGGATCGGTATCAGGGATTCCTGGTGGCGGAGAACCATTTGCGCATCCGCCCCCCGCACGATCAGCAACTGGCTAACCTCGGTCGCACCCAACTGCGCCCGCAGTTCCGCGTCCAGAGCGCGGGACTCCGCTGGGACCGGACTGAGGTTTTGCAGATCGTCCTCCCACCGCGGTCCACCCACTACGATCAGGAACATCGCCGCCACGGCGACCAGCAGCAGAGCCGCCACCCGCCAACGCCGCAGCGCTTCCAGCGGCCCGAGCCAGGCGGGATTGCCAGCAGACACCGGCGCAAGATCGGCCGCGACCACCAGCCGGGGCAGCAGCCACCACGTCGCCAACGCCGCGGCGACCAGACCAATTGCAGAGAACACCCCCAATTGCGACAGCCCAGGAAACCCCGAGAACACCATCGCCGCCAGCCCCAAAGCGGCCGTGATCACCGCCAGCACGAAGGCTCGACCGATCCGCGCCCGCGTTGCCATCGCCGGCTCCCCCTGCTTGCGATGGCCGATCATTAGCACGGGATAGTCTATGGACACGCCCAGCATGGTGATGCCGAAGCCCAGAGCCACACCGTGGACTGCCCCGTAACCGAGTTGAACCGCCAGTGCCGCCACCGCAACGCTCAGGAGCACGGGCACCGCGATGGCCGCGATCACCAGCGGCCGGCGGAACCGCCACAAGAGCAGCAGAACCACAAGTGCGGTGGAGAGGATGGAAATGCGCTCCACATCGTCTTTGATCGTGCGGGCGGCGTCGCGCGCAAACACCGCCGGCCCCGCGACCAGCAGCCGAGCGGTCCCGCTTGGCTCCCCGATCGACCTCCCCGGGGACGCAGCCCGAAAAGCGGCCTGGATGGCTGCGATCGCCAGGTCCTGGGCCGGGATGTCCATCCCCCCTGCCCTGGTGCGGACCAGCAGCAGGGCCCGATCGCGGTCGGCAGCAAACCAGGCACCACCGAGCATACGCACCGGACTGGCTCCGGCCCAACCATGCAGCATGGAAGGGAATGCGCCAACGGGATCGGCAAAGCCGAATTGCAGGGCCAACGGTGCCATCGACAACTGCAACTGCCGCAGCAACCCGCGCAGGGCGGATGTCATCCCTGCCTCGGAGAAATCCGCATCGACCAGTAGGTAACGCCGCTCGAACAACGCCTCCCCGGCCGAATGGGGAAGAGCCGCCCCCCCGCCAGCGACCAGGGTGAACAGTCCGGTCTGCTGCAAGCCCGTCACCATGGCTTTACTGATCCGGGCGAGTTCAGCAGGCGGCGCACCCTCGATTCCGACCAGAATGAGCCCGGTCGCAGTACCGGTACGGGCTTCGGCCAGGACCAGACGGGCAGCCTCGTTCCGGCCCTCGGGCAGAAACGCAATCATGTCGGTGCGGACGCGCACAACCAGCAGCAGCACCCCGGCCAGAAGAACGCTGGCGGCCAGGAGTGCGGCCAGCACCGGCCATGCGCGTGTCGTCCCGGGCACCGTCAGGTCAGCTGCCGGATCCGCATGGCGAAGGCATCACCATTTGCCTGCACAGACAGCATCTCCTGCAGTTGATCCCCTGATCCGGCCAGGGACGCACGGCGCAGGAGGCGTCCGACCTGATCATCCAGAGGCTCCAGATCCAGTTGCCACTCCGCCAGCGTGCCAGTGAAGCGCACTTGGGAGCCACGGCGCAGCGCGTCCAGATCGCCAGCCAGAGGCGCGCGCACGGCATCCACCAGCGCGCGCAGTTCCGGCGCCTGTCCGAGGTCAAAGCTGCGCCTTCCGTCCTCGGCCGTGTCCAGCACCACCTTGTCACCGTCCACCAGAAACCGCTCCACCACCGGCGAGTCTGTCCGCTTTTCCAGCCAGCCCGGGCGGCGGTAATGCAGCGACCCTGTGCTGATCAGTGGCTGACTGAGGGCGGCGATGCGCCTTTCCTCGCGGAATAGGGCGCGTCGCTCCGTCACCGCCGCCATCCGCGTCATGAGGGATTCCAGGTCAGGATGGATGAACTGAGCCGCCGCCGGTTTCGCCAGCCCCAGGGGCATGGTCAGAGTCAGAGCGACCAGTTGACGACGCGTGGGGCATTGCATGTTGGACGGGCTCCCAGAAGGCAAAAAAATTGAACCAGTTGTAGGGATGCGCGCGACAATTCTCCTCCAATGCAGCGGCGTAGCGGGAGACATGATGGCGCAAATCCTCGTCCCGTCTGGATCTGTCCAGCACCACGCGGTCCGCGAACGCCTCAAAACGCACCAGATAGCGGCGCGGTCCCAACCTCAGGCCATAGAACAGCACGACCGGAACGCCCAACAACGCCGCCAGCACGAAGGGACCGGCGGGAAACGCAGCCGGGCTGCCCAGGAACGGCACCGTCACCAACCGTTCTCCCGCCGGCGAGCGATCGGCGAGCAACCCAACCATTTCGCCCCGCTCCACCGCTTCCTTGGCGCGCAGCATGCTGCCGGGTTCGCCGATCTCGATCACGCTGTCGCTCAGTCCCGGAGACAACTGGTCGAGCAAATCGGTCAGCGCTCCGGCGTTGCGTCGATACATCATGGGCCGCACCGGAACGGGGGCATGACGTGCAATCCCACGCAACACCTCGAAGCTGCCCAGGTGGGAGCCCAACAACACGCAGCCTTGGTCCGCATCGAGGACCCGTGTCACGTGTTCCAATCCTTCGATCCGGATATCGAACCTGTCATCCCGGCCGCTGATCAGATGGATGCGCTCCAGCACCGCGCCGGCAAAATTGTTGAAATGGCGAGCAACGTCACGGAAATGGGAAGGCCGGTCGAGGGCTCGGCGGAGATAGTCGCGTGATGCCGCGCGGCTACTGCCGGCCGCGATCAGATACCAACCGACCAGCGGCATGACCAGAAGCGGGGCCAGAACCGGCCCGACGCGCAAGACGAGCCACAGCAGGATCGCCAAGGGACGCCGCGAACCGAATTCCCGCTGCCGCGCCCACGGGGCATCGGACGACGCGCCGGTCATGAGTCTGTCCCGGTCATGAGTCAGTCAAGGACAGGCTGCCACGCAAGACGTCCTGCCCGTCGACGCAAGCCCACACGTCGACCCGACCGTCTGCTTTCGCCTTCGCCGATACCGTGACGATCTGCTCGGGCAGGACCGGATGCAGGAACTTAATTTGCGGCAACTCCACCACTCGACCCGGATAGACGGCCAGGACCAGTGTCAGTACCTCATCCAGCAGAACCACCCCGGGCACCAGCGGATGGCCGGGGAAATGGCCGGGTAACGCAGGATGATCCGCCGCGATCCGGAACTCTCCCAGCGGCTGCATCAGACCGCGTCCGCGTTCGCAAGCAGTTCCAGCAACCGGTCCCGCCTCAGCTTGCCGAACTCATTGCGCGGCAAAGCGGGCACGAGGATGATCCGACGGGGCAAGAAAATCGGCTCAACCCGGCCACGCAGGGCTTCCGCGATGCTGCCCGCACTCAATCCCGGGGCCACCACGACTGCAAGAAGCCGAGCGGTCGCACGCTGCTCCAAGTCGGGCGGCGCCAGGAACGTGCCGTCCTCCACCCCCTCCAGACTGAGCAGAATCCGGTTCAATCCAGCCAGCGAGGCGCGATGACCCGCAAGCTTCAAAATATCCTGCCGCCGCCCGAGCAGGCGGAAATGGCGGGGGCCGAGCGCCTCGACGTCGTCATCCAGTGGCACGATCTGTGCGTGCGGGGCGCTGATCTCTCCGTCAGTCAGTTGCACGTCCGGGTACAGGTGCCAGGTGTCGCCGTCCAAGGTACGGCGGCTGGCGATGGACCCCACCTCCGTCGCGCCGAATATCTCCCGCATCGGCGCGTGCCAGCGGGCTTCGACCGCGGCGGCGAGATCGGCATCCAACGGCGCAGTCGCGGATATGAAACCAGCAAGTGACGGCAGGTCCGGACTGGCCCGCAGCAGTGCTTGCAACTGCATCGGCGTGGTCACTAACAGCCGAGGCGCGGGCAAGGCGGCCAGGGCCCCACGCATGTCGTCGGGAAAGAATACCGGGTCACACCAGCTTGTCGCCGGCGCATGCAGCGGGAGCAGCACCGTTGTCTCAAACCCATACATGTGCTGCGGCGGTACCGTGCCCACGATCTGCGACGGTGCCGTCTCCACCAATCCAAACTCCACCGCCGCCGCCCGGCTGCGCTGCACGAGTGCGCCCCAACGCTTGGCATGGGCCACCGGGGCACCGGTGCTGCCCGAGGTAAACGCAATGGCAGCTAAGCGGTCGGCCGGGATATGGAGGTTGCTGGCGGGTTTGGGCCGCGCCGGCCCGAGGCGGACTCGATGGACCGGGACGTCCGGTGGTGCCGATTGAGCCGAGTCGTCGGTAGCGATGGCGCAGTCAGCATATCCGGAGGCAATGCGGGCAAGCTGCTCAGCCGATCGCTCTCCGGTCAGCAGGCAGACCTGACCGCGGAGCAGCGCGGCCAGGAAGGTGAGGACGAACGCGTATCGATCCCGACACAGATTAAGCAGATGGGTTCCCGGCGGCAGATCGGCCGCAAGCACATGGGCCTGACAAAGCACGTCCTCGGCGGTGATGCTCACCCCGGCACGGCGGAACAGAACGGCCTCGGTCGGCCGATCGACCAGCGGGAAATCGGGCGTCCCGCTCAACTCCGCGTGACGCCGCCGCGCGACGCCTCGATATGCGCTGACAGGGTTCGCAAGGAGGCGAAGATACGGTGGTTCTGCTGGTCATCTGAGCGCAACTCGATGCCATAGGTCTTGGAGATCGCCAGCGCGAGTTCGAGCGCGTCGATGGAGTCGAGACCAAGGCCGTCGCCAAACAGAGGCTCTTCCGGTGCGATATCCGCCGGATCGGATTCCAACTGCAAGGATGCAACAATCAGCTTGGCAAGGGCTTGCTCTGCTTCGGTCTGTTCGTCGAACTTGGCAACAGACTTGTTCATATCGCAGGATACCGGGGTTGCCAAAGGGCTGTAAAGCATCATGGAATCCGCAACAAATTGTCGCGTCATGCCCGCGTCGTCACAGTTCTGGCGCGGTGCCAACCGCTTATAGCGGCGGCTTGGCCTCATGTCATGAGCATCGTTGCCCGGACAATGTTGCGCCCGGATCTTTGCCACCCGTAAACGCCCCCGCAGACGGCGACGCATCAGGCAGGGTAGCCGTGGCAGGAAGCCCAGAATCAGGCGCAGATGCATGAAGCCCAGCAGCAGATTGTCGCGCCCATAGCGGAAATGCGACACGCCGCCTTCGGCCGGTGCGAGATAACGGACCGGCGCGGGCAAGGTCAGCGGTGTCACACCGTGCCAACACAGGCGTACCACCGCCTCCGGGTCGAAATCGAAGCGACGCATCCAGCGGCTAACCGCCATGATCTCCACCAGAGGGGGAACGGGATAGACGCGGAAACCGAACAGCGAGTCGCCCACCCCGGCCCAGAGGGTTTCGATGTTGGCCCAAAAATTCGACATGCGCCGCCAGTAGACCCTCACGCGCGGCGCGTCAGGGCCGAAAACAGGCCGCCCCAGCACCATTGCCGCTGGTTCCGCTTGGGATGCCGCCATGAACGGCACGATGTGATCGGCGGGATGCTGCGCGTCGGCATCCATGACCAAAGCGTGCGTAAACCCCATCCGATCCGCCAGACGCAGTGCGTGCAGCACTGCGGCGCCCTTGCCACCGTTTCGTTCCAAACGCAGGACCCGCAACTCGGGGTCAGTCGCCTCCATCGATGCCAGGGCCATGTCGGAGCCATCGGTGCTGCCGTCCACCACAACCCAGACCGGCGCCCAAACAGCGCGGGCCTGCCGTACGGTCCGTAACAGCAGCGGCCCTGAGTTGTAGCTGGGGATCAGCACAAGATGCGTCGTCGATAACTGCATTCACAACGCCCCGCCGGCACCGAGCTCCACCGTTCGGCGCTCCAGTACCTCATAGAACCGCTGATAGGTCAGGCCAAAGGTTTCCGGATCAGGGAGGTCCCCGCGCGCCAGCCACCAGTCCAGCGGCTTCCGTGCCGCGAGGGCCTGACGGTACTGGTCGACAACCCATGCCCGATTGGCCTTGGCGTCATACCGGGCGGGATCGGCCAAAATAGCATCCGACCACCCCTGATAGCGCCCGAAGGTCGGCTCATCATAGAACAACAGGGTCAGATCCGTTTCATAGACCTCGTTAGGAACCTGCGGAGGGCGGCTTTCCATCACCGCTCCCAGGCGCACGGGTAACTGTCCGAAGTCCAGCAGTGCCCGGCGAGCGGCCGCATCGGCGTGCAGCACCGCAGGGTCCAGTAAGCGGGTATCGGTCGCTCGGCGCAAGATGTTGACGAACTCATTGCGTGGCACCGGGAAGTCGAACATCGAGATTACCCAGGGACGATGTGTGGGCCATTCCGCCCAGAACCCGGCCTGTGCCAACGCGTTGTGCGCCAGGTGGATGCAGTTGTCGCGGAAAAGGCTCCACTCGAACACGACGCCGTGATCGCGATACGGGGCGTTCTGGGCGTTCAGGAAGTCCACCATCGTCGCCAGTTGCGCTCGGTTGACCGGCACGCGAGCACAGAACCGGCCTCGGCCGAGCGCGATGGCGTAATCGGTTGCGACTGATACCTCATACTGCCAGTCTTCCCGGGTCATATCGGGCGGCATTTCGTCGAACACGTCCTCGTGGAATTCGATACCGGCGTAGATCCCGAGGCGTTTGGCCTGCGACTGGACGGCAGCGTAGCGGGTGGTCGTCAGGGCCTCCTCGGGTGCCATGCCACCATTCAGGAAGAAGTCCCGCCCAGGAGTCGCCACCCATTTGGCATTGCGGAAATGCGCGTTCATGCTGAGCCCAACTCCGTCCGATGGCTCTGCATTTGGTGCCTCGCATAGGGTCAAGGTCGTCTGCCCGCGCGTAGTGGCGCGGCAGGCACCGTGAAGATAGAACACCGCGTGTCCGCCGGGCTCTCCGCGGATGTTCGCCCCCATCCCCGGCTTCTGCCTGATTTGGGACACAGCGCAAAACTCCGCGGAATATCCGGCCACGGCGGATGGTGGCAGCGTGACTGGGCTTCCCGGGTGGGAGAAATCGACCGGGTGGCAACCGGTCAGTCCGACCAACAAAGCCAGTCTGGGCCAGCCATATTTGCGCCGGCCCAGGTCAGAGGCCCTCATGTGAACCGCTCGCGCTGCATACGCCGTCATTCCTACCCAACTCGGGCCGCGTCGGCCCCCGAGGCCGAGATTAAGCCAGGTCGCCGGCGTCGCCCAATGCCCACAAGCCAACGGCCATCAAAGCCAGGTAGCCGACTGCTACTGCCGCGGCATCGAGTTCGCCCGCAACGAGCCCCGCCTCTGCGACCCGGAATTCGTGGGCCACCTCCAGACCTTGATCGACAGCCTCGAACCGTAGACCTCCGCCGGCTGATCCTCCCGCTCCACCTGCTGGTCCAGCGTCGCCGGGTGCTCAACGGCGTGAAGGCTTCCACGCCCGCGGCGCGGAGCGTCGTTGCCCCCCCGCGCTCCCGGCGGTCTTGAGTGCGAATCGGCACCAAGGAATGGTCCCGCGCTTCTTGCATCGCGCCCACAAGTGTGTCACCGGTGAGAACTATGCGGCGGTAGCCGAGGCGGCGGAGTTGGGGCTGTTCCGTGGGAATCGGGCTCTCCCGTTGTGTCACACAGGAGCGAATCCGGGATGCATGCGGACGGCAAGGGGCATGCGGGCCGTGTTGTTGTTGCAGACTCAATCGCCCTCAACGCCGCTGAACCAGACCCGTGGAATTTGTTCCGCGGTTATCTGACTGCCATGATCGGATTGGGAGAGGGTTTGGCACCGAGGCGGGCCCCTCTCTTAAGTCGCCCCGATCCCCGCCCAACCAATGGGGTCCACCTCCGCCTGACGTTCCGCGACGGCACCAGAAGGCCGTCGCCACACCTGTCGAGCCCTGGTCAGGCCGCCAACGATCGCCCCGCGACAGCGACCCGGTTACCGATCTTGATCGGAAATCCCTGGTCCGACAGGCCGCTAGGATTCATGGCCGAGTAGCAACCGCCTCGCAGGCGATGGCCAGGGGGCGCCATACCCCTGAGGCCAACCGATAAGGCGGCAGTCGGTCCCGACAGGGACGCGCCGGACGCCTGCAAACTGCCAGCATTGTCGACGCGCGACGATACTCTGTCCGGGGAATGGAAAACGAATGATCCGTCGCGTTATCCGGATTGCCATCGCCGTGCTGATCGTGGCGCCGGCGCACGCCACAACAATATTCACCTGCACCGGGGGCGTCACGTCATGCAGCATCGATGCGGGCACGTTCACCAGCCCAGCCTCGGTCAACAGCTCTGAGCCGTTTTTCACAGCCACCAACGCGGGTACCTTCAACGTCACCTCCTCGGCAAACATCCAGAGCGCGATGAGCGTTCTGTCGATCAGCACCTCGTCGGGAGGGTCCAGCAGCGCCGGCGCGACCGGCTTCGCATCCTCGGGGTTTCAGTTCACCAACGCGGCCCCGATCATCTTCACCAGCCCGGAAGGATTTGGCACGCAAACAGGCCTGTTTCAGGCCGTGCTGCTGCAAAGCCAGGGCAACAACGGATCCGCGGGCGAAGGTGGCGGGTCGGGCGGCGATGGTGGACCGTTGACCGCGACCTTCACCTCCGGGGGCGTGAACACCACGTTTGGCAGCGTCACCGGCGGCACCTATGGCATCCGTGCGGAAACCACCGGAGGCAACGGCGGCGGCACGACGAAGAACAATCTGGGCGGCGGCTCGGGTGGCGTGGCGGGCACCTTGTCCCTGAGCCTGTCGGGCGTTTCGGTCAACACGTCTCAGGCCAACAATCCCGGTGCCGCCATCCTGATGCGTCAGACCGGAGGTGCTGGTGGTTCGGCCCAGAACCAAAGTAACGCCACCGGTGGCGCGGGCGGTCAGGTCAACGCGTTATCGCTGACGATCAATGGCGGCGGTGCGTCGATCATCGGTAGCAATCTGGGCGGCAGTCGCATCGCCGCGGTGGACATACAGCAGACCGGTGGCTCCGGCGGCGCGCTCGGCGACAGCAGTGGCGGCGGGCAGGGTGGCAGCGCCGGACCGATCACCATCAGCCTGACGAACGCGGGCATCAGTGCGCTTGGCGGATCGGCCATGGTCGTCACGCAGGTGGGCGGCACGGGTGGACTTGCCAACACCAGTAGCACCGGCGGTACGGGCGGTTCGGCCAACCCGATCGACGTCACCGTTACAGACTCTTACTTCACGTCACTTTCGGGCGGTGTGGGCTTGGCCCTGTCGCAGACCGGCGGTCGGGGCGGCGACGGCGACAGTGCCAACGCGCGCGATTTCAGCAATGGCGGCAAGGGCGCGACAGCCGGTGGTATCGCCCTTCAATTTACCGCCGCGCAATCGGGCAGCACGGCATCGGGAAACGACGTGTCAGATGCCCCCGCCATCCTGGCGCAATCCACGGGCGGCGCGGGTGGAATCGGCGCCACGACCGGCGGCGGCCTGCAATCCTTCGTCGGCGGCGGCAACGGTGGGACGGGCGCGCTGGGCGGCGCGGTGTCCATCTCCAGCACCGGCATTCTGGGGGTGACGACCCAGGGTACCAATTCGCCCGGGTTGGCCGCCACCAGTACCGGCGGGGCGGGCGGCAACGCTGGCGAATTGACATTCGCGGAGTTTGGCACGGCCGGCATCGGCGGTGCCGGCGGCTCCGGCGGCATTGTTACGGTCAATCTGGCGTCAGGGTTTTCCGCCTCCACCACCGGTACCAGCTCTCCGGGCGTGGTCGCCATGACGGTGGGTGGCCGCGGCGGCGCGGGCGGGCAGGCCGATGGCAATACAGGTGCCACTGGCGGTGTAGCTGGCGCGGGCGGGCCAAGCGGATCCGTGTCAGTGACATTGGCCGGTGGCACGAGCGTCAAGACCACGGGCGATCGGTCCGCCGGCCTGTTGGTGCAAAGCATCGGCGGCCAAGGCGGTGACGGCGGTGAGGGAAGCGGCGGGCTGGCGACCGGCACCGGCGGCGGCGGTGGCGCGGGTGGAGCGGCCGGATCCGGAACCGCGGCGAGCGTAGTCACGGCGGCGACGATTAGTACGAAGGGCCAGTCCTCGGTCGGCATTCTTGTCCAGGCGATCGCCGGCGGCGGCGGAAACGGGGGCCTGGGCACCGGCACGGGCGGCACGGGCGGGGCGGGCGGGGCGGGNNGCGGGTNCGTGGCGCCCATCACCGTGACCAATACGGGCAGCGTCACGACATTGGGTGACGGCGCCCACGCCTTGCTGGTCCATTCCATCGCCGGTGGCGGCGGCACGGGTGGCGAAGGTAGCGGATTCTCGGCCAATCCAGGCGCGGGCGGCTCGGCCAGCGATGGCGGTTCGGTGACCGTGACCCATGGCGGTTCGGTCAGCACGTCCGGCGACACGGCCGATGGCGTGCTGGCGCAGTCGATCGGCGGCGGCGGCGGCACGGGCGGCGTCGGCCAGGGGATTTTCTACAGCGACGGCGGAAGCGGTGCGGCAGGCGGCAATGGCGGCGTGATCACGGTCACGGTGACCGGCAGCGTCGCGACCTCGGGCACGTTGAGCGCGGGGGTGAATACGCAAAGCATCGGGGGCGGCGGCGGCAACGGCGGCAATGTCACCAATGCCAGTGCCTTCGTCACGGTGGCGGTAGGCGGCAGTGCGGGCGCGGGCGGCAGCGGCGGTACGGCCGGGCTGACATTGAACGGGGCAACCGTCACTACCACTGGCTCGGGCGCGATGGGCGCGATCCTTCAAAGCGTTGGCGGTGGCGGCGGCACGGGTGGCGCGGCCTACGGCATTAGCGTTGGCACCGGGGTCGATTTCGGCGCGGTTGTCGGCGGCAATGGTGGCGTGGCGGGGAATGGTGGCACGGTCACCCTGTCTGCCACCAACACCCGGATCACGACCAGCGGGGCGCCGCTGACGGTCGGCAGCGCTCCCCCCGTGGACGCGCACGGCCTGGTTGCGCAGTCGGTGGGCGGCGGCGGTGGCGTGGGCGGCGGCGCGTCCGCCTACTCGGTCGTGATCAGCCGGCCGACGGTCGATGACAACTCGCAGAACATTACGGCGACCTACAGCGCGGGCGGAGCGGGTGGCGCGGGCGGGGATGGTGGCCAGGTTCTGGTCAACCTGGGTGCGGGTACGTCGGTCACGACCAGCGGCGACGGGGCGATCGGTGTCGCAACCCAATCGATCGGCGGCGGCGGCGGCAATGGCGGCGATTCCTCGATCTTCGTCGCGACCGTCGGCTCGACGAACAAATACGTGAAGATCGGCGGCAGCACCGACACCTACACAATAAACCTCGCGGTTGGCGGTGACGCGGGTGGTGGTGGCACGAGCGATTCCGCCACCCTCAACCTGGGGGCGACGGGCACGACGAACGCGATCAATATCAACACAACGGGCGACTATGCGACCGGATTGGCGGTGCAGTCGATCGGCGGTGGCGGCGGGATCGCTGGCGCCGGTTCAGCGAATGTCTACAGTACCGGCAATACCTCCACGATCGGCATCACCTATGCGGTCGGCGCCAATGGCGGCGTGGGTGGCGCCGCCGGCGCAGCGACCGCCAACATCTACCCTGGCGCAACAATCCGAACCACCGGTTCCAGCTCCCCTGGGCTTGTCGTCCATTCGATCGGCGGTGGCGGCGGCATCGCGTCCGGCAGCGTCCTCGGTGTCGGCGCGCTGAGCGGGAGTGCTGTCGGGCCGACCTCGATCGGAGTCCGAGGACAGATCGGAGTGGGTCAGCAGGGCGGCAGCGGCAACACGGCCGGCGTGGCCACAGTGCTCCACCAGGGCAGCATCACCACGATCGGGAACGACTCACCGGGCATCATTGTGCAGTCGATCGGTGGCGGTGGTGGCATTGGCGGTACCCCCGGCACCGACCCGGCGATGACGGCCGGCACGGGTGCGCCCGCCCCGAACCCGGCGGCGGGCGTCGCATTGGATGACCCAGTGCTTGGCGGGCCGACCGTGAACATCCGATTCAATCTCAGCCTGAATGTGGGCGGCCAGGGCGGAACCGGCGGCCTCGGCAATGCGGTCAACGTCACCCAACAGGGCATGATCACCACGTCAGGCGACTATTCACCCGGCATCTCGGCGCAATCGATCGGCGGTGGCGGCGGAAAGGGCGGCGTTGGCGTCGCCGGATCCGAAAGCAACAGCCTTAAAAGCATCGCCGCGACACTGTACGTCAACTCCACCATCTCGCTCGGCATGAGCGGATCCGGCGGCGGCGGCAATGACGGAGGGACGGTGACCGTCGGGTTGGGCCAGGGTGCAATCGTCACGGGTCTGGCGGGTCAGGGCAGCGCGGGCTCGGGCTGGCAGTCCTTCGGCGTGTTGGCCCAGAGCGTCGGGGGTGGCGGTGGGGTCGGCGCAGATGGCACCGCTACACCGGGTGGCATCGTCTATCTGGGCGCCGATATCGCGGGTGGTGGTGGTTCGGCCGGTGATGGCAAGACCGTCACAATAAACCAGACCGGCAGCACCGCGGGCACAATCACCACGTATGGCGGTGGCGCCCATGCCATCCTTGCCCAATCTGTGGGCGGCGGTGGCGGCATCGCCGGGTCCGGCGGTGCGGTCCTGGCAGGGACCGGTGTCTTTTCGGGCATCGTCACTGTCAGTCTGGGCGGCCGATCCAACGGAACATCCGGCTCGGGCGGTGCGGTGCTGGTCGACTTCCCCGGCCCGATCATCGTGACAGACGGTGACAGCGCCTATGGCATATTGGCACAGAGCATCGGTGGCGGCGGCGGCCTCGCCGCGATCTCCGCGGGCGCGACACCATCGGTCGCGGGGCTGGGCGGCAGCGGCGCCAAGGGAGACGGTGGGTCGGTCACCGCCAATCTGTCATCCGCGGGCAGCATCACGACAACCGGGATCGCCGCGCACGGGATCGTCGCACAGTCTGTGGGCGGCGGAGGTGGCATCATCATCCTGCCTCCGGCCCTGGTGAACGCGCTTCCGACACCCCCCTCGATTCAGGCCGATTTGCCACCAGCGATCATCAGCGCGGGGTCGGGCATCGGCGGTGCGGTGACCGTGCAGACGCATGGTCCGATCAACGTATCGGGGGCCGGCGCCATCGCCATTCTGGCGCAAAGCGCCAGCAACGGTGGGGGCATTGCCTATCTGGATCCCGTCAACGCGGGGACACCAGGCGCTGTGTTCATCGGTGCCACAGGCGTCGACACACCACCGACCGCGGCGGGAAGCGTCACGATCGTGACCCAGGGCGCGATCACGGCATCCGGCGTGAACGGCGTGGGCATCCTGGCGCAAAGCGCCGGCAGTGCGCAGTCCGTGTCCTCGGGCACGATCAGCGTGCACGTGCAAGGCGGGCTTTCGGGCAACGCGATCACCGGTGGTTCCGGCGGTCAGGGGGCCGGCATCTGGGTGATGTTCGGCAACGCCCAGAACAGCATTCTGATCGATGGCGGATCCACCGTCAGTGCGGCGTCGGGCCTGGCGATCAATTACTCAGGTTCGTTCGGCGTCCAGGTCACCAACAATGGCACCATCGTCGGTTCNTCGAATGTCGGGTCCGGCACCGTGACGAATGCCGCTACATTGGTGGTGGCGGGACCGACTTCGGCGTCGCGACCCTATTTCGGCACATCGGTGATCAACGGCAATTTCGTGCAGACCGCCACGGGCCGCATCACCCTGAGCGGCGATTTCGTCAACGGACGCGCCGGGCGGCTGATCGTGAACGGTAACGCGATGCTGGACGGCACCGTACAGCCGACGCTGCTCAGCATCCAGCCGGGCACACGTTTGCCCGTGCTTGAAGTGAACGGCACGATAACAGGTCATCTCACCGTGCCCTCTTCCGCCCTGTTTGGCTACGGGATCGGCCGGTCAGGCAATATATTGTCGCTTGAGGCGACGTCGGCCAATTTCAACCCACCCGGGTTTGCCTTGGCGAGCAGCCGAGCGGCGGTGGCCAGCCACTTGCAGGCGATCTGGGATCGGGGCGGATCGGCGACGCTGGGTCCATTGTTCGCATTTTTGGGTACGGTCGCCGATCAGGGTGGATCGGCCGCCTATTCCGCGCAGTTGCGGCAATTGTCGCCCGATTCAGGGTTCGCCCCGGGCGCGCGGGGCCTTGCGAACACTCATGCCTTTTCGAACAACGCGATGTCCTGCCCGCAATTCGCCGGCACGACGGCGATGCTGACCGAGGGTCAATGCGGCTGGATGCGCGTGACAGGCCGCAG
>JGI1356J14229_10001680_pt1 | contig 17959 bp, 15 predicted proteins | sample Subgrocontami58m_FD_14229 | JGI IMG/M metagenome (IMG submission 14229) | reverse complement strand
TGGCTCAATCACCTGGAATTGAGGCGATTTATATCGCCCCGGGAAACGGTGGGACGGATTGGGTCGGAACAAATGTGGATATTGCTGCTGACGATGTGAGTGCACTGGCCCAATTTGCAAGCGATCAGAAGGTGAGTCTTACGGTCGTTGGCCCGGAGGTGCCGCTTGCCGCAGGTATCGTTGACGCATTTAAAGAAGACGGACTTTCTATTTTCGGTCCTTCAAAAGAAGCTGCGAAACTTGAAACCGATAAAGCGTGGGCTACGGGATTTATGGAGCGTCACGGAATTCCGCATCCTATGTCACAAATATTTCAAAGCTACGAAAAAGCCCGTGAATATGTTACACACGCTGATCCGAATAACATTGTGATTAAAGCATCTGGTTTGGCTCAAGGGAAGGGAGTGGAATTGCCAGAAACGCACGAGGCAGCCGTCAGTTCACTGCGAAGTATGATGGTTGATGGTGCTTTTGGAGAATCAGGACGAGAGGTCGTTATCCAGGCGCGTTTGACCGGACCGGAAGTATCGATGCTCGCTGTTAGCGACGGAATGACCGTTGTGCCGCTTCTTCCGGCTCAGGATCACAAACGAATATTTGATAATGATAGTGGGCCAAATACCGGAGGCATGGGAGCGTACGCGCCGGTTCCGTTTGTAACACCGGAAGTGATAGCGGATATCCACCGGACGATTCTTCAGCCAACTATTGATGGCATGCAGGAAGAAGGATACCCGTTTAGAGGAATTCTGTTTGCGGGGCTTATGCTTACGACAACCGGCCCGAAAGTACTGGAATATAATGTACGATTCGGTGATCCCGAAACGCAGCCACTTATGAAACTGTTGGAATCCGATCTTGTTCCGATACTTATATCCAGTATTCGCGGTACGTTATCACATGATCACGTACGATTCCGAAATGGATTTGCCGTTTGTGTCGTAGCGGCTGCCGGTGGTTATCCTGGCACGTATGAAAAACGAAATGAAATTCATGGATTTCCTCGTGTAAAACAATTAGGTGTTGAAATATTTCATGCCGGGACGTTGATGAAGGATAATACGTTAGTCACAAATGGCGGAAGAGTTCTGGGTGTTACTGCATACGGACTCACATTGCCTGTTGCAATACAACGTGCGTATGAAGTGATGAATAGTATTTCGTTTGACGGTATGCAGTATAGAAAAGATATTGGAGCAAAGGGAATATAATGCAAGACGCCTATAAACAAACGGGTGTCGATTATGAACAACTAGACGTGCTCAAGCGTTTCGCTCAACTTGCAGCCAGAGAGACAAGTAAGAATTTGCCGGTCGGAATGACGGGTATTGAAGAGTCCCGTGGAGAATCGGCATATGTGGTTGATGTAGGGCCGTTTTACCTTGCTTCCGTTCCCGAAGGATTAGGGACAAAAAATCTTGTTGCAGAAAGCCAAGGTTCGTCGGAGGAAACAACACATTATGGCGGTCTTGCAAAGGATACGGTCGCAATGATTGTAAACGATCTCATTACCGTTGGAGCTCGGCCACTTCTGGTAAACGCTCATTGGTCTTTTGGAAGCCCTCAATTTCTTGAGAGTCATCCAAAGATTGGACCTGATATCGCAAAAGGGTGGGCAGATGCATGTACGGAAGCAGGTGCGCTGTATGCAGCCGGAGAAACACCTATATTAAAAGGTATTATTTTCCCTGGTGCCATGGAATTATCCGGGTCAGCTGTAGGAATTATTACTCCGAAAGAGCGATTAACACTTGGAGATAGGTTAACAGCCGGTGATCGAATAATATTAATTGAGAGTAGTGGTGTACATGCAAACGGTATTACGTTGATTCGCGATATTGCAGAATCTCATTTACCGAACGGGTATCAAGCCTTGCTTCCTGGCGGACGGGAATTTGGGGAAGCCATACTTACCCCGACACTCATATACGTACAGCTTCAACAGGCCCTCTTTGAGGCGGGCGTTGATATACATTATATGGTAAATATTACGGGCCACGGGTGGAGGAAACTCATGCGCGCAAGACATGCGTTTACCTATCGAATGCATACTGTCCCAAGAGCGCAAGAGGAGTTTGAGCTGATTCAACAGACGCGGAATTTGTCGGATCAGACGATGTATGAAATTTTTAACATGGGTGCGGGATTTGCGTTTATGGTACCTCAAAAAGACGTGGAGATTGTGTTGAAGCAAGCAGAAACTTCTGGATTTCAAGCATGGAATGCCGGAATTGTTGAAGATGGACCAAAACGGGTGATTATTGAGCCTAAAGATATTATCTATTCAGCCGAAAGTTTGAATATTCGATAACTATGTCAATACAAGAAATACGGGTAGCAAATAAAAACGGAAGTGGCGATAGGGCTACGGTCTATCGATTTGAAGGAATTAGTGAAGAAGAAGCACAACAATTAGCGGATCAGGTATTAACCGATCCGATTACGCAACAATCTTCGGTAAATACATCAAGGGGTGCAGCAACGCTTGAAGTTGGATATAAGCCCGGTGTTATGAATCCTGTTTCTGATTCACTTATGCTTTCGGCTTTGATATTAGGTATTCATCCAGATGCAGCTACTTCATCAAAAGAATATAGAATTATAGAAGGTATTGAAAAACCTACGGTTAGTCAGGTGGAAACGATTATTTGGCAAACCCCTGAGACTCTCTTTGTGTCTGGAAATGTGGGAAAGGTAGAGCAGGTACCGATTAGTTTGTTAAATGATGCTGAGTTAGAACAGTTATCTTATACCCGCCGGTTATTTTTAAATCTTATCGAAATGAAAGTAATACAGAGGTATTTTCAATCTCAAAATCGGGAGCCAACTGATGCTGAAGTTGAAACGCTTGCACAGACATGGAGTGAACATTGCGGGCATAAGACGTTTAAAGCGAAACTCATAGGTGAATCCGGTCAGGAGAAAGATCCGCTTATGACCCGATTGAAGCGAACTGCCGAGAAATATTTTGAAAGAGTCGGAGTAGTGAGTGCATTCAAAGATAATGCCGGCGGATTTCGTTTTTATGATGGTCAGGTGATTATCGCCAAAGGCGAAACGCATAATAGTCCAGTTGCTGTTGAGCCGTATGGAGGCGCAATGACTAAAAATGGTGGCGTCTATAGAGATATCGCAGGATGCGGGTTAGGCGGAGAAAATATTCTTGCACTCATGGTAAATTGTTTCGGCGAGCCGGATACAAAACCTGAAGACGTATTTCCGGGAAGTCTTCAGCCGAAGTATTTGCTTAAGGAAAATTTCCGTGGTGAACGTGAGTACGGAAATCCAATGGGTATACCCACGCATGCAACATCACTTCATTTTCATCCGGATTTTGGTCCAAAACCAACATCTATGGGCGTGGTGCTTGGAATTATTCCTGAAGAGAAAAGTCAAAAAGGTCAAGCACGAAGCGGAGATTATATCGTAACGGTTGGCGGGAAAACCGGTAAAGACGGCATCCACGGAGCGACATTTTCAAGCGGTGCCATGAGCGAGGTAACCAGTGCCATAGATGCAACAGCAGTGCAAATAGGAAATCCCATAGAAGAAAAGCGTGCATTTGACGCTCTTATTGCGTGTCGCGATGCTGGTCTTATTCACGCGATTACTGATTGCGGAGCAGGAGGATACTCTTCAGCGATAGGAGAGATGGGTGAGCACATAGGTGCGAGTGTCAATTTGAACAGGATTCCTTTGAAGTACAATGGCATGGCTCCGTGGGAAATGTGGATATCGGAATCGCAGGAGCGTATGGTTGTAGCGGTGATTCCCGATAAATGGAATGCGTTTAAACGTATGTGTGATGCATATGAATCTCCAGCTACCGTGATCGGTCAATTTACCGGTGACCGACAGCTACGGGTTTCATATAAAAATACCTCTGTTGTCGATATGCCAATGGATTTTCTCCATAACGGATTGCCGCAACGGGAAATGCATATGCAACATATTCCAATTCCTGAAAATAACGATCTTCCGCCGTTGCCAAGTAATTGGACAGAAACATACAAGCGTGTGCTTGGACATCTGAATGTTGCTTCTACGGAAGAAATGCTTCGTCAGTTTGATACGACGGTGCAAGGAAGAACCGCACTGCATCCATTTTCCGGAGTATTTCAGGATGCCCCCAATGACGCATCAGTGCTGGCTCCTATCTATGGAAAACCATATGGCGTGGTTACGGCTCATGCGGTGAATCCACTATTGAATCGGTTAGATCCCTCAAGAGGAACCAAATGGGCGGTTGCAATGGCAGCTTCCAAGTTAACTGCGGTAGGAGGAAACATACGAGGGGCAGCGATGATAGATAATTTTGTCTGGCCGAAGCCAAATCCAAAGTTTTTAGGAGATTTAGATAGTTCAATTGATGCGTTATGTGGCATGATGGATGTGTTGCAAATTCCCTGCGTGTCCGGAAAAGACAGTCTTTCGAGTACCTATATCAATGGCGAAATAGAAATCAACATTCCTCCTGTTTTAAATATGACAATATTTGGGAAAATTCCGGATGTGGAAAAAACAGTGAGCTGCGACATAAAAGAACCAGGTTCTACGCTAGTTCTTGTAGGATCCCCGGATGTAGTGAATCTGGGCGGATCGATTTACTTTCAAACACAGGGAATAGAAAATTCTCATGTATCAGACGTACATACGAGCGAATTGCCACAAGTGCTCGCGAGTATTCATGGAGCGATTCAAACGGGAAATGTAAAAGCATGTAAGGCGGTTGGAGAAGGGGGGCTCGCGACTATGCTTGCGCAGATGTGTTTTGGAGGTGATTGCGGTGCTACAGTCGATATTGCAGAACTTGGTGCGATACGTCCTGATTTAACGTTATTTAACGAAACTGCGGGTACATTTATTGTAGAAATAGCAAATGATCAACTTGCAGATGCTCTATTTGCCAGAGTGCCACACGTCATTCTTGGAAAAACCATACAAGATAAAACAATACATGTTTGTGATGATGATAGAGAATTATTCGCTGCGGATCTCTATGAGTTGAAAGATGCGTGGCAACGACCGATGAAGGAGGTGTTATCAAATGATTGAAGCGCCTCGATTTGCGGTGCTGAAAGCATCCGGTATAAACCGTGATGAAGCAACCAAAGCCGCTCTTGAGCTTGCAGGAGCACGTGCTGAAATTTTGCTTATCGGTGCTTTGACGGAAAAGCCAGAGACCTTACGTAATTTCCAGGGACTCATTATTCCTGGCGGATTCAGCTACGGAGATCATATTCAATCCGGCGTGATATTAGCGCTTCGCATGCAGCAGATGAAACACGAGTTGGAGGAGTTTGCTTTCCATTACAAGCGGCCGATTGTCGGAGTGTGTAACGGTTTTCAGGCGCTCGTTCAGAGTGGTCTGTTGCCTTTTGGTGAAATGGTGCCGCGACATAAGCTTGTGGCGACTCTAACGAATAATGTAAGCGGAAGATTCGAAAGCAGGTGGGTACGATTAGCCTTGCAGAAAAGCGCCAGTCGGTTCGTTCAGCAGGGAGAGCCCGTTATGTTTCCCGTTGATCACGGTGAAGGAAATTTCACGGCCTCCGACGCCGTTATCGACCGCATTGAGGGACAGGGTCAGGTTGTGTACCGCTATAGCGAAGATGATGGGCAGATAACGATGGAATATCCCGCAAACCCCAACGGAGCGGTCAACGCCATTGCAGGCATTACCGATCCAGGTGGCACTGTCTTTGGGATGATGCCGCATCCTGAGGATTTTGTTCGACGGGAGCATCATCCAAATTGGCGAAGAGGCGCAGCCGAGGGTAAACTTGATGGACTCAAGTTTTTTGAGCACGTCGTATTATACGCATCAGAAGTATAAGTATGAAGATGCAGCATAAAAGGAGGTGCTATGCACGATCAGTTACATGATGTTTCAGAAATAAAGGCGATGCCGGTGCTTTCAAGTATAACTCTTGAGGGAGTGCCCGGTGTCAAACCATTTTATACGGGGAAAGTGCGTGATGTTTTTGCTTTGCCGGATGAAACGCTTGCGTTTGTTGCCACGGATCGTGTTTCAGCATTTGATCAGGTGCTTGGTGAGATTCCGGGAAAAGGGCAGGTATGTAATCGTCTTTCTGCATGGTGGTTTCGACAAATGGAAGATATAGTACAGAGCCATCTGATTTCGGTCCCTGATTCTAATGTCATGATTGGTAGAAAACTCACGCGCGTCCCTATCGAAGTCGTTGTACGCGGGTATATGACCGGCGTGACGGATACGTCTATTTGGGGAAGTTATTCGCAAGGAGAACGACAGATTTACGGAATTGATTTTCGGGACGGATACTCAAAAAATGATCCGCTGGACGAACCGATTATAACGCCGACCACGAAGGCAGATAAGGGACACGACGAGCGGCTGACTGAACAGGAAATTCTCGACGGCAACGTGCCCGGAGTTTCAAAAGAGCAATGGCAAAACGTGCGGGATGCGGCCATGGCGATGTTTGCGCGGGCGCAACACATTGCTAAAGAACGTGGGTATATCCTGGTAGACACAAAGATGGAGTTTGGAGTAGATGAAGAGGGGAGCGTACATGTGATTGATGAACTTTTTACACCGGATAGCAGTAGATTTTGGCGGGCCGAAACATATGAAACCCGTCATGCAGCAGACGAAGAGCCGGATAATTATGATAAAGAATATCTACGGATTACACTTAAAAATCTGCAAAAGGATGGGCTGTGGCAGCCCGGTGACCCGATTCCGCAAGAACTGCGCCTGGAAACGGCACAACGGTACATTGCGCTGTATGAGGGGTTGACCACAGAACCGTTTCAGTGGTCAGGTACATCGCCGGAAGTACGAATTATTACGTCGATCCGTCATTGGGTTGAGGCGAAGGATCAAGAGGAGGTGGAAGGTATGCCATGGGGAGCTGTTATTCTCATGGGATCACCATCTGATAGCGAGCATGTACAAAAAGTCACTGCCGCACTTGATGCCCTTGGCGTCCCATATAGAAGCAGGGTTGGTTCGGTACACAAAACACTTGATCACCTGATCGGCGTTTTGAGCTCGTATCAATTATCCCAAAGGCAGCTTGTTTTTATTACGGTAGCCGGAGGGCTTGATGCCCTCAGCGGTACCGTAGATGGCTATTTGCCATTTCCAGTAATTTCCGCTCCACCGGAAGGACAGTCGGATACGATATATGCTGCTAATTTGCGTACTCCCCAGGGTATAGCGCCAGCGCATGTGATCCGACCGGAAAATGCCGCGCTTGCGGCTGCAAAAATTTTAGGCAATGTGCGGCCAGAAATACGAGAACGGATTCGGCAATATCAGGAAAAGATGCGTGCGCGTGTGATAGATGCGGATGTAATAGTAACAATAGTTAGACAAACAAAAAGAAAGGAAATTAAATAAATCCGCGCCCGACGAGCCCCGCGCAGCGGGGCGAGAGTAAGAATAGCGGAGCTGGCCGAGCAGAGCGAGGCTACAATAGTTTTTGCGCGACGGCCGTTAGGCCGGAGCGCTACCTTTTTAGCAACGTAGAGCGGGGTGGCGGCAATTCATTTTTCCCCTTTACCCCTTTTTCTCGCAACAGCAATTTTTATGAGTTTTTGATAAAATAGGTTCGAACGTAGTTATATAGACGTACAAGATTCCGACTTGTCGGAAACTAGTAGCGCGTATGGGATTCGAACCCATGATTTGTTGATTGAGAATCAACCGTCCTAGGCCACTAGACGAACGCGCCTACCCTAGAGTGATGATATCAGTTTCCTCTTGACAGGACAAGATAAGTTCGATAGACTCAAACCCTGTACTTATCCTCATTTTGAGGATGAATTTATTAATTTTTGCTCCCTCTATCCTATAATAATTGGGGGAGGTTTTTTTAGGACTTTTATGGATAATAATCATCATATGATGCTTACAAAAGACGGTTTAGATGAGCTAAAAAAGGAACACGATGGGCTTGTCAATACAAAGCGACCTGACGCGGTGAGGCGACTTTCTGATGCTCGAGATCTTGGAGATCTTTCTGAAAATAGCGAGTATGCAGCAGCAAAACAAGATCTCGCCTTTATCGATGGAAGAATCGCTGAACTTGAAGAGATAATTCACAGTGCCAAAATAATCACAAATCACACAAAAGGGCATGTGGATGTAGGTTGTAAGGTGACATTGACCGTCAATGGAAAAAAGGAAATGTTTACTGTTGTCGGCGAGTGGGAAGCTGATCCAATGCAAAAAAAGATTTCCCATGAGTCACCTCTCGGAAAAGCTTTATTAGGAAAGAAAGTTGGAGAAAAAGTTGAGGTAGAAGCACCGGCGGGTAAGCTCCTCTACAAAATATTGCATATTGAATAACGATCGTATATACTTAAAAATTCATATATGACTTTTGAAATCATAGTAAAGAAAGAAAACAAAAAAGCCCATCTCTCGAGGGGTATTTTTGGTTGTACATAAAAGTAACACGATACCAGAATAACCCCTCACAGGAGGGGTTTTTTTATGGTGAATGATTTATGAGGGTAACAACGACTACAAATTATCTTTTATTTTTTATCATATGACAAATAATGAAGCACCCAGTATAGGTGGAATTGAGCTTAATTTTGATCCTATCGGCAATCGCGTCCGACAGATAGCAAGTGACGTGATCGAACAACCTTCTAATCTATTACCTATATTACGTGAGGCGCATATATTTGCAGAGCAACACGGCGCTACTAGACGGGTGGTTCGTGCAGTTACCAGATCAGAGGCACTTGAAGAAGCACAAGGAGTTGCACATGCGATGGGGTGGACTACTGAGGCTGCTATTCCTTTGAGCGATTGGTTTTCTGGATATCATTTTGTTTATTATGGGAGAAACGACGCTACTCGAGCGTCTCAATCTAAAGTGTTAGAGCAAGAACAACTATTTGTTCAGCAGGCAAGTAGTCGTGAAAGAAGACAGTTACATACATATCTTAGAGAAGCCCAGATCTCGTTTACGCTTGAGCGGTTACATGCACCATTGTCTGATGATGACTATAGGAGATTAATAGAAATGTACACGTCCTCATTTTCTGCATATCCATTTAATATTCAAGCTGAAATTCCAGCTATGGTTGCTAATCCGAATACTCATGTATATGCAGCTCGATTAAGAAGTGATGGACAGTTATATGCAGTTACAGCTACTGAACAAGTTGAAGTACTACTTGATAACGGGCGCACATTGACGATGAGAGAAATGGGAGATTCAGCAAAAATGCCTAATATGAATGGATTAAATAGACCCTTGAAGCTAGCACTTGTTATGGAAGCCGCATTGCCGGAAAAAGTTGATCTTCTTTTTTGTGAAACTCGAGCAGCATTAATAGCGGTAAATAGGGTAAATAGTGCATTTATGGGTTGTCGTGGTATGCTGCCAAAGCATACTGTCATAAGTGGACCGCAGGATGTAGATGAAGTGGGACTTGACGGAGAGACAAATGGCAGGTATGGAAATATGAATGTATGGGCGCTAAATAGACAAGATATTCGTCACGTGGCGCAAGAGTGTAGTGAGGTAATAGCATGAAACAACATTTACTACAAGAACTAGTGCGTTTGTCATCAATTTTCCCCAAAGAGGAAAAAATATCAAATTATGTAGCACAAATTCTTTCCCGTATGAATTTTTCCGTGACCCGCCAACCAGTCGGATATAGACGAGTAAATATTTTAGCGCAAATGGGATCTGGTCCTTCTTTACTGTTATTTGGTCACTTGGATACCGTACCAATTGTGCCAGGATGGAAAACTGATCCGTTTGCCCTTTCCGCAAAGGGAGATCGACTCTATGGACTCGGCACTTGGGATATGAAAGGAGGACTTGCAGCGATATTATCTGCAGTCCATGATTTTTCTCCACATGGTTTTACTCTCAAGCTTGCATTTGTAGTAGACGAGGAAAATATATCTGTAGGAATGCATACATTAGTTAAGAGCGGATGGTTGTCAGATGTAGTTGGTGCGGTAAGTACCGAGCCGAGTTTTAAAAACGGACATCAAGGTATTGCACTTGGAAGAATAGGGAGAACAGTTTATCTTGTAAGAATTCAAACCACTGGAGGACATGTGTATTTATCTCAAAAACGATCAAATGCCATAGAGCAAGCTATGAAGTTTCTGCAGGCACTCAAACGATTGCCCATTGTGCGTCACAAGAACCTCGGAGAGTTTGTTGTATTTACTCGCTTTATACATGGAGGTGCCAATGCTATGTCTATACCTCAAGAAGTAGAATTAGAACTTGAGGCACAGCTTGTTCTGCCGCAGACTACTGATTCTGTATTGTTGCTGTTAAAATCTGTTGCCATTAAAGCTCATCTTCAGGCTAAAATCTCTATTGAACCAGTAAAACGACAAACACCTTTCTGCCAGCCTTTTATTGTTTCAAAAAGTGACCCTTTTGTAGGGCGCGTAACATCTTTACTGCAGGAAGTAACACACAAAAAACCAGTTCATTATTATCGTAGATCAGTTGCTGACGAAAATCGTATAGCTGCTCTCGGTATCCCTGTCGTAACAGTTGGTCCACAGGGAGGAAATGCTCATGAACCAAATGAGTGGGTTTCTAAAAATAGTCTCAATGTAATCGAACTGTTTTTAAAGCGACTTCTTTCGTCATACAATGCGTCTGGAGTACAATAAGAATATATGGCAACGATAGATGAACTGACTAAAGTCCGGTTGGAAAAACTTGTAGCCCTTCGCAAGATGGGTGTTGATCCATACCCTTCAGTCGTAAAACGCGATCACACTATCTTGCAAGCTCTGCAAATGGATGGGAGCAAGGTTGCTATTGTTGGTCGGATCATGGGGTTACGAGGTCACGGAAAAATTTTCTTTATAGATCTTTTTGATGGAAGTGGAAAAATTCAAGCAGTAATTAAAACTGATACATGTTCACCGGATGACTTTAAGATTATAGAACTTCTTGATCTTGCTGATTTTATCGCAGTCCAGGGATTGGTTGGTAAAACACAGGCAGGTGAGGTGTCTGTATTTGTAGAAAATCTTCAGATTCTCACAAAAGCTATTCGTCCTTTGCCAGATAAGTGGTACGGGCTTAAAGACGTCGAAGAGCGATTTCGAAAACGATACTTAGATATTCTTCTAAATGATGAAGTTCGATCACGCATGATCGCGCGTAGCCGCATCATTGATGCGATTGCGGATTTTTTGACGGACCGGGGGTATTTGCAAGTCGAAACACCGACCTTGCAGCCGGTCTATGGCGGGGGATTTGCCCGGCCGTTTTCTACACACCATAATTCTCTTGATACAAATTTTTACCTTCGAATTTCGGACGAAATGTATCTCAAGCGACTCATTGTTGCTGGCATTGAAAAAGTATTCGAAATCACGAAAGTCTTTCGAAACGAAGGTGTTGACCACGATCATAATCCGGAATTTACCATGTTTGAAGCGCAGATTGCTTATGAGGACTATTCGTTTGGTATGAACCTTATAGAGGAAATTATCGAGCATGTTGCGCTGAGCGTTTTTGGCAAGACGAAATTTAGTTATCAGGGTGTCGAGTTAAATTTCGGGCGCCCGTGGACGCGATACAAAGTTGTTGAGGCAATCAAACAATTTACTGGGGTTAATCCGCTTGCGTGGAAATCGGTCGATGATGCAAAAGAAGCTATTCAGAAAATAGAAGGGATAGCCGAGGACAAATTTGTAGAGCTCAAAAAAATGCGAACGGTCGGTGAATGCATCGCGTTTGTGTTTGAAGAAGTCGTGGAAGAAAAATTAATTCAGCCGACGATTATTTACGACTACCCGGTAGAAATTTCACCACTTGCGAAAAAATGCGATGACCCGCGATATACCCAGCGATTTGAAATGTTTGCGTTTGGCTCCGAGCTTGGAAACAATTACACAGAACTTAATGACCCGATTGACCTTAAACAACGATTTATTGAAGAGAAAAAACGTGAGGAATCAGGGTTTGATGAAGCGCACCAAACCGATTATGATTATCTTGAAGCTATCGAGCATGGATTCCCGCCGACCTGTGGCATAGCCATCGGTATTGATCGCCTTGTCATGCTTCTCACAGATGCCAAATCCATAAAGGAAGTCATTCCGTTCCCAACTCTTAGACCAGAGAAGCAAGTAAAAAAGATGGATAAATATGACTACAGGGAGAAAAAGATAATTGTTGTGGTAGATGAAGCTTTAGAAAAAGGAAAAATGAGTAATGCACTCGGACATATAGCTTTTTCTGCGGGAAGATACCTCGATAATTCATGGATGGGTCAAGAGATACTTTTTGATGCAGATGGTGTTACGCATCGAGGAATTGCAAAATATCCATTTATAGTTTTGTCTGCATCACAGGATCAGCTTAAAAATATCGTAGAAAAGGCTAGATTAAAAAGTATATTTTCTGTTGAATTTCCAATGGAAATGCTTGAAACAGGAAATGATGAAGCTTTAGTAAAGGCGGTTTCAAAATTGAAAAAAAATTTTGCCGTATATCAAGCTGTATTATTGGCAGGAAAAACTTATGAACTTGCCGATTTCACCGTAGGTCTGCCTCTCTATTAATGGATTATGACACGAGATGAAGCATTTCAGTTGGTTACCGAGTGGACGAAGAATCAAAATCTCGTCAAACATATGCTGGCCGTTGAGACGATCATGAGGGCTTTGGCTAGATATTTCCATGAAGATGAAGAGCTATGGGCAGTTACGGGTCTTGTGCATGACGCTGATTATGAGATGTTCAAAGATTCAGATCCCAAAAAACATCCATCAAAAATATTTGAAGAACTTGAAAAACAACAAGCTGACCCGCGAATTATTGACGCGATAAAATCGCACGCATGGGGATGGCGCGAAGACTTGCCTGAACCAAAAACCAAGATGGAATGGTCACTCTATTGCTGTGATGATTTATCCGGATACATAATTGCATGTGCATTAGTCAGGCCAGACCCTTCGGCAAGCTCAGGGCAAGTCAAAAGCAAACTTCAATCTTTAACAGTAGTGTCGTTGCAAAAGAAATGGGGACAAAAATCATTTGCTGCCGGAGCCAAGCGGGAACATGCTGAGCTTTGTAAGAAAAAACTAGATATAAATCTTCCCGAATTCATGCAAATTGCTCTCACAGCGATGCAAAGCATATCAGATAGACTCGGAATTTAAGCTGAAAATATTTACGGTGTATGGCTACAAAGAGAGTATAGATTTTAATTAGTAGGTAAATATACTGACCATGTCATTTTTAAATACCGTTTGAAGAAAAGGATAGTCCTTTTCTATCTGACGTACATCTCCATCGTACTTAGTCCACATAACATACCGTATGCTATTTGACAGAAGGAAATTTTTTGCGACAGACGGGTCGGTCCAATTATAGAAAAAATCCATTACGATTTTATCTTTTTCTTTGTTGTTGGGTGTCATTAACAGATGTCCTGAATACGTTTTTTTTCCGGTCAAACCAGGCAATATCATATCCAGTGAGGAGTCGGGAGTTGCGATTGCTACCGCATTTTCTGGTTGAGCATTTCGTAAATACATAAAGCCTTTATATAAATTGTTTGGTATATACGCGAAATGATATAAGGGTTCTTTGAGTGGCTGGACTGCTCTCCTTAAGGAATTACTGTACGTTATTATACTTGGAATGAAATACAAAGATAGAATAATGTAAATAATTTTTCCGCCAAATAACTTGTTTATTGTGGTAATTCCTGTGTATGCGATGATTGCGAAAAATATATAAGTAGAAGAAAAAATAAAACGAAATCCTGGGATCGGCGCTATAAGATAGATAGGAGAAAAAAATCCGATAATACTTACAAAAATTATAGTTAAAATATATTTATCGATAAGCGAATTGATTCGTTTTATAAATGGGATTAATCCTATAAAAAAGAATATACCTAAAGTGCCAACGGAGGCGAATGTGTACAATGGATTGTTTTCTAGTATATTTAATTGTTTTATATGTTCGGAGATGTCCCACTGAAGTGCATTCACATATACCGGATTGCTATTAATAAATGAGTTCAAATAGAGAAGCAGAAAAAGAGAAGGAATGAACAAAATAGCTAGGCAATAAAGCCATGTAATAAAATATTGAAATCTATTTTGTTTTGGTAGGCATAATGCAGTAAGTAATGTTGTGGAACTGAGCATGATGACAGATTTTGTTGCGTCGTCCAGCGTCAGGAAGAATAATACAATAGTCAATGGTGCTAGTAATCGGAGAAAATAATTTTTCGGAATTTTTGTAAACGATATTTTTTCAGTATTTTGGAACAAATCGTGAATATAGAGAGAGAGTTTATAAAATAATATAAAAGAAAGTAAAAAGAGTATATTCCGAATCATTCCATCTGGTAGGTTACCAAATCGTGCAAATATCGTGTTTTCTGATCTGAAAACACGTGCAGTTTGTATCGTTAGCGATCCTTCGGTGCTGGTGTTAAACAACGGGAATGTAGTAGAAAACAAAAAGATTAGAAAGATAGCGAAACGCGAGAACCGTTTCTTTATAATTAATGATATTACGTAATAGGATAAAATAATAAATAAAAATTTTAGAACAATTGTAGAAACATGAAATGAGGTGTACGGTTCCAGTCCAAAAAATCCTCCGATTTTTCCAAGTAACAAATTAAAAAAGTATAGTAACGATGGTGTTTGATGCTCTACGCTAAATTTATTGGTTACCAGCCATTGCCCATGCGCGCCTTGAAAAAATTGATCCAGGTAGAAATAATAATCTTCCCAATAGAGCGGTAGTCCCACAAATACGGAGTCGTTTGGTTTTCGAAGTAGCTGGGCAAATAGTTGTATACTGGTGATAAACGTTGCAAATACACTTATGCATACGACAAGTACTCTTTCAGAATTTTTTCCCAAATAGTTTAATACTCTTTTCATGATTTAGTCTTTACTCACAGAAACCCCTCAATGCTTAGATCGAGGGATTATAAACAAATAGGAGACCTTGAAAGTAAATGCGTAATGTATTTGTACTATAATACTAATTTGTACCGGTGACTAGTATGAGGTCAATTACCATTTTTGAAGTAAGCTGAATAATATTATGGAAACACCACAGTGGATTAAGGAGATTGTTACGCCTCATTTACGAACGAAGCATATCATACCAATTTATGCTCCTTCCATAACTGATATTGAGCGTACGTATATTCTCCAATGTCTCGACACAAAATGGATTTCTTCAAAAGGGCCATTTGTGAATAAATTTGAATCATCATTTAGTGATTATTGTAATGCACCATATGCCGTGAGCTGTAGTTCTGGTACATCAGCACTTTTTTTAGCACTAAAAATGCTCAACATAAAGCCCAACGACGAGGTGATAGTCCCAACCTTTACTATGATTTCTACTGCATTTGCTGTTTCCTACAATGGTGCAACGCCGGTTTTCGTAGATTGCGAACCGGAAACCGGAAATATTCTCGTTGACCAGATAGAGAGACATATCACGAAAAGGACAAAAGCGATTATTCCGGTTCATATATATGGATGTCCATGTCGTATGGATCGTATTTATGAAATCGCAAAACACTATGGCATTGCTGTCGTGGAAGATGCTGCAGAAGCATTTGGGTCAGAATACAAAAATCGTAAGGTCGGCAGCTTCGGTGATGCTGCATGCTTTAGTTTATATGTAAACAAAGTCATAACGAGTGGCGAAGGAGGTATGATCACTGTGGGATCAAAAAAAGCGTACGATACACTAAAGAAACTCAATAATTATTATTTTACTCAAAAACGACACTTCTGGCATCAGAAAATAGGATACAATTTTCGGATGTCCAACATGCAGGCAGCAATAGGATGTGCGCAGATTGAGAGAGCAGAGGAACTTTTGAGGAAGAAGCGACTCGTTGCTTCGTATTACACAGAAACACTGTCTGACTTAGGGGAAAAATTTACTCCTTTACAGGTTCCCAACGTGTGTAAAAGCAACTACTGGCATATCGCCTATATGGTAAACCGGCCGTTCTCTAATAGAATGAAGTTGCGTCACCACCTTGCACGTTATGGTATAGAAACGAGAGGATTTTTCATCCCTTTGCACCTTCAGCCAGTATATCGAAAAAGAGAGTATATCGGACTATATCCTAATTCTGAGGAGCTTTCACAATCTGGTATTAATCTTCCATCCGGGCCAGACCTTACGAGAGATCAAATAGAATATATATCCTCAGTAATACACAAATTTTTTCTAAACATTAAAAGCAATGGATAAAGAAGAGTACTCTTTACTGTATGAACTCGAGAATACTCATTGGTGGTTTTTGGCCAAGAGAATATTTATCGAAACAATATTGCCCCAAAAAGAAAGGAAATATCAGATACTTGATATGGGCAGTGGTACAGGTGGGTTAAGCAAGTTTTTGCAAGCGTGGGGACATGTTGATTGCGTTGAGAGTTCAAAGTATGCCTTCCCGTTTTTACGGAAAAGAAAGCTCAGAGCTATCGATGAAGATATAATGAGATATACATGCAAGAGGAATGCATATGATATAGTCTGTCTTTTTGACGTTTTGTATCATAAGGATATTACCGATGATGCTGCAATAATTCAAAAAGTCTTTACGGGATTAGTGCCAGGAGGTGTTTTCTGTATTACAGACTGCGCGATTCCTTTCTTATATAGCTCTCATGATAAACGAATGCACGCGAGGAAACGATATTATCTATCTGAGTTAGTAAAACTTCTTGAGAAGCAGGGCTTTATCGTAGCAAAACGAACGTATATCTTCTTTTTTGTTTTTCCGATATTTTTCGTTTCCAGATTGTTAAATAAAATAATTCCATTTTCTACAGTTGGTCATATTTCTCCATTAATTAATTCATTATTAATCCAAATGTGTACGTTAGAAGCAGCAATGCTTAAATATGTTCAGTTTCCGATTGGCTCTTCGGTTCTTATTAAAGCGATAAAACCATCATGAGTTGTAACCTTTCTGTTATACTTCCAACTTACAATGAGCGTGAGAATATAGGACCATTAATAGTTGAAATTATGCGCTATGTAAATCCGAAAGAAATTATCGTCATTGACGACGCTTCTCCGGATGGAACTGCAAGAGTTGCGCAGTCTTTGAAAAAACGTATACCATGTATAAAAGTAAAAAATAATTCTTTTCGGAATGGACTTACTGCGTCGATTCAGCAAGGAATAGATCTCGCACAGTCAAAATATGTTGCATGGTTAGATGCGGATTTTTCTCATCCGCCTTATCTATTGAGACGTATGTACCATGAGATTCAACGCGCAGATATCCTTATATGATCATGGCTCTGCTATGGGGGAAAGGATCGAAGGAGCGAAACTCTTGCAGGACAATGTAGTTTCTATATTAATTTACTATGTCAAGTCGCATTTGGTAGACGTGTACACGCATACACATCGGGATATGTGCTTGCCAGAAAGTCCATTGTACAGAGATTTAGGTTGAATGGTAATTATGGAGAATATTGCATAGATTTACTTGTAAGAAATTTAGCGGCAGGAGCAGTTATAAAAGAAATTCCATTTATCTGTACCTCTCGTGTGTCTGGAGTGTCAAAAACAGGGACTAATGTGATTGATTACATAGGAAAAGGATCGTTATATATTAAACTCATAACCGAACTGATAATTCAGGGATACTGGTACACTGCACGTAGACATAAGACTTGAAATTTTGTATGAATAAAAGAAATATACTTCTTATTGCTACAACTAACCCAGGAAAACTCGAAGAAATAAGACGGTTTCTCTCCGACCTACCATTTAAATTAGTGGGGCTTAAGGATCTTGGGATAGTTGATGTAGTAAAAGAAACTGGTCAAACATTTGAAGAAAACGCAATTTTGAAGGCAAAGTACTATTGTCTGAAGTCCGGATTGCCAACGCTTGCTGATGACGGAGGGTTTGAAATAGATGCACTTGGCGGTGAACCC
>JGI1356J14229_10001678_pt1 | contig 17969 bp, 17 predicted proteins | sample Subgrocontami58m_FD_14229 | JGI IMG/M metagenome (IMG submission 14229) | reverse complement strand
AACGTAACACCTGTTACGAAAAGGAAACAGTGGAGCGATTTGGCAAATCGCTCTACGTGTCGCGCTTGCATTTGGGAAGTGCGTTCAACCGCTCGTACAGAGTCTTGCGGCTAATCTGCAATCGGCGCGCAGCTTCGGCTTTATTGCCGCCGCACGCTTTGATCATCTCCAGCAGCACGTGCTTGCCGTGGCACGTTTCAATCTCGTCGAGCGAGGGGGAATCGTGAAGATGTGTGCAGTGGTTGAGCATTGCGGCAGGGAAATGCTCGCGTCGCAGAATTGTCTCTTGCCCAGCGTTCATCACTGCATGTTCAACTGCATGGCGCAGCTCACGCACGTTGCCGGGGTACCCGTAGCAGAGCAAGAAGTCAATCGTCTCGTCGGCAAGTTCACGCTTGGGCTGCAGCGCCGCGGCAAACGTGCGCGCCAAAGGCAGCACTTCTTCTTTTCGTTCGCGCAGCGGAGGAATGTGAATGTGCAGCTCGTTGATGCGATAGTAGAGATCGCGTCGGAGCGAGGCGCCGTCCTGCAACGTGTTCAACGGCTGGTTGGTGGCGCAGATGAGCCGGAAGTTGGAGCGCTGTCTGATAGTTGAACCGACGGGAGCGTACTGTTTCGTCTCCGCGACGTCGAGCAGCTTCGCTTGCATCGTGCGCGGAAGCTCTGCGATCTCGTTCAAGAACAACGTCCCATTGTTCGCCTCGTAGAGGTCGCCGCGTGTGCGGGCAACCGCGCCGGTAAATGCACCCTTCTCGTGTCCGAATAACTCACTTTCAAAGAGCGATTCCGTAATTGCTGCGCAGTTGATCATGACGAACGGAGCTTCGCGCCGCGGTGAGTTCGCATGAATCCATTGTGCGTAGAAATCTTTACCCGCGCCCGTTTCGCCCGTCAAGAGCGTTGCCACATCGCCGCCCGCGGCAGTTCTCACATGATCTCGATACTGCGTTCCTTCGAACATCTCCAATCTCCGAATTCGTCGAGCCGATCTTCTGTTGCGTTATTGATTGGAAAACTGCCGCCCTGCACAGCAATTGTCTAAGTGAAATGTACATTTATTTGATGGGTTGGTCAAGTTGGTGTGCATGACAAACTCGAATTCAACTCACGGGCAATGTGAGGTTGAAGGTCCTAAACCCTGAGTGAGCGGAGCGAACGAAGGGTCTCACTGCTTTTTGAATTGCGGTGAGGCCCTTCGTCCGCCTTCGGCGGACTCAGGGCTAAAGTTGAACCAATTCCTCCTGCATCTCCCCCGTCACCTCAGGCACGCCGTCGTGGCGGATGAACATGTTGATTTCGGTCCGTGCAGCCATCTCACCTTCAAGATAAATCCCCGGCTCGACACTGAAGCAGCAGCCGGGCATCAATTGCCGGTCATCTTTTGTTTCAAGATTGTCGATGTTCACGCCGTTGCCGTGCACCTCTTCGCCAATCGAATGTCCGGTGCGGTGCACAAAATATTTTCCGTAGCCTGCTTTCTTCACCACTGCACGACATGCATCATCAACTTCCCAGCCATAACACTTCTGACCTTTTGCGAACTTATCCATCACAAACTTGATTGCCGCATTACGCGCCGCCTTCGCCGTATTGAAAATCTCCTGATATTTTTTCGACGGCTCGTCGCCGATGTACCCAACCCACGTAATGTCGTAATAAATCGCNCCGGGCTTGTTCAGCTTCGCCCACATATCAAGCAGCACCGTGTCGCCTTGCTTGAACGGTCGCGCATTTTCCGGCGTTGATTCAAAATGCGGGTCGGCAGGATGATCGTTCGTTCCCACGATTGGCGGATCATCCGTTACGAGTCCACTCTCCTTGAACCGACGCATGATGAACTGCTGAAGTTCGTACTCCGTCAAACTGCTATTCGTCGCAATCGCGTTGCGAATGTGATCGAACGCTTCAGCGCGAATCTTATCGACGATAACGCCAGCCTCTTTGTGCGTTTGGTAACCCTCTTCGCTGATCGTTGCTTCGAACAGTTGGACGAGGTCGGCAGAAGAAACAACTTTATGCCCGAATCCCTTCACCAGCTCGATAGTGCCGGCGTCCACCATCGAAACAGCCGGTACGTTGTTCTTCGGCGAGTATTGCATAGCAATTTTCTTGGGCGAGCCCAGCATTCTCTTCAACGACGAATGCAACTGCGTCCACGGCAAAAAGACTTCTTTCTTGCCCGGCAGTGCATCGAGCTTGCGCGATTCTACACTATGCACAAGTTTACGCGGTTCGCCTTTGGCGGGAATAAAGTAAAACCACCGACGCGTCGTCAACTTGGTCATATCGAGGCCGAGAACACGGTATGCAAGATGGTCGCGGTTATGAAAATCGCAAAGCAGCCAGCCGCCTAACTTTCGCTCGCGGAGGGCTTGTTGGATTGCCGGGAGGTTCATGCAGTTTCCTTTCTAAGAAAAGATTATTCTTTGAGTTTTCTAAACCTGAAACGTGCAGGTTCAACGACCACAAACGCATTCTTGAGTTCTGTCTCAGAATATGACGTCAGCAAGCTCAGGAGTTGGTTATGAACACTTGAAATTGTAGCGGGGGATATCCGAAGATAGATGACGCCGCGACCTGAATATTTTACGAAAACAAGTCCGCCGTAGTCACGGTCTCGAGTAATCATAATGCGATTAAGGGTCTTCGCTTGCTTGAGTAGGTCTTCATCTTGCGATGTGGAAAGCTTCAGCTCCGAAGCAGTTACCACGTCATGACCATGTTCACGCAGGAATCGAACGCTGACAGCCCATACATCTTGGTCGGCAAGAAATCTCATGCACTTGCTGCTAAATGAATATCTTCGGCATCGACGACTTCAATTGCGTAGCGCACACATGCACGAACATCATCAAGGGTGAGGTCGGTATAGTAATCCTTAATGATGTCGTTGAAGGAGATTCCTTCACTTACCAATTCCAGAACATTTAAGACAGGAATCCTTGTCCCTGCAACGCAAGGTTTTCCAAAATGAATGTTCGGATTTACTTCAATTCTGTTGCGCATAAGAAACTCCTCAGCAATCTAACTCAACACATCTTTCTTCACAAAAATATACCAAGTAACCGCGTAAAAGCCAACGTTAAATCCGCCCAAGATAACGGCATGCCGTGCAATTGTTTGCCACGGAATCGGGTCTTCAAACGCCTTCAGCCAAATGTTGAAATATGTTGTAAACAGATACGGCTTCACGGACTCGAAAAACTCGACTTGAATATTTGAGATGATGATGAACATGATAATCACTGCCATTGTGCCGATGATGGGACCAATAGCGTTTTCGACAAGCGAGGAGAAAAGGAATGCAAGCGAAGCGACGCACCACATACTCCACGTCGCAAGTCCGAAAGCAAGCACCATTCGCCACAACATTTCTGATTTCGGAAGAATCGTCAGCGTTCTGCCGGGGACGAGCAAATCGCCGGAGCCAAAGAGGAACATGCCCAACCCTAAACTGAGAACAGCGAGGAACGATACGAGCGTGAGCGCGTAGAAAAGCGTCGTGAGATATTTGGAGAAGAGAATTCTCGTCCGCGACGCGGGACGGATTAAGAGGATACGAAATGTTCCGCCTGTTGCCTCCCCTGCAAGCTGGTCGCCGGCAACGAGCGCGATGAGAAACGGAACATGAACCCACAAACTGTTCATGATGAAGTACGTGATGAAATAGCCGTTGAAGAGATTGCCGACGAAGAAGAAATCCTGTGACAAGTCCCGTGTCATCCTCTTGAGCATGCCGCCGCCTTCAAGCTTGAGCGCGAACTGTACGACCGGCACAAGCACTCCAATTGCAATGAAACCGATATAGGTCCGCCACTTACGGTACGTTTTTAGAATTTCGTTTGTGAAAATTGAGTTCATCTGTCTAAACCCTGAGCCGCTTCTCAAGCGATGGGTCTGCCCAGTCTCGGTTTGTAGAAGTTGTATTCTTCATTGAGCTCGCAGCGCAGCAGAGCCGCAACCAAAAACATTCACCGCGGATGACGCGGAAAAGGCACGGATGTACGCGGATTTGTTTCATATCTTGTCAATCCTCTACGAGGTCGTAGACCTGTTTATCCTTTCGAACTCTTTTGACAGGATGAACGGGATAGAATGAAAAAGAGCAAGTCGGCGTTGCGCTTCTCAAAAAACCTTGCTCAAAAAACAAGAAGTTACGACCTTGTTTTACAGAGTGTGAGACCCTTCGCTCCGCTCAGGGTCGAGAGTAATCGAAAGAAAGTAATCTTCTAACGATCGTTTGGGGATGAGCGCCTTGACTTGGATTCCTTCTGCAACAAGCATTGCATTGAGCGAGCTGATATGCTCAGCGGGAATTCTCACGTCCAACACGCCCTCGTTCTCTTTTACCGTTTCAACTGATGGATGTCGCTGAACAACGGACTTCGCTCTCTCAATTGGCTGTGCATCAATCTTCACTACGCTCGCCCCATCATTCAACAACTCATGAACCTTACCTTGCACAACCAGCTTTCCTCGATTGATGATTGCCATACTCGTGGCAGTTTGTTCAATCTCGCCCAGGAGATGTGAAGAAAGAAAAATCGTCATCGAGTGCTCGGTAGAAAGCTTTTTGATAAGCTCTCTCACTTCTTTGATGCCTTGCGGGTCAAGTCCGGTTGTCGGTTCATCCAGGATGATGAACTCGGGCGAACCGAGCAACGCTTGTGCAATACCGAGCCGCTGCTTCATGCCGTGCGAATACGTTTTCACCCTGTCATGAGCACGATCGGTCAGCCCGACGACCTCCAATACAGCATCAATTTCTTTTTTTGTGCAGCCACCTCGCAGCGCCGCGACGATTTCAAGATTTTTTCTTGCTGAGAGATACAAATAGAAATCTGCAGCTTCAACAAGCCCACCGACGCGTGCAAGAACCTCTTTGCGCGTTGAGCGCAGAGGTTTCTCGAACAGAAACACTTCACCATGTGTTGGAACAATAAGAGAGAGCAACATGCGAATGGTTGTACTTTTTCCCGCGCCATTCGGACCGAGAAAGCCGAACACGTCGCCGCGTCGCACTTCAAGGTTCACGTCGTTCACTGCCCAACGCTGCTTGAAGCGTTTGCTCAGATTGTGTGTTCGTAAAACAATATCCTTGGGCATTTTTCTTGGAAGTCACAATTCTTGATTCTGCTATGTGATTTGACTATATACTAACGACGCTATCCCCGGCGCGAGGTTTCACTCAATAAACGCTCAATGCTCCGCGCATGAACAAGAAGTCCCCCATAATGCACACGGTTTCACGGAAACCTATGCGCCTCATTTCTGCGAAGAAATTGAGCGAGCAACAGTCGCTGCTCGAGCTCGTCCGCACCAATACTCTTTTCTCCAACGTCAGCAAGCGAACACTCCAGCGCATCGTATCCAAGCTCGTTCAGCAACACTACAAGGACGGCGAAACGATTTTTGATGAGAGCACAAAAGGCCGAGACCTGTACCTGATTCTCACGGGCAAAGTCCACATAAAGAAATATACTAAATACGGCACTGAGTCGCTGTTGGCAGTGCTCCATGAGCGGGACTTCTTCGGCGAACTGTCATTGATTGGTGGATTCCCTCGCTCTGCTCGCGCAGAAGCAGTCGGTGATTGCACAATCGTTTGCCTGAGCTTTGAGAATTACCAATCACTGTTGAACGAGAGCAAAACATTCGCGCAGAATCTTCTTCAGCATCTTGCGCTGCGCTTACGGACCATTGATCAGATGTTTGTTTCCGAGCTGGAGCGAAACGTTTCGACATACCAGTCTCAGCTTGATAAACTTCATCTCCTCATTGAAGCAAGCAAAACGGTTAACTCAACTATTGATAGCGATGAGCTGCTTGACCTTATTCTCACTGCTGCAACGACCAGTCTTCGGGCAGATCGAGGAACACTCTATTTGATTGATGCGATTACGAATGAGCTTTGGTCAAAAGTGTTAAAAGGAAACGATCTCGTTGAGATTCGTTTGTCAATGGGGAAAGGGCTTGCCGGTTATGTTGCGAAGACGGGCGAGACAGTGAATATTGTTGATGCTTACAAGGACCCGCGATTCAATCCTGAAATCGATAAGAAGAGTGGCTACAAAACGCATAATGTTCTGTGTATGCCGCTACGCGACAAGGAGGGAAAAATCGCCGGCGTGTTTCAACTGCTGAACAAACGCGGCGGTACATTCACGAAAGAGGATGAGGAATTCATTAATGCGCTTTCTGTGCACGCTGCAATTGCCCTCGAGAATGCCCGGCTTGTAAAAGAGATTGTACAGAACGAACGCCTCTCCGCCATCGGGCGCATGGCAAGCACGATTATTCACGACATCAAGAATCCAATGGCAACGATGCGCATTTACGCGCAAGTCATCAAAAACAAAACACAGGATCAAGAGGCTGCAGAAATCGCTGCGATGATGATGAAACAAGTGGACCGCTTCGTGAATATGACACAGGAAGTGCTCGACTTCTCACGCGGCATAAGCGAACTAAAAATTGAGGCAGTCGAGCTGGCGGACGTTCTTCCAACCATGCTTACGTTCATCGAACATGAGCTTGCAAAGAAAAAAATCAGCTTCGTTAAGAAGTTCGAGTATACGGGAAACGTGTTGATGGATTCTGAAAAAATGATGCGAGTGTTTCAGAATGTCGCCGGTAACGCTGCCGATGCAATGCTGAACGGCGGTACACTCACCCTACAAATTCAAAAGAAGAATGGACAAGTTGCATTTGCATTCACCGACACTGGCATGGGCATGCCTGAAGAAGTCAGGCTGAAAGTGTTTGAGCCATTCTTCACCCGCGGCAAACAGCATGGCACCGGGCTTGGTCTCGCCATCGCCAAGAAAATCGTTGACGACCATAAAGGCTCAATCGAAATCGACTCGGAAGCAGGAAAAGGCACAACCGTCCGCATTATTATCCCGCTTACCTGAGCTCATCATCCCCCCATTCTGAACGAGCCAGAAACGGCATTGTGGTTCCCTTCAAAAATCCTTATCTTAATTCCACATTTTTGGGCACGTGGCGAAATTGGCAGACGCGCCAGACTTAGGATCTGGTGAGGAAACTCGTGGGGGTTCAAGTCCCTCCGTGCCCACTGCCCCACAAGAATCACCCCGAGTTTTAATCACTAACGTAAAAGGATTTGTGAGTTGGAAGTTACCATCAATACTCTTTCCGATGTACAACGTGAAGCTGAGTTTGTGCTGAACGATGCGGAGCTTCAGCCGCACTTCGAGCGTGCGTACAAGAAGTTTGCACCAAAAGTCGAGATTAAAGGTTTCCGCAAAGGCAAAGTGCCGCTGCCGATGATTAAGAAAATGTACGGCAAAGCAATCGAGCAGGATGCGCTTGATGACATCGCGAACGAATCATTCCGCTCGACGCTCGAGGAGCAGAACATCGAGCCGATTGGCAGACCGACGATGACCGACATGGATTTCAAACGCGGCGAGCACTTCAAGTTCAAAATCAAATATGAAGTGAAGCCGACGATTGAGCTGAAGAAGTACAAGGACGTCAAAGTCGAGAAACCGGTTCACACCGTCTCTGAGAAAGATGTCATCGCAGAAATTGACAGACTGCGACACATCAATGCTACGATGCTCGGCGTAACGCTTGTGCGCGATAACGATGACCACGTCATCACTGCCGATGTACAAGAGCTGGCTGAGGATGGCATGCCCTTGATTGGCAAGAAGACGAAGGATACACGCTTTTATCTCTCCGATGAAACGCTTGCCAAGGAAGTGCGAGACGCGTTGTCCAAATCCGAAGTCGGCGGCGAATACAGAATCCGGTTCGATTCGCGACACGATGACCACACGCACAAACATCATGTCGCGATTTCTGTGAAGAAGATAGAGAAGGTTGAGCTGCCGGATTTCGATGATGCGTTTGTGAAGAAGATTACGCAGGAGAAAGTTTCATCGAAAGACGAGTTCCTGACAAATCTCCGCAAAGACCTTGGCGCGTATTGGGCTCAACAATCCGAGCGAGCGCTTCAAGACAAGATCGTGGATGAGATTGTGAAGTCGCACGACTTTGCCGTGCCCGAATCGCTCGTGAACTTGTACCTCGACTCGTTTGTTGAAGAGTTGAAGAACCGCTCAAAGGATAAGACGTTGCCGCGAGGTTTTGATGAAGCGAAGTACCGCGAGCAGAACAAAGAGTCCGCAGTCTATCAAGCGAAATGGGGCTTGTTGCGGGAGCGAATCATCGAAACCGAAAATCTCAACGTAACCGATGAAGAGATCGAGAAGCTTGCAGAAGCAGAAGCCGCGAGCATCGGTCTCGAAAAAGCACAGTTGCTTCGTTACTACAAAAGCTCCGGCGCTGCGACTGAGCGGTTGCTTTCCAACAAGCTGATGACGTTGTTGAAAGAAAACGCAATCGTGACCGAACACGTTGTTGGTGAAACCGCATAAATCTGAATCAGAACACTCTTACGTAGAAAGGACATGGGGATGAGTTCACAAATCCATTATCAATTGGTGCCGATGGTTGTTGAGCAGACAGGCAGAGGCGAGCGTGCGTACGATATTTTCTCCCGCCTGCTGAAGGAGCGCATCATCTTCATCGGAACACCGCTTGATGATTCGGTGGCGAGTCTTTCCATCGCGCAGTTGTTGTTCCTCGAATCGGAAGACCCGGATAAGGACATCATGGTGTACATCAACAGCCCGGGCGGCAGTGTTTCAGCCGGACTCGCGATTTACGACACAATGCAATACATTCGTCCCGATGTCTCGACGATTTGCATAGGTATGGCAGCAAGCATGGGTGCCGTGCTTCTTGCCGGTGGCGCAAAAGGTAAACGCGCTGCTCTCCCCAATTCGCGCATCATGATTCATCAACCGTGGGGCGGCGTGCAAGGCACAGCATCGGACATCAGCATTCAAGCAGAAGAGATTTTGAAGACAAAGAAGCGCCTCAACCAGATTTTGGCAAACCACACAGGGCAACCCCTGGAATGTATTGAACGCGACACCGACCGTGACCGGTATTTGTCGTCGGACGAAGCAAAGAACTACGGCTTGATTGACACTGTGTACTTCAAAAAAGAGAAAGAAAAGAAGTGAACCAGCGTTCAAGAGGCAGCGAAAAAATTCATTGCTCGTTCTGCGGGCGCAGTCCCGAAGAAGTACAGAGCATTATCGCCGGACCGGATGTGTACATTTGCGACATTTGCGTCTCGAGCTCGGTGGACATCATCCGCAACAATCTTGCCGCGTTCACTGCGCGCAAAGGCGTGAAGGGAAATCTGACGCCTGTTCAAATCAAAAAGGCGCTGGACGAATATGTTATCGGACAAGAGCTGGCAAAGAAAAGTCTCGCTGTTGCGGTGTACAATCACTACAAGCGCATCGATGAGAAGGAACGCTTGTTTGATATCGATGACGTGGAGATTGAGAAGACGAACATACTTCTCATTGGTCCAACAGGAACCGGCAAAACGCTGCTCGCCAAAACGCTGGCGAGGATTCTCGACCTTCCGTTCGCAATTGCCGATGCTACAACATTGACCGAAGCCGGCTACGTTGGCGATGACGTGGAAACCATTCTCGTTCACCTGCTGCAAAATGCGGAATACAACGTTGAGAAAGCCGAACGGGGCATCATTTACATTGATGAGATAGACAAGATTGCTCGCAAGAGCGATAGTGCCTCAATTACACGCGATGTTTCAGGCGAAGGTGTCCAACAAGCATTGCTCAAGATTCTTGAAGGCACAGTTGCCGGTGTCCCCCCGAAAGGCGGACGCAAACATCCCGAGCAAAGCCTTATCAATATCAACACGCGAAACATCCTCTTCGTTTGTGGGGGAGCGTTTGAAGGTCTCGAGAAGATCATTGCTCGTCGTGTGAATAAACACCCGATGGGCTTCGGTGCAGAAATTAAGAGCAAGCACGATGTTGATGGTAATGACTTGCTGCAATTGGTCCAGCCGGAAGACTTGATGAAGTTCGGATTGATTCCGGAGTTTGTCGGTAGGTTGCCGTTGATTGCGTCGCTTTTCTCGCTTAGCGAAGATGCGTTGCGCAGCATTCTCACCGAGCCGAAGAATGCGCTGTTAAAGCAGTATAAGAAGTTGTTCAGAATGGAAGGCGTTGAGCTGCATTTTGAGGAGTCAGCAATTAGAGGTGTCGTCCAGCAAGCGATAGAACGCGGCACTGGTGCACGAGCGCTTCGTTCCATCATCGAAGAAGTGATGCTCGAGATTATGTATTCTCTCCCCGAGCGAGAGAATGTTGCAACGTGTACAATCACGAAAGATGTTATTCTGAAGAAAAGAGATCCGCTCTACACGTTTGAAGAGCGGAAGCAGTCGGCGTGATTGATCTTCGTGGAGACGTAGCAATGCTACATTTCTGTACACGAAAATGAAAAGCCCCCGTTGAGGGGCTTTGTTTGTTTTGAAGATTTGACGTTCTCGTTACCGAGAAATAATTGTAACTCCTGGTTTCAATTCCTCTCCCAGCCTCTTATGGATTTGTGGAACAAGCTCCTTCAACTCAACATACGTGTTGTCAATCGCATCAAGCAGGAAGACACTAACCGGATACGTAATGCCGTTTCAGAGCTTTCGGCAGATTTTCATCAAGAAGCAGTCTCATAGAAGCTCTTGAAGTTCTTTGAGACAACTGCCTTCTCCGCGATTTCCAAGAGAGCAAGTGCTTGTTCTCTTGTCACCGAAGGAAAATCGTCAAGAAACTCATCAAGGGTAATTCCTTTTTCAAGATGCCAGAAGAGTGATTGGATGGGGACACGCGTCCCCTTGAAAACCGGCGTCCCGCCAAGAATTTCTGGGTCGATGTTGATGACATCAATCGCCACTGTAATCTCCTTTCTTCTACTGAAAGAACCTAAGCAAAAATCAAATAATGTGCGACATCTTAGAAAATATCCCTCGAACTCTGCTGCTTCGTCACCTTGATATCCTGCAACTGCGGCGCTTTCAAACGAATCTCCAATCTGTAGTTACGATACGGACCAGTCGGCACCCAATTGAAGCTCATCTCCCAACAATGTAAGTCCCTATATACGCTCACCTGCGGCGCAGCGAACACATTATTGATGATGTCGTAGTTTGCGCTTGCGGAGATTTTCCAATTTTCAGTCAGACTGAAGCTTAACGACGCAGCGATATTCGCTTGTCGCTGCTTGTTACGCGGGTCCGGCTGGAACTGCGAAAAGTTGTACGACAAATCCAACTTCCACGGAATGCTGAAGTCCGGCGATGGATCATCATACAACTGCCGTGTCCCGCTTTGCTGGCGAAGTGAATCGGCAGCGGAACGCACGGGACCAGACGACGACTTCTTCTTTTCACCACTCAGCGATGTCGAAAGACTGAGACTGAAGCTTGTCAACTGAGCAAGCTGCCCCGTTTCATTGATCAAGAACTTGTTCACACGACGACCATTGAGCGGGTCTCGAGCATCCGGTTCAAATTTGTAGAGATTGAAACTGCTGCTGCCGCTGATGTTTAGAAGTGTGCCGATATTTGTCCGGTAACCGAGACTAATTTCATCAAACTTCAAACTGTCACGTGCGAAGTTGTAGCCGGTCGAAATGTCGAAGTTCAATAGCTGGAACTTGTTGTCTTGACCGGACGTGTCATTCGACGCCGTCTTCATTTCAATCACGTTGCCGATACGCAGTCCGAGTGCTTGTCGTTCTTCTGCTGGCGCTCCGCCAAACACTTCACGATCAAACAGACCATACTTTTGCACCAGCCCGAATTGATCAACGTATGTCCCAAAATATCCATACGATGCTTTGGAGAAATCGGGCTGATAGGTGTAGCTAACCGCCGGCGTGACTTGATGTCGAATGCCCTTGACGCCGAGAATATTCGGCTGCACTATGCCGAAGAACTTCGTGCTTGCGGAAACGCCGAAGTCATAATAGCGGACTGCTTTGAAACCCTTCACATCGATATCAAGAAATGAGTAGGTGGTATCCCGTGCTGTGTCGGGACCGCTGATTGTTGTTTGAAGTTGGCGTCGCATGCTCTTGTCGTACCACTTCTCTGTGTAGTTGAAGAATGGCGAAATAGTGAAGTACCCAAGCTTCGGCGATGCGTTGATTGCAAGATTGTGTAGCACACCCCGCTTTTCCTCAACTTGTTCAAACCCTGCAGAGTCAGCTCTGAATTGATTGCGAGTATTGAGAAGCTGCGCACTGTACGTATAGCCGATCAGCTCATACCAAGCTTGTGACGAACTCGACTCGCCCGATCGCTTCCCAAACCGAAATGGAAAACTTTGTACGCGGTTGAAACTCAGGTTCGGCAGCCCATCGCTAATTTCAAGCTCGCCGGGGTTGGCTCTCAGGTTCTGCCTGCGACTGACGTTGATAGTCATACTATTCGGCGTGCCTTCCCAGAACTTCGAGAGCGTCGCGTTGGAAAAAATCTCCTGCCGCAGCAGGTCATTCAGTTGATAGCTCACATTTTGGTAATACGATGAGCCGCTCGTAAACGTGAAGTCAACAACAAGTCGCATTGTCGGATCAAATTCTTGATTATGTCCAATATGGACATTGAACACTTTTTGATTCGAGTATGCAGGGTCTCCCCGCTCGCTATTAATGGTCTTTGCAAATGATGTGCTGATGCCGCCGGTGAAATTGTAGCGCAGCGCGTAACGGAAGTCGGAGTATAACACCCAGCTCCCTTTTGTGTAGCCGTCCCCCTTCACACTCAAATCCATGTAATCGTTCATCGCCCAGTAATAGCCGAGATGAAGAAGGTAGCGACCGCGACCGCTTTCACCGTACGCTGGACCGATAATACCCGAACGCCTTCCGCGTTCAGTTGGAAAAATTCCGAACGGCAGTGCAAAGATGGGAACATCAGAGACGTAGAGATAAATCGGACGTGCAACGACTTTGTCTTTGATGACCATCTTCATCTGCGGGCTTGCAAAGTAATAGTGCGGATGCTCGGCATCGCACGTTGTGTAACGTCCGTCGGCAACAAACAGCACATCTGGTGCAACCTTCTTTATCTCTTCGCCGCGGTAATATCCTTTTTCGATTTCCGTTTTGCCAACCTCAATCTTTCCCTTCCTCGATTTGAAGTTGTAGGAAATCTTCTCACCACGATACGTCTCTCCGCCATCAATTAAATCCGGTGCGCCGCGAAAGCCCGTGTTCGATGTGTCTGATGAATCCGGAACTCCTTGTGCATTGAGCGTTGAAGTATTCCAATTGATGTCAATCTGTTCCGACTTCAAGCCAAGCTCTTTGTATTTGATATTTCCTTTGCCGTACAGGAACATCGTCTTGCTGGAAAGCGAATAGACAATTGAATCAGCAGCGGAGTATATTACAACCGAATCAATTCCTGAGGGTGACTTTACTGCAAGGAGTGAATCAACTTTCACCTTTGATGTATCGATTGATGCCTTCGCGAGAGAATCAGACGCCGCTCGAGACGTATCAGGCTTAACGAGAACAGGCTGCGGAAAGTCGCGTAGCTGCGCGTGCGACGAGAGGCATGCAAATGCCAATAACACCACACTCACTACAAATCTGAACTTCCGCTTCTTATCTGCCAATGACAAATGACCAATGACTAATGACACTTCATTCATTCAGACCCTTCACTCCGCTCAGGGTTTAGAGAAGACTATCGCTTCTTAGATTTCCACCAACCCAACAAGCGTTCTCGAATCTTCTTTTCTCCCCCTTGTTCTGTCGGACGATAGTACACTTTGCTCTTCAGACCGTCCGGCAGATATTGTTGTTCAACAAAACTGTTCTCGAAGTCGTGACTGTANTTATACTCTGCACCGTAGCCAAGATTCTCCATCAACTTCGTCGGGGCGTTGCGCAAGNGGAGCGGCACAGGCTCATCAGGCTTCGTTTTCACATCACTCATCGCTTCGTTGATTGCAGCGTATGACGNATTGCTCTTNGGGCACGATGCAAGATACGTCGCAGCCTGNGAAAGGACGATTCTCGCTTCAGGCATTCCAATGTAATCAACAGCAGTGAAGCACGACGTCGCCAGCGTCAGCGCGTACGGATCGGCATTGCCGATGTCTTCCGATGCAAGAATAATCATTCGACGAGCGATGAACTTCGGATCCTCGCCACCTTCCAACATTCTTGCGAGCCAATAGACTGCTGCGTCAGGGTCGCTGCCGCGGACGCTTTTGATGAATGCTGAAATTATGTTGTAATGCTCTTCACCCCCTTTATCATACTTCACATACTTGCGCTGAAATGCTTCTTCGATCTGTTTCTTTGTAACGACCTTTCGTTTTTGCGCATCAGGCTTGGTTAAGCTGATTGCAGTTTCAAGTCCGTTCAACGTCATTCGCGCATCGCCGCCGGAGAGAAGAATAAGATAGTCCCTGTCTTCAACAGCAATTTCTTGTTTGCTGAGCGCTACATCCGATTTCAATGCATGGTCAATTATTGTATTGAGATGATCATTGTTGAGTGCTTGCAGAACATAAACGCGGGAGCGTGAGAGCAGCGGCGAGATGACTTCAAACGAAGGATTCTCCGTCGTTGCACCGATAAGAGTTATCACCCCATCTTCGACGCTGTGGAGCAATGCGTCTTGCTGTGCTTTGTTGAAACGATGAATTTCATCAATGAAGAGAATCGTACGCCTACCGAAATGCTTTCTGTTCGCCGCAGCTTTATCGAGAACTTCCCGGACATCCTTTACTCCTGACGAAACTGCATTAAGCTGAAAGAAATCTGCTTTGGTATGCTGCGCGATGATGCGCGCAAGTGTTGTCTTCCCGCTGCCGGGCGGTCCCCAGAAAATCATCGATGGCAGTTGATCGCTTTCGATCAACATGCGCAGCGGCTTCCCCTCGCCAAGCAGATGTTCTTGTCCGACAAACTCTGCAAGAGTGTGCGGACGTACGCGTTCTGCAAGTGGAGCGTGTTGTGATGGTGAGTGCTTTTGAGGTGTGGGGTCGAAGAGTTCCATGCTTTTGATTGCGGATTGCGAATTGCCAATTGCGGATTGGAATGGTTTCAATTCGCAATCCCCAATCCGAAATCCGAAATCGAACTGAGCATTACATGTGCTTTTATTTCCTGTTTACCTTGTACACCGTTTCTCCTTCGCGGATCATCCCATGTTTTTCGCGGGCAACTTTTTCAATCGCTTTCGGGTCGCCGTCCAACGCTTTCGATTCAGCCTGCAGCCGTTTTGTCTCCGTCTCTGCTTCCTGAATTTTCGCTGCCAACTCTGACTTCTGATGCTGCAAGCGAACACGTTGAATGATGCCGTGCGTGCCAAACGAAACATAGAGCACGACAATGGAACCAAGAACAAACCGAACCATAAACCGTTTGCTCTTGAGAAGTTTTAGAACTTTCTCCTTGAAGCCGAAGCTCTTTTTCTCTTTGCGGTAGAATAGGCTGTCCATGACGTTGTAAAAGTACAACTTATTTAAGGTGTTTGCAAGGGTTTGATTGGTGGACATTCCCCAAATCAAAAAACGGAAAAAGCTTGCCACAAAGACACCAAGACTCGAAGGTTTCACAAAGTTCTTTTGGGCTCTGTCCCTACTCTTGACGAGATACGAGAAAACTCTTCTATCACTTAGGAGAAGTTTCCTTCGTGAATCCTTAGTGTCTTCGTGCCTTCGTGGCTATTTTTGTTTTTCGTTTTGGGGAATCTCCAAATTGATTGCGACGACGCCTGACATAACAAAAGCAAAGAGCCGACGCAGAAACAACAAGGTCGGCTCTTCGACTGCACAGCACACTACCACTTACAGAGCATAGAGGAAATATCGAACAATCCTCACAAGTCGCGTGTCGCTGAGTATATCCTGGTTGTGATAGATTGTCCAGAGATACTTTCCTGTTCCTATCCGGTTCTCAACAATAACGGGAACACCCTGCGGAGAACTTGGAGAGCCGGGGGTCCTTGTGAAGACAGCATATACTGTTGAGGAACCACCAGCGGGAAGATCTGTGTATTTCTCGTACCCTGTTGACCCTGGCCATCTGATTATGGTGTACCCAAGAGCAGTACTCAAATTTACATCCGTAATTGTGAGGCTGTCATTGGAAGAAGAGGTGCTCGTCCGGTAGGATGGCGCAAAGATATACTGAAGGTTCATATAGTTGTAGTGACCTCCATACATCTTTCCTCCCTGTTGTACATAGCGACCATAGATTCGCGCAAGCAGAGGATAACCTGTTTCGTCGCCGCAATTGCAATCGGAAAAGACCAAAGAGTATTGCTTCAAATAGTTCAACAGAGCAGTTGAGTCGGCTGTTGCCTGGCTTCTCATTTGACTGACCGTGGTTGAATCGTACAAGTAATACGCGATCGCTGTGTCGCGCAGAACCCTCTCGAGTTGCTCGCACCCTGCAAAGATCACGAGCGTTCTGCCGAGAGTTGTATTCTGCACCAATCGCACCGTCCCTGCATTTGTTCCTGCCGGGTTCGCTGCAACATTTACGTTGATGGTAGCCTGAAAGACTGTGCCAATCTTTGCAATGAGAACTTGTGGTCCGGCAGGAGATTGCACGGTTCCTTTACCGGCACTGTCGGTGATGGTTGAGAATTTCGGATCATTAGACGGCGGGTTTTGTAGAGAAAGAGTTGCACCCCCTTGCGGGTTCCCCGATGGTCCAAGAACAATTGCTGTAACTGGAAATGTTGCGGAAGGATCGACCGGGTTTTCGCCATCTTTCTTGCAAGCAAAAACCAGAAGCCCCAACAGCAACAGAAGCAGAAAACGTGATTTCATAATACCCCCCAAACGAGATGAATGAAAAAAGCCCATGCAAGCAGTTTACTTACAGAGCGCTATGTGAAGAACATTGTTTGCCGTTGCCGGAAGCAACGGCTGTTCAAGTGTAACGAACTTACATACTATTGTCAAGATTCGAGAATTCTGCAGTGCACTGGCGCACACGACCGGAGTTGAAAGGTGTTGAATAACTCCATATTGACACCAAGTCCGACGCTTTGTACATTACATCCGCCACCATCCGATTCTTCTTTCGTCACAACACATATCGAGGAGGATGTCATGAGACCACGAATCGGCGATGACCTGCTTGTTGAGTTGCATGAACGCGATAACAGGATGCTGGCTCTTGGGTTTACCACTGAGAATGTTCGAATTGACCCGTGTTTTTTTCACTGGAAATACTATAGGTTCTAGAACAACGTTCGTAACTTGTTCGTGAGAGATAGAAGAGGGAGATTATCATGAGAGGACCAAAAATGCTTGGAGCCATTATTTTGCTGCTTGCATGGGCGATTCATTGCAACAGCGATTCAGGAACTTCGCCGTCCTTTCCACAGCCCGTCGTCGTGAAAGCAACGACGCTGCCGAAGCCACTTCCAGCTACAGTGTATTTGCTTCGCGGCGAGCAAGCGAGAAACGCTGCTGAGCGCGTGTTGAAGGAGCTGCTTGCCATCGGACTGACGATAACAGAAGCGTGGGAATCGTACGAGTCAATGTGCATGCGCATATACGATCCGCCTGAACTAGCAGTGCGACTATCGAGGGAAGATAGTCGGATTCTCAAGTTCGGCTTTGTGCAAGCGAGGCAGTTGGACGGATGCTACGCGACATGGAAGTACTATCGGTTCTAAGTACTTAGCCTTTGTACCATTCCTCCTTCGGTCGATAGGATGTCTTCAACACACTCTTCTCTTTATGCCGCTCCAGCGCAAGCTGAATGAGTCGGTCAAGCAGCTCTGAGTACGAAATCCCCGACGCCTCCCACAGTTTGGGGTACATGCTGATGGATGTGAAGCCGGGAATCGTGTTGATTTCGTTGAGATAGATTCTGTTCGTCTTCTTCGTGACAAAGAAATCCACTCTCGCCATTCCTGCGCCATCCAACACCGCGAACGCTTTCACTGCAAGCTGTTGAATCTTCTTCACAACACTCTTCGGAAGCTTCGCAGGAATCACTGCAACCGACTTTCCGTCCACATACTTCGCATCGTAGTCATAGAATTCATTTGAGGGAATGAT
>JGI1356J14229_10001674_pt1 | contig 17976 bp, 17 predicted proteins | sample Subgrocontami58m_FD_14229 | JGI IMG/M metagenome (IMG submission 14229) | reverse complement strand
TCCTCGCCCTTAGTGGTGGCGATGCGGATCACCCCCGCAAAAACGGGGAACACCAGCGTGCCATCGGAACTAGTGCCGTCGCCTCCGGATCACCCCCGCAAAAACGGGGAACACCTACATGAATGGTGCGCTCGTCGGCAGCACTACGGATCACCCCCGCAAAAACGGGGAACACCAAAACTTGATTCTTGTCGCAGCGACCCCTACCGGATCACCCCCGCAAAAACGGGGAACACTCGCTGGGTTACTGCACGGTGGCCGATATCGCCGGATCACCCCCGCAAAAACGGGGAACACCAGGAGTTTTCTCGGCGGCCATGTTCGTTCTCCGGATCACCCCCGCAAAAACGGGGAACACCGAATACTCCCTGTCCACAGGTTGACACGGGCCGGATCACCCCCGCAAAAACGGGGAACACATTGACATCGAAGCCGAGGCGCAGAAGTACGGCGGATCACCCCCGCAAAAACGGGGAACACTGGCTCGGGCTCAGGCAGGGTGAGGCCCTGGGCGGATCACCCCCGCAAAAACGGGGAACACCCGTGATGACCAAACGCATTCGGATTTAGGTTCGGATCACCCCCGCAAAAACGGGGAACACGCGCCACGCATAGCGGCGAACCCTGCGAGCGCCGGATCACCCCCGCAAAAACGGGGAACACTCCGGGTCTGGCGCGAACATAGATTGCTCGGGCGGATCACCCCCGCAAAAACGGGGAACACTTCCGGCTCGGCGAGAAACAATGCCAAGAAACCGGATCACCCCCGCAAAAACGGGGAACACTGATGATGCTCAGTCGGCGGGCTGGTGGTGGCCGGATCACCCCCGCAAAAACGGGGAACACCAATCCGCTGGCTGGTGGTGGCCGTTTCGGGACGGATCACCCCCGCAAAAACGGGGAACACTTCTTGCCGTCAGCGTAAATCTGTCCGTAGCCCGGATCACCCCCGCAAAAACGGGGAACACTGCGACCTCTGCACGTTGTTGATTGCGTCGGACGGATCACCCCCGCAAAAACGGGGAACACTCATGGCTTCGATCATCTGGTGGCTCGCAATTCGGATCACCCCCGCAAAAACGGGGAACACCCACGAACCAGCCAGGTCAGGAAGCCAAGTTCTCGGATCACCCCCGCAAAAACGGGGAACACCAGTCTAAAGGCGGCTGTGTCCTATGATACCCCGGATCACCCCCGCAAAAACGGGGAACACGGCACGACGTACACTCCCACACTCTCTGATGCCGGATCACCCCCGCAAAAACGGGGAACACCGTTCGGAGGTAGTGAAAGGATGGATCAATTCCGGATCACCCCCGCAAAAACGGGGAACACGCTGTTCCGTATCCGATTGGTACTGAGATTCACGGATCACCCCCGCAAAAACGGGGAACACAGCAGCCACTGTGTCTAAGATGCTAGGGTTGTCGGATCACCCCCGCAAAAACGGGGAACACTGCCAGCACAGCCTCCATCAGTGTCGGCAATGCGGATCACCCCCGCAAAAACGGGGAACACCCGGTATCGTCCATCAGATTGGTGCCTTCCAACGGATCACCCCCGCAAAAACGGGGAACACTCGACCGGCTGTTCTGCGCTCCCTGCGCTCACCGGATCACCCCCGCAAAAACGGGGAACACTTGAACTGCTTTGCGGAATCCGCCAATGAATCCGGATCACCCCCGCAAAAACGGGGAACACGGAACTGACCAGATATCGGTCATATCAGCGTCCGGATCACCCCCGCAAAAACGGGGAACACAGGCTTGTGCTCCCAGTTTCCTAGAGGCCCACAGGATCACCCCCGCAAAAACGGGGAACACTTTTGAACTCAAGGGCCATCATGTGGTTTCTTCGGATCACCCCCGCAAAAACGGGGAACACGGTATGCCGCTGCTAGAAATGCCAGACGGGCGCGGATCACCCCCGCAAAAACGGGGAACACCGTTGGCAACTTGCTCGCGGTGTATCGTCCGCCGGATCACCCCCGCAAAAACGGGGAACACTGTCCTTGGTCGAAGGCGGAGCCTCCGCTCTCCGGATCACCCCCGCAAAAACGGGGAACACAGGTTGAATGAGGAATTCATGTCTGGCCATTCCGGATCACCCCCGCAAAAACGGGGAACACTACAGATTCCGGTTCTTGCATCCCGCCTAGGTGGATCACCCCCGCAAAAACGGGGAACACCTGTATTCCCTTGGCTGTTTCTAGGTTTACTTCGGATCACCCCCGCAAAAACGGGGAACACGAGTGCAGGGTCCCTGTGGAGCAGTTGAGCACCGGATCACCCCCGCAAAAACGGGGAACACTCTTTCTGACCAGGCATTTTGTCTCGCCAGAACTCAATCTGAGATCAGTTTACTCGCTACTAAGTTTCCGGCGAGCAGCTATCCGGTACTTACTAGCGTTGCTCCAACCCGCGCGGAGCTGGGGTGTCACAGACTGGGATCCTTGAGCAGGCCGAAGCATCAACTCCACTCCATCCATGTCAATGGTTTTCCAGTCGTGCCTGTGAACTTTAAAGGCAAGCCCCTGTTCCCCGCGAGTTGAATAGACCATGATCGCACGTCCATCTTTACTCAATTCAACGACGCGCTCCCACATCAAGTCTCGGACGCGCGCGGAGACACGGCCCACGAATACTCCTGCGCTGATCTCCAAGAGCCATCGAGTGAGGTGACCCCGCAGACCGGAAGGGCAAGCAGTTAAGACCAGGACTACCAAGTCCCCTCCTCATAATTCGAACCACCCGCGACAGAGCGATCTCCGCCATCCCATAGTTGCACAACGTTGATGCGAGCCGATTCCTCGACATCCGAATCGCCGTCCGGAATCAAAAGCTTACGTATATCCTTTGCACACCTGGGGAGGATCGACCCGTTGTACACGGCATCCCTTACAGCATGTCTCGTCTCCGATTCGACATCGACTGGATCCGATGCGACGACATCAAAGGCAATCGGGACCGTTATCTCTGCCTTATAAAGATCGGCAATGTCATAGACAAAAGACCTGGCATGGCCAGTATGAACGAATCCGAGTCCGGGGGAACATCCAAGAGCAACAATGACCGCGTGGATGATTCCATATAGACAAGTGTGCGCACTTGACAGTGCCATGTTGATCAGATCCGAGTTTTCGAAGTTCTCCCCGTCATAGTCACGACGCTTCCACGGAACACCTGTTCGGTCAGACTCATTCCGATATAACCTCCTCACCCGTGCACCCTCACGACCTCGCAGTTGCTGCATTGTGAGAGTGTCGATGTCTTCACCTGGAAAGCGCATCGCATACATCTCACGAGCAACCTTCAGCCGTGACGACTGGTTGGACACTGCATGAGCCTGCGCCTCCAAAAGCCTGGTTGTACTGGCAAGGGAGCGTCCGTGTGCGTAGTAGCGCACGCCTCGCTCGCCAACCCACACAGCTGTCGAACCACTTTCGGCCAGTAGAAGCATCGCTTGATGAGTCACATTAGTGCCGGGTCCGAGCAACAACGCTCCCAGTGATGCAGCTGGTATGTGAATGGTTCCCCGTTCATCTGTAGCGGTGATTGCATTTTGATCGCGATGGATAACGGCGCGTTCAACGTAAACAAAGGACATTCGATCTTCGGCTCGAACCAACTCATGAAGGTTAGGTGGGGGAGTTCCCGGAGGTTTACTCACAACTTCGACCTGGACAGTGTGAGCAATCCGCAGCCATAGCCCTTGGCACGGCCGAGACCATTCGTGAGGGTTCGTCTGAGGTGTTCCACGTTCGTGACTTCAAGGCGCCCGTCGAACTGCGCGGTTGACAGAGTAACTTTATGACCGTCCTTGACGAATTCCCTCGTCAACCTGTTGCTGACCACGACTTGAGGTTCCGCTTCGACTCCTGACACGATACGGAGTCCGTGATTTTCCGCTCGTTCCACAAGCCAGCCCCGCTGTTGGAGAGCGGTGACGTGGCCCAGTCGCTTGCCAGCATGTTTTGGGTCACGCGACTGTCGGACAGGGTTAGCAGTGAGTCTGAAAGAGAAAGACTGCCCAATGGTAAGAGCCTCAAGAAATGGGTCGTAATTGCGCGTCTGCCAAGAGCTTGTGATTGGCCACCCAGCCTGCTCGACCACATGGGTTAGATCAGGCTTCTCAGGACTAACTATGAATAACAAGACTTCATGCTGGTTGCGATCGACTCGCCATAGGATGCGTCCGTCTGACGTCCGAGTACTGACTTCCGGTGGGAAAGCCGCCATGACGGCGGCGTGCATTGAATGCGGTGATGTCAGCAGAAACCTGCTACCTCTCCTAGCCGGGTTAAGTGGCATTTGGGTGAGATACATTACTGCCCTCCCAGTAGTGACATCGGATCATGACGAGCCGCAGAAGGTTCATCACCACCCGATACGGCGTAGGGATTTACTACATCGATAGGGCTGTCACGCACGATTGTGCGCCACAGATATTCCCTGCGTTCAGGATCAAAACTGACTGGAACATCTCGTGAGATCTCGCCGGACTCATTGCTATCCAGTGCGTCACGAACAAATTCAAGTCGAACATGAGAAACTCGACTCCGCTTCTGGTAACCAGGTGACGCATGCCAGGGTTCCGCTCTCATTACGTCGATCAACGAACCCTGTCGTAGGCCCAGAGAGAGCATTCCGGTCGGTGGGCATGACCGCCTACCCAAGTAAAGAGGGAACGCTGGATTTCGGATCGCATCATCTATCCCTTCGAGCAGGGATGTATCAGCTTCCAGTCCTGCAACGAAAACCGCATCCGAAAGGTAGTATCGGGAAGACAAAGGCATCATAGAATTACCATCGGAACTCTGCGCTGTATGAAAATCACGAAGCAACTCACCCGGTTGGTCTGTCCTCACTCCATAAATCAGATGAGTTAAATCCTCTACAGCATCAACGCGACGACGCCCCTGCGCTGCAGCAATCAACCCGATGATGCCGCTCTTGGTTGGCTCACGCCGCGTATTCCGGCGCACGAATCGACTTGAATCACCCCATGACTGAAGAGGTCCAGCCAAACGTAAGACCAGTACGGTCATGGTTTTACCTGAAGGCGATCTGTCACCAAACTCTCTAGAGAGCGCACCAAACCATCGATGTCAACAGATTGGCCCAACGCATCGAGTGCCGCCGCCTGCGATCCCACACGCAAAACGAATGACGCCACCGGCACCTGGGAGTAAGCGCGATCGATCTCGCGAGAGTAATCCACGAGCCGCAAACTTGCCTGTCCGATACGAGTCACGCTTCCATCGCCCAACACAGGATCCTCGAAGGCGCCAACAAGATTGACTGGCTGACTGTCACGCACTGTGACTACGACACCATCGGGCAGGGTCCGGTTCGCGAACGTGTTCTGTTTGCCAGTTGGCATGCTTGTGATGAAGGCGCGAGCAAACGCACCCAACGCCTTTGCGGAGGCCTGGGTGTCGCCAAGGTTGCGATTTAGGGCATCCACGTCAACGGTGGCGTAGCGATAAAGCGTGGATGAGTTGAACTCCACGGTGCCGATCATGCCGGCTCCCGCGTTGTCTTCAGGTGCCTTGTCGTCAATCGCAGTGAAATAGTCGTACTCGTTGTCGACAGCATGGATGCTGATTGCGTGGGCAACTTGAGCGGAGGCGTCAACTTTCAGGTCGGTGGCTTCGGCCACCATGCGCCCGAACAGAGAGATGTCGATGCTGTGATTGGTATCCGCAGCCTTCTTAACCACGCTCTTTTCGAGTTTCTCTCCGCTGCGTTCTGCACCTATCGCCAACTCCGCAAGATTCTCGATCTGACGCTTGCTAAAAAATAGCAAATAGGTGGCTTCGGCCGATGCTTCGGGTTCCGAACCTTTCTTCGACTTCTCAACTTTGATCCCCGCTGTTGCGAGCACTCCTTCTGCGAGGGAGTCGGATTTCCCAGCCAGGTCTGGGGCTGACTGCGAAATATTCGCAGCGATAAGTTCGACAATCTTCTTGGTTCGCACACCGAGGACCGAGTCATCAAGTAGCTCCTCGAATGCTTTTCTTGTTGCACGTTTCCATGCTTGGCTTGAAACCCTAGCGCGTCGCACCCCACCATAAAGGGCGGTCTTTGGACTGCCAGTGTCGTCACGGTTGATGTTGCTCGGTGGAACGGTCTGCAGAACGTGAAAATCGATAATGGTTCGGGTCATGATTCTTCTCCTATTGCCATGTCGTGATTATTTGAAAGTGTTTCCGCGTCCGTATCCGTTTGCTGCACATCTTGTTTCTCAAACGTTCGGTAGTAATCCCTACCCCAAGACAAGCGCACACCATTAATTTGGCGACTGTCTTGGATCTTTATGAGGTCCACAGCAAACAGACCATAGTCAAGAGGTATCGCCTGACTTCGGAACTGAGTGATCAGTCCCCGAGCATGAGTGACTGCCTCAGCGAGAGAGGATGAGGTACCAAGGGCGTGAAAACGACGCAGCACCGCTTCCTCGCTTGCCGACGTTTGCCCGAGTCGTCGCGTTGACCGGCCGATTGAGTACCCAGCACGATGCATTGGGGAGCCCTGAGATTGCTGGTGCAACGCAAACAATGTGATGGCGTGGTGGACGGCATTCTCAGAAGAAGACGGCTCATCTCCCGCGCCAGCGAACTGTGCTGGAAGACCAAGGGTCTCCTGCCAGACGAAAGGGTCAGTGCCCGGTTTGGTGCCAACTGCCCTGCGAAGTCGAGCCAATGTCGAGATAGCTCCAGACTCTCCTCTCATGTACGCGGCTTGTAAGATCCGGGCCCTGTCCGAGACGAGTTCATAGATCAGTCGGTATCGGCCGAGTGAAACACGACTACGCGGTGTTGTAGACAGGTCATTTGGGTCTGCAGGTTTTAGATCAACACTCACTGAACTACCTCCATCGTATTTTGGACCACATTTGCTTCCTTATGACCAGAGGAAAGGGCAAGAGTTTTGTTCAATTCACTAAGAAACCAACCGAATGCTTCGGATGAACTCACATGTTTGCCTCTACTGTTTTCCCTACCGATCCACGCTGTAGGTCCTGATTGATCCACAGCTTCGGTGGCTAGGCGTCTTAAAAGTGTTCTAGCTTCACCGAACCAGTTATCGAGTTCAGCGACGATGTCGCTACCAACATTAAGGCGCGCCAACCACTTTCTAAACGGTGCATCGAGAGCGAAATATGCGCTCTCACGAATTCTCTCCAGGGATCCACCCGCCTCTCCTCCTTTAGCCTCGGCGAGGTTGCCGCCGAGTTTCGCCAAGGCAAAAACTGCTCCCTCTGTTTGCGTGACAGCATCAAGAACGCGGATAGCCAACTCTTGTCCGGACTCTGCGATGAGAGTGCTGTGCATGGAGACGGCATCATCCACAATCTCGCCGACTGTGGCGCTCTGCGAGCCGTACTTGATACCGATCGCCCTGGTGTGGAGAACAAAATCGCCCACCAGAGCACCGTGCGCTTGTAGGTGCCGAACCCAATTAAGAGAGAGCGGGGGCAGCGTTCCAGACCCCTCTTTAGACTGCTTCTCCCTATCGCCTTGAGGCAGAAGCGCCGCCAGGCCACGCCACATGGCTCTATCGGGATCATGCATCTTGGGCATGTACACCGGTTGCCTTCCAACTTTTTTCTCCTGCGGTTCACTGCGACGCCAGGAAGTCATTGGCTCAATATTCTGGATATGGCCGAAGTCTTGAGACTTGAGAGGATCACCGTTTGCAAGGATCACACCCGTAACGCTCGTACCATCTCCAATCAAACGGAGACGGCGGCTTTGCCAGGTGAACAAATCCGCTTGCCCTACAGGCGAACGTGTGCCACTACCTTCTACCTCAGAATTCAACTGCTTGCGCTCCCACGCCGGCAGGTCAAGCGATGAGACGGGATCGCCGGTGGGAGTCGCGAGCACCAGATTAAGCAACAAGGATTCTCGCAAATTTCTACCGTCAATGAGTACTCCACCGAGTGAGCCAGCCCATGCGGTGCCGATTGGGATACCCTTTCCATCTTTAACCCGACTGTCGCCCACCGCACCTGACTTAATGCCTGATGGGTCAAATGCATGACAGTGGACCAGCCATCGTGCGGCCTCGGCCAGCGAGATGGACTCAATGCCACGCTTTAATCGTGTGGTGAAGAAAGGGTTGCCGTTCGGAACATCGGCAATGAGTCTGTCAAGACTCGAGATTTTATTCGTGACCGTATGCAGATCTGCTACCTGATAGAACGGTTCCGAAGGGTGCAGCAGGTCGAACCGATCGCGAGATTTTTCAAGATATTCATCGACCAGTACGGTGAGTGGCTCGTCGGAGTCCCAGAGGTCTCGCCACTCCCTGACGGGTTCAATTATCGGACGGAGGGAGCTTAGGAGAATCGCTAGCAGAAGGCGAGTGATCGCGAAAGTTTGAGTAGGAAGCTCGCCTACGACGTCCTGGATATCTCTTGCCCGAGCGAACACCTCACGGATCGACAGTTCCTTGATTTCGCCATTGAGAAACCGCACGAGAATCCACGGTTCGTCGATGAGTGAGAAACTACCTTTGGGTAAATTGGGCATCGGCGGCCTCTTTTCTTTTGTCGTCACTGACTTCGAGCCCTCGTTGCTTGCTGTAACGCACGGTGCAACCCGCGATTTGAGCCTCTAAATTCTCGTTGAGGACGAGTACCAGCTGGCCTCTCAACCATGGGGACTGCTGCCAGCCTGGGAAAGCATTCTTTTCCAACTCACCGATCACTCGGTGGATTTGCCATGGGCGACTCAGCGATTGAGGTAATCGAATGCTGGAATTAGCAACGGCGAGTGCGACAGGCCGACTTGGCGGTGCGTCCATTGGCACGACGTGGTCACGGAGTTCGGTGAGGTCAGGGAGTGTGTGGATTTCTCCACTCATCTGTCTCACGAGTAAGACTTCAAGAGTGTCCTCGGTATCTCTGACTTGTGCCTGTGCACCAGGACTCTCATCATCGGTATCACCTACCCCTCGGTCGACCCAGCCAACGATCGTTTCACCGTCGTTCGGGACTTTACCCAGCAGGTAGCCCGATGCTAAAACTTTCTTACTTTCAAGAACAGCATTCCATTCTTTTTCAAAGGTGGCTAGTAGTTCCACCCATTCGTGGATGTTATCCGCGAGAGCACCATAGGTTCGCTCAACAAGAAGAGGAATATCTTTAGGCAATTCGATGGTGCCGTCATGTTCGAAGACCTCACGCAACGCGATCAGGGTGCGAAGAAGCAAATAACTGCCGTAAATGAACACGGAACCGGACACTGGCGTGGGCGGTGACGCATTCCAATCCTCCACGCCGACAATTAAACATCGTGCTTGGCTGAGGGTAGATGGCCTATCAACCCGTGCATGACGATGCAGTCGTCCAAGCCTCTGTAACATTAAATCGGTTGGCGCGAGATCTGTGATAAGTAGGTCAAAATCGATGTCGAGGGATTGTTCGAGCACCTGGGTGCCAACCACGATTGCCATACGGGGTCGCTCAGTTTCAGATTTGGCAAGGGTGTCTGGCGATCCAAACTTCACGCGGAGCCGTTGATCGAGTTCCATACGATCACTTCCTACGAAACGCGAATGGGCAAGCGTCAGATCCACATCGTTACCGAAATGGTCCTGCAGAAGTTGCATTGTGTGCTGTGCTCGCACCACTGTGTTGCGAATGATGGCAACGCATCCGCCCTGAACTAGTGTCGCATCCAGAACCTCGAGCAGTGTGGCGTCATTATCGGCCAATTTTTCGAGTCGGACTGTCTGCTTTCGTGACGAACTAGGCACCTTTGCTACTAGCGGCACTTCACCCGTCGAGGCGGTTATCACGGGATAGCCAAGATCATCATCCAGAACGTTATAGTCGGAATTCACAGACGGCTTTGGACCGGGAGTCCCTTGCTGACGCAAAAGTCGCTTCGCTGCCGCCATCTCCGACATGGATGTGGAGTGATCGGCTGTCGGAGGGTTGCTGCTTGTGCGAGTACCAGATTCGTATGCCATAAGTAGGGTCTTGCGGCGATCACGAGGAAGAGTTGCCGAGAGCACAATGACGGGGACCTTGTAGTTGCCAAGCCAGGTCAGGACGCGGTCGAGGTAGACGTTCATATAGGCATCGAATGCGTGGACCTCATCAATGATCACGACTTTGTTGGCCAGGGCGAGGTGTCGCAACATCAGGTGCCTACTCCTCAGCCCAGCAAAGAGAACCTGGTCGATGGTTCCGACCACGAAGTTGGACAACGGTCCCTTTTTGCGTCCATGCAGCCATTCATGCGCAACAACGACTTCCACGGGAGAGACATCTCGCTTCGTCGTCTCGGAGTACTCTTCGTCGATGGCAGCAAATTTGCCGGTTCGTACAAGATCGGCGAACTCAGGATTTAATGAAGCCTTGCCATGTGCCAAGAAAAGGCTGTGCTGACCACCGTCGACTGAGTGAGGTAGATGTTCGAGCCAAACTCTTACACGACTGAACATGGCATCGCTAGTTGCCATCGTAGGAAGAGCAATGAAACATCCGCCAGCTCCGGTTCTTGCCGCGATGATCTCCGCTGCGGCGAGTGCTGCCTCGGTTTTGCCTTCGCCCATCGGCGCTTCGATGATCATGATTCCTGATGCCGTTAACTTGTTTGCAACTTCCACGGCAGATCTTTGAACCGGGCGCGCTGGAGCCTCGCCAGTGAATCCAAATCGGGAGCGGAAAAATTCATTGATGTCTTCAGATGATCTGACCGCTTGCCAAGTGGGAGTCAGGTTTAGCCTCTGCCACGCGGTTCCGACGCGGTCCTCCGTTGAGGAGGCGTCTAGATAGGGGAAGTTGGCAGAGTCGCTCGCTAGCCAGTCTGCGACAATGACTATCGCTGTTGCGAGAACTTGGGCAGATGCAGAGAGCGGCTTCTTCGCCCAAGCAACGAGGTCATCCTGTGCGGCAGCCAATTCGAGCGCATATCTGGCCAACTCTGCTTGAGCGGTTGCCCAGGACTGCTCCACACCAAACAATTCCTCTCGGGCGGGCACGTCATGAAGTGCACCCGCCGAGGGTGGCACCCCATGATGGCTACCTGGCACGACGGCATAGGTGCTGGCGACATCACCGTCCCATCCATGGACACCAACAAGCCAGCGTTTAAGCAAAAAGTGGCTTGCCAACGAATGTGGCAACCTGTTGCGGAGAGCTTCACTCAAGCGGAATTCAAAACCTTGCATCCTCATGATGTCGCGGAGGCTAGGTACTTGTATGGAAAATGCTGGCGTTGCTTTGCCAAGATCATGAACAGCGGCCAGCCACACTATCCGCCTTCTTCCCTCTTCATCTCCGCCATCGAGCCCTTGGGACAGAAGCGCTTTGACCTGAGCGGGAAGCCAGTTATCCCAAAGCAGTCCAGCAATGGCACCCGAATCCTCCATGTGCCGGTACAGAGGTAATGAGAGATCGCTGTCCCGATCAAATTTGGCCCAAACAGATCTTGCTGCCTCACTGAGCAATTCTCTTGACCACTTCTCCGCCACTTACCGAGTATCTACCGTGGGACTGACATTCAGACACATCCCATGGGTTTTAGGGTGGTCAGCGCCGGGATAATGCACACTCACACCCCAACAGAGCGCCCAGCCACGTTGATTTACTCATTCTATTCGGACCTGCTGATGTCTCCTCGAAAAGCGAAGCGGCTCCAGGGGAATTTCGTCCGCGTGGCTATGACCGACGTTCGTTGTCGATACAACTACGTTGTCAGGTAGTCAAATAGGGGGCGACGTGCCGGTCATCGAGGTCGAGAATCTCCAGCGTCGCTATCGTGCGCGTACCGGTATTCGCCGACGAGCCGCACCCGAGGTCGAAGCAGTTCGCGGTATCAACTTCGAAGTCGAGCGCGGAGAATTATTCGGACTGCTAGGCCCAAATGGAGCAGGCAAAACAACAACTATCAAAATGCTCATCACACTGCTACTGCCCAGCGGCGGATCAGCGCGAATTTTAGGCTATGACTTGGTGCGCGATGCGCAGGAGATACGTAAGCGCGTCGGTTACGTATTCGGCGGCGACCGCGGACTCTATGAGCGCCTGTCCGCTCTGGACAACTTGCGCTATTTCTCTGAGTTGTACTCAGTACCGGCACGCGAGCAGAAGAAGCGCATTGCCGAATTGATCGAACTCGTTGGTCTTACTGGCAGAGAGGGTGAGCGTGTTGAGGGTTATTCGCGTGGCATGCGCCAGCGGCTGCATATCGCTCGCGGCTTACTCCACCGCCCAGAAGTGCTTTTCTTGGACGAGCCAAGTATCGGAATTGATCCGGTTGGCGCTCGCGAACTGCGCCTGACGGTGGCCCGACTTGTGGAACAAGGCACGACCGTATTGCTCACCACGCACTACATGTTTGAGGCCGATGAGTTGTGTAATCGCATAGCGGTGATTGCCGACGGTCGGATCGTCGCCCAGGGTACACCCAGTGAACTTAAGAAGGGCGTAGTTAGTGGTCGAGTTGTTGAGATCGAGGTTTTCGGCGATGCCGAAGCGTCGCTAAAGGGCCTTCGTGCATTGTCCGGGGTCATCTCCGTAAGTGTGGAAGAACGTGGTCAAGCGCAGTTGGTTGTGGTGCGCGTGGACGTCGGAGCCGAAGTAACGTCCGCCATTTTGACCCATCTTGGCGGGTTGCGGCTTGGTCGGGTGGCAACAAGGGAGCCGACACTCGAAGATGCATATGTGGAGTTGGTGAGCGGCGCGTGAGTGTGCCACGGCTGATTGGGCTTGGTTGGTGGCTGCAGATGAAAATGCGGAGCCGCTCGGCATTCGACGGCGCTCTCTCGATTATCTATCCGATGTTCTTCGCGACGTCGGTCTTCTTCATTTACCGCCAGGGTGCGAGCTCCTCGGCACTGGTCGCGGCAGCGGTCGGCGCAAGCGTTATGGGCGTCTGGTCTGCCGTCGCCACGACCGCTGCGACTTCCCTTCAAGGTGAGCGTCGTCAGGGCACCCTCGAACTGCTCGTGGCCTCACCGACGCCACTTCCGTTGATCGTTGTGCCGATCACTCTTTCGATGGCGGCGATTGGTCTTTATAGTCTGGTCGCCACCTTGCTGTGGGGACGGTTTGCTTTCGGCATCAAAGTTTCTCTGCTCCATCCACTCGCTTTCGCAGTGGCCTGCGTCGTCACCGCGTTGAGCGTCAGCGTGCTTGGGTTTGTCCTCGCCGTGACTGCAGTGCGCTACCGATCGGCTTGGGCACTTGGAACGGCGCTCGAGTTGCCCATCTGGCTCATCTGCGGCTTCCTAGTTCCGCTGTCGATCTTGCCCCATTGGGTGAGACCGCTCTCCTGGTTGATTCCTACGACCTGGGGGGTTAGCGCGGTCAAGCGGGCGGCGCTGGGGGGCATGCCTTGGCGCGACATTGCGATCTGCCTTGTGGTCGCCGCGGTTTACGCCGCCATCGGAACATTACTCGCCGGACGTTTGGTCGATTCCGCTCGAACAAATGCGACGCTGTCGTTGATATGAGGACCTCGGCTCGGGTGTTCTTTCTAGGCGGACTGATGAGTTATCGGGCGCTCTTCACCTGGCTGAGTCCGTGGATATTGATTCCCACTTTCATGGTAGGGCCGATTTTCCAGATCCTTTTCTTTGCCTACGTGGGGCGATCAGCCGGGGTAGGTAATGACTCTTTCTTCCTCATCGGAAACGCCGTGCAATACGCCGCGATCCCTTGCCTGTTCGCGATGGGCAACTCCATCGGCGGCGAGCGCTACGAGCACACTCTCGGTCTTATTCTGGTTAGCCCAGCCCGTCGGGTCCCACTTTTCCTCGGTAGAGCTTTGCCGGTAATCGTTAACGGTTTTGTGGTGTCGCTATTCGCGCTCACAGTCGGGGCTCTCGTCCTTGGTGTGAGCCTCCCCCTATCTGTGCTGCCATTGCTCGTGATAGTGCTCGCCGTCTCCGCGTTCGCATGCACCGGACTTGGGCTCGTTACCGCAGGCATTGCGCTGCGCGTGCGCGAGACAGCGGTGGTTTCAAACGTGATCTTCGGTCTCCTCTTAATTTTCTGCGGGGTCAACGCACCGCTCTCGTCGCTGCCAAGATGGATGGCTGTGGTCGCCAACTGGCTGCCGCTTACGCACGGCATCGCAGCCGCACGCAAAATAGCTGCGGGTGCCACTTTTACGGACGTCGGTCGTACGGTCGCTGTCGAGGCCGGGGTTGGAATTATGTATCTCATCATTGGGTTGGTGTTGCTGCGAATTTTCGAAGTCGAAAGTCGACGGCATGCCACCCTCGAGCTCGGTTGACCTGGCATTAATTGAGAATGGTTGCTTTAGTTAAGGAGTTTCTTCAGTTGCTCTGCCAATTTTGGTACCGAAACAGTCGCCGCTTCCCAAATAATTTCGTAGTCAACTCGGTGGTACGCGTGAGCCAGCGATACCTTCGATGAGTCTTTCAATGGCTAACCCAGAACCCTCTTCGGCCTTAAATTTTTCATAACCTTTGGCGACGTGGCGCGCCAGTTTTTCTGCAAACTAAAGAATGTCGTCAACGCGCTTTTATCGCCACGAATCACAGGGCCAGAGATTCTTCGCGGATATCGGTATCTCGTGGCTTTAGAGCCCGGCGTGAAATGACATCAACCGATGTGTGGAGAAATTCCGTCAACTCTTCCTGGAGCCGAAACTGGTCAGTCAACGAGGCGCCTGGAAGGAAGTCAACCAAAATATCCACATCGCTGGTTGCTGTTTCTTCGCCCCGAGCAACACTGCCAAAGACTGCAACATTGCAGGCTTTATTGCGAGAAACAATCTCAATGATTGTCTCGCGCTGCGCCCTTAATTGTTCGAGTCGGTTTCCCATGTCTCTAAGAATACCCCCTGCTTGGCGAACCGCTGCAATTTCTTACCCCCGGTTGTTTCAAAATTGTCGCAACAGCTTTCAAGGTATATTTTCAAGTCGCGTAGAGTTCAAATGTTTTTCGCACAAGTGGCGCTTTTTCACTATCACTCTTACTGCATTCGGAATAACAGGAACTGCAACGGTGTGGGGGATTACGGCGGGACTTCGTCTCCCGTATCTTGTGAGCGTTGTTGGCGTTCACGCAGATTAGTCGCGAGCGAACTTAAGAAGTTTTTCAAAGTCATGATTTTTGTTGGCGTCTTTGAATGAGTTCAGATAGCGACGATGTTCCCGACCTTCCTCCCCAGCCAAGTAAAGGGCTCCGCACCAAGGCAACAAACCAGGGTGGTTGCTGCTCGTAATTTCATCATTGGTCTAGCCGCGAGGAATTCGCATCGGAAATCTGGGCAAGGGCGTTTTGGCAAACCCTGAAGGGCTGCCTAATAGATGTCCACATTTTTCCGGTGAACCTCACCTCAGAGTGCGACAACTAACTACTGTGTTCGATCTCCATGAATGCTCGACTCGACAGCAAGAAAATGGCACATTTCTACGAGAATCTAGATAAGGACACCGATGGACTACTTAAAGGCTCTGGATCGCTGGTTAGAGGCAAGAGTAGAGTCGGAAACGCTTGAGTTCAAAGAAGCTAAATTCACTTTTGATAAGAACACCGTAGTGCGCTATTGCGTCGCGATTGCGAATGAGCGTGGTGGTCATCTGATTCTCGGTGTAACAGACAGGTTTCCCCGTGAAATTGTTGGCACCCAAGCTTTTGCCTCGCCTAAAGATCTAAACGAACTTAAGTACTTCATTCTGCAGCAGATACACCTTCGAGTGAATATAGAGGAAGTCAGTCACCCAAATGGACGTGTTCTGGTTTTCGTGATTCCCTCACGTCCAATTGGAACGCCTGTGCATATAGGGGGCTCATATTTGATGCGATCTGGCGAAAGTTTGGTTCCGATGTCAGCGGATAAGCTCAAATCCGTATTTGCTGAATCGAACTCAGAGTGGATGGCCGAACCGGCCATTGACGCGCTCACACCAACTGAAGTTGTGGCCATTCTTGACACGCATAAGTTATTTGAGTTACTCAATTTGCCGTACCCCGACCATGAGGACCTTGTTGTCGAGCGACTGGCGTCACTCGAGCTGATAACTTCAGCCGCAGCAGGGTGGGCGCTCACTAACTTGGGAGCAATACTTGGAGCACGGAAACTATCTGCAGTGTCGCGAGAGATTGCACTACGCGCCCCTCGGTTTGTTCTTTATAGTGGCATCTCTAAAGCACAAGCACGTGATGAGTATGAAGCAGACCAGGGATTAGCAATAGGGTTTAGTGACCTTGTGGAGAGAGTTTCCAATGCTTCTCCGCAGAATCATTTGTTGGAAGATATAATCAGAACGAGCGCAAAAGTTTTCCCCGTACAAGCTTTACGAGAATTAATTGCGAACGCTCTTATTCACCAAGATTTTTCGGTCGCTGGAGCTAGGGTGATGATTGAGATGTATGACGATCGAGTTGAGATTTCAAATCCTGGTCTTCCAAGCATTGATGTAAATAGATTCATCGATGAATATAGGAGCAGAAATGAGCGCCTCGCGGACTTGATGCGCCGGATGGGCATCTGCGAGGAGAGGGGGTCGGGAATTGACAAAGTTATTTTGGTTGCCGAGCAACTTCAGTTACCGGCACCGGAATTTCGAATTGGGGAGTTACGCACGACAGCGATACTTTTTGGTTCTAGAGACTTCGAAAATATGTCTCGCGCTGATCGAATAAGAGCGTGTTACCAACATTGCTCGATTGTGTATGTAACCCGAAGGCGAATGACGAATCAGTCACTGAGAACACGATTTGGACTGTCTGACAGAGATTCGAGTTTAGTATCCAGCATTATTGCAGCGACGAAAGAAGCAAGCCTTATTACTTTGGAACCTAGCACTAGCGGATCGACGCGTTATGCACGGTACATACCCTTCTGGGCCGCTAAATCTTAATTACCCTTTCACGACCAGCCTGGTTCCCGCTCGAGATCCAGCCCGAAAGTGCTTCAGAGCAAATCCCGGAGCAATCCCCAACTGGGGGTTAGCCAGCCTGGTTCCCGCTCGAGATCCAGCCCGAAAGTGCTTCAGAGCAAATCCCGGAGCAATCCCCAACTGGGGGTTAGCCAGCCTGGTTCCCGTTCAAAATCCAGCCCGAAAGTGCTTCAGAGCAAATCCCGGAGCAATCCCCAACTGGGGGTTAGCCAGACCACTTGGTACAGAACCTCACATCGGTGCCGGTCACAGCCGTGATACAGTGAATACAAGTATTCACTAGGAGGAACTGTGCCCACTTCAATCCGTTTAGATCCAGAAATTGAGCGGCGCCTTGACCAACTCGCCGCGAAGACAGGCCGCACAAAGGCGTTCTACATCCGTGAACTTATCCACAACGGTCTCCAGGATCTCGAAGACTATTACTTAGCGGTGCAAGTATCCGCGAGAGTGCGAGCGGGTAAGGAGAAGACCTACTCGATAAAGGAAGTCAGGTCGATTCTTGAAGTGGAAAGTCGAGATCACAAAGTCGGCACTAAGAGATCTCCGAAAGATTGACGGTGCCGCTTCGTCGCGCATTTTGAGTCTAGTTGTTGATGTATGCCAGTTAAGGCTGCCGGGAGAACATCGGACAGATCATTTGAGAAGTGGTGAGTACGATCCGTGCCATGGCGCAATTTGTCCGACCTCCTGTCGCGGCACGCGAGTATCAAGACGACGATGGAACGGTCATTGCCTATGGAAACCGTTGGGGACGGAACTCGCCACCCGAGAAAAGTTACAGTGTGACGTCGAATCTTGATCGTTACGAGCCTTTGCACGAAGTTGCACGCGCACTCATTGACTACCTCGAGAGCACCTCTGAAGTAACTTTGGAAAACGATGCATCGTGTATCGCGGATTTTCTGCGTCCTCAGGGTGTTTTGGAAGCCGTGAGAGTCAGCCCGTCAAATCCCGACTGCGCCACTCTCACGTTTGGCTTCACTTCTTTTCCAGCTGTGTACTTACATGCAGGGGTTCTGCACGACTTCGCTTTCCCCACCTGTGGGTGCGATGCCTGCGATGAGGGAATCAACGA
>JGI1356J14229_10001670_pt1 | contig 17987 bp, 18 predicted proteins | sample Subgrocontami58m_FD_14229 | JGI IMG/M metagenome (IMG submission 14229) | reverse complement strand
TTTCCTTCGAGAATGTCCACACCTTGAGAAGCAACAATCCGTCGCCTGTTCTTGTCAACGTAAATGTCACCGGGTATATACAGAGGGTACCATCCTAGCGCGTAGAAGCTTGACGCTTGGTACCACCTTCTGAAGCAAACAAAAACCATGTCTAGTTTTTCATCAGCTCCGAGCGTGTGAGAGAAGGGTCGATTGTAGGTCCATCTGTCAAAATCAGAGAAATCAACTTGTGGATCAAGCAACTGTACTACGTCTCGGGTCGCGTAATCCACTTCGTAGCCTGGATGATTCGAAATGTACCAGGATAGAGGTTCTGGGGCCTGTTTATAGTATGCCTTCCCAATCATTGTGAATTGATTGAAACTCATTCGGCGGAAAAACGTCGTCAAGTTGAATTTGATTTCTGAATTCTGCGTTTCAGTCAAATCAACTATGTCGTTGAGGTAGTTGGGCCCGATTCCGGGAGCCGGGGATGTGGGCCACCTCGGGTTGTTTGGATCTTGGGTATCATCGGGAAAGTCAATAAAGATGAGCAGTGCTTTTACAGTGCCCATCGAAGTAATTTGGTACCCACCTTCCTGTGTGAGAGCGCCTTGTTGCGGCCCGGTAAAGCCGCATGAATCAGTTTGTGCGTACGCTTGGTTCCTGGACCAACTAACCAAAACAAGAAACAAGGCAAGGAGAAAACGCGCGATCGCTTTCATAGTAATCCTCTTTGGTTAAAGATTGATTTATGATTCGCGTTTGCGCATATTGAAGCAGCACAACGCCGCCGCCGCGCAAACGCAAGTTGGCTCTTGACGACGGCATTGTGTGTTGTTCGGAGAACGGCAGGACTCAACTGCCGTTTTCCGTTTTTGTTCTTTTCGTAATGTTTACCTCCTTTCTTATTTCTGGATGATCATTTTTTTTGTAAGCACAGTTGTGCCGGATTTCAAATGATAGAAGTACACCCCACTCGCAAGACCGTGTGCATTGAACGCCACCGAATGTGAGCCACGTTCCTTATCACTATCCACTAACACCGCCACCTCTCTACCAAGAATGTCGAAAACCGCTACATAGATCCGCTCCCTTTGAAAAAGATCGAAATGGATTGTAGTGATGGGGTTGAACGGATTCGGATAATTCTGGTACAATGCCAACGTGCGTGGGAGGTCTGTTTGTTCGTTAACTCCAACTATTAGCCCCCAGCGAACGCTGTCGATTATTGCTCCCGCCAGATAGAGAACGAGACCAGGTTCGTAATATGCATGGACCACTCCAAACCCGCTTGCTAAGTATTCTTCGCGAAAGACCATCGGCTCCCTTGGGGGTGGCTGTGCTGACGTGAATCTGAACAGCTTAACTGTTGTGACTCTGCCGAAAACAATAGCCGGCTCGATACGCACCAGGGCTATGCGTATTTCTGGTCGCCAACCTTGCCACGATTGACCCACTGTTGCATTCAAGTTGTACAGTGTATCTGTCGGAGGGGGTCCGCCACCATACCAGAAAAAAACATTTGCCGCAGTATCAATTTTTTCTCGGAAGGTAGTATTATCGGGAACCCTGCGGCCTCTTATGAAAATAACTCCATCATTGCCCAATGAGTCACGGTCGTTATAGCGCGTCCAAAAAATCTCATTGTTGAAAGCGTCCCTGTACTGCCAAACATTCCCAGCACGGTAAGGATAGAAACTCAGCGGCGGCGGCGTTTGGGCATGAGACGATACACCCAATAGAAACAGGCTGAAAGCCAGTAGGAACGGTTGAGTCAATATCTTCATAACAATATCCCTTCTTTTCTTTGACGAAGATTAGAGACGTTGGCTTCGTGCGTTGTTCGGAGAACCGGATCAAGTTACAAGTGGAATCGCCTAAGCTTGGTGTGATTGAAGAGGTTCGCTCGTTGCACAGCGCGCGCGATAACTCTGGTCAAGAGGGATAGCGAGGATAGTTTTATCAGCCACGTTCTCATCATACTCCAACTCTCCGGAGACAATGTTTCAACGTCTCCCTTCATCAAACAAAACTATAATGAGATGCTGTTAACATCTCTTCTCCATTCTGAAAATCAAACTACGGTGTGCGGTTGAACGTCGTTTGATTTTCTGCGGATATGATAATACATTCGAGAAGGGAAGGCAAGTTATTTTTTTCAATCCTCCGGTCGTTCTCCCGCCGGTGCCATCTTCACAAGTCGCGGCATAAACCTCGCGAGCGGCTTTGCCAAATCAAGCTGCGCGTTCATCACATCGTTGATGTTCTTGTATGCCCACGGAACCTCATCGAGTCCGGCAGAGAGGAGCTTCACTCCTTGCTTCTCGAGAAACTCTTTCGTCTCCTTCCATGTATATGTTTTCGATGCTTGCTTGCGCGACATGCGTCGCCCCGCTCCATGCGACGTTGACGACAGTGATGCTTCGTTGCCGAGTCCCTCGACAAGAAAGCCCAACGTTGCCATCGAGCCGGGAATGATGCCGAGAACTCCTTTGCCGGCAGGCGTTGCTCCCTTGCGATGAACGATAAGGTTTCGTCCGCCGTGCTTCTCTCGCCAGGCAAAGTTGTGGTGATTCTCAATTTGCTTCAGCACATCATGCTTGAGAAACTTGATGATGGCTTCGTGAATGAGGTGATGATTCGCCGAGGCATACTTGCCCATCAGCTCCATAGCAGCCCAATACTCCGCACCTTCTTCATCAACATCTAACCATGCGAGATTGCGCGCTGCGCCGGTGAGTTCGGGATGTTTCGCTTTTGCTATACGAGTATAATAATCGGCGACGTGTGCGCCTGTGCCGCGGCTGCCGCTGTGCGANAGCANNGCGAGATACGAACCTGCTGGAATGCCGAGAGCTTCTTCATCAAATGTAATCTCACCAAACTCGACGAAGTGATTTCCCGAACCAGACGTGCCGAGCTGCTTGTGAGCTTTGACCTTCATCTCTTTTGTAACAGGCGAGATATTCCAATCTTCGTCCATCACGTCGTGCTGTTTTCGTTGCTTCCATTCTCCACCAACGCCGAAGAGAGTATTCGCTTCAATCGCCTTCTTGTACAACTCTTCTTCTGTCCGCACAACTTTCGGCGGGATGTCGAAGATCGTCATCATCATTCTACAAGCGATATCAACGCCGACGCCATACGGAATGACGGCATTGTCTGTGGCTAGCACGCCGCCAATCGGCAAGCCGTAGCCGACATGCGCGTCGGGCATCAACGCTCCGCCAACGGAAACGGGAAGTGATACTGCGGCTTCCATCTGCGCGATTGCTTCGGGGTCGATGTCGGTGCCCCAGATTTTGTATTGTTTGTCCATAGAAGAAAAAGCTTTCACCACGAAGACACTAAGCTGCACAAAGTTACACAAAGAAAATCTTCAAAGAACTCTTAGTGAACCTTCGCGCCTCGGTGTTGAAAAAAACTTGAACCCCCAAAAGCCCCCCGAACAATCGAGAGGCTTCTTCTGACCTCTGACCTCTGATTTCTGACCTCTGGCTTCTCACTTCGGTCCTGCGTTTCGAACCTCCTCCGTTGCGGTCGCGGCGAACTGCTCAAAATTCTTTTTGAACTTCTCCGCAAGGTCTTTCGCGTTGGCGTCGTATGCGGCTTTGTCCTTCCACGTGTTGCGCGGGTTGAGAATCTCCACAGGTACACCGAGACACGACGATGGAACGTGCAAACCAAATATCGGGTCTTGCGTTGTAGGTACGTTTGCAAGCGAGCCGTTGAGCGCAGCGGTTATCATGGCACGTGTGTATGCAATCTTCATGCGCGCACCGACACCAACGCCGCCGCCGCTCCAACCTGTGTTCACGAGCCATGAATCAACTTTATGTTTCGCAATCTTGTCGCCCAACAGCTTCGCATACACCGTCGGAGGCAATGGCATGAACGGCGCGCCGAAGCATGTGCTGAATGTCGTCTGCGGCTCGGTCACTCCTTTTTCTGTGCCCGCAACTTTCGCAGTGTAGCCGGACAGGAAATGATACATCGCCTGCGCAGGCGTCAGCTTCGAAACCGGCGGCATCACTCCGTACGCATCGCACGTGAGCATGATGATGTTCTTCGGATGTCCGGCTTTGCCTTCCGGAACAATGTTCTTGATATGTGTAATCGGATAGGCAGCACGCGTGTTCTCCGTAAGCGTTCCGTCATCGAGGTTCACGTCGCGCGAATTGGAGTCGAGGATTACATTCTCCAGCACTGTTCCGAACATACGAGTCGTTTCGTAGATATCCGGTTCAGCTTCTTTCGAGAGACGGATAACCTTTGCATAACAACCACCCTCAAAGTTGAACACACCATCGTCACTCCATCCATGCTCATCGTCGCCAATCAAGCTCCGCAATGGGTCGGCAGAAAGCGTCGTCTTGCCCGTGCCGGAAAGTCCGAAGAAGAGTGCGGTATCGCTGCTTTTCCCGACGTTCGCCGAGCAATGCATCGGCATCACACCTTTCTCGGGCAACAAGTAGTTGAGAATTGTGAACACGGATTTCTTTATTTCACCCGCGTAACTCGTTCCACCAATGATCACCAGCTTGCGGGCAAAGTTGATGACGATGAACACTTCGGAGTTCGTCCCATCCACTTCCGGTGACGCGTGGAAGCGCGGCGAGTCGATAATCGTCCACGTGTCTGTCGAGTTATGGACGACCGGCATCTCGGGTTGAATCAGCAAGTTGCGGGCAAACATGTTGTGCCACGCGTAGTCGGTAATCACCCGAACTGGAATGCGGTAGTTCAGATCGGCGCCGCCGAAGAGGTTGGCAACGAAGACGTCGCGTCCCTGAAAATATGCACACATCTTCGCGTACAGTGCTTCAAACTTTGCCAATTCGAACGGGCGGTTCACTTTGCCCCATGCAATTTTGATTTCGCTCGATGGCTCCTGGACAATGAACTTGTCGTTTGGCGAGCGCCCCGTATGATGACCGGTGTGCACGACCATTGGACCGAGATGCGATATCCATCCCTCACGTCGTCGGACGACTTCTTCGTACAAACGAGGCGTGGAAAGATTCGAGTACACATCGCCAAGGTTCGTCAATCCAAGTTGTGCGAGTACGCCCTTCACGTCGGTTGGCATGAGAGATTCCTTCTCGAGTGAGAAAAACTGCGTAAGTTATGCCGGGGAGTGGCGAACTGTGGGAAACAAGATAGGGAGTATAATTGAGGATTTCAAGGTGCATGGTTTTCCATTCTGAGCGAAGCGAAGAATCTCACACTTCAATCAACACTCTGCATTCTTTATATAGTTCTTTTTGGCATTCCCCCCGCATTGTAGGACTAATCGCCGATTGGTCCACCTACAAGCAAGCAAAAAGCAAAATCGATTATACGAATCAATCACCAGCTGCGGGGGTCGGGCTGCTTCGGGCTTCGCTGATCTCAGCGTGACGCGGTAATGTTCTCAACTGCCGACATGGTTCATGGGTAGACTCGTGCGAACATCCATCGAGTTCTTAGGAGTCGATAGAGTATGCAGAGTTTGAATCAGACCCTTCGCTTCGCTCAGGGATTCGGCTCTAGTTCCTCGTATCTCCTTTTCTCAAGTACTCCGCCAACCAATCAAACACCGTCTCATGCCACAGCTTGCTGTTTGCGGGTTTGAGAACCCAATGGTTTTCATCGGGGAAGTACAAGAACTTTGACGGCACACCTTTGCGCTGAAGCGTCGTGAAGAGCTGCATCGCTTCAGTTACGGGAACGCGGTAGTCTTTCTCACCGTGTATGATGAGGTTCGGCGTACGGAAATTCTTCGCGTACGTGTGTGGAGAAAACTTTTCGTAATGCTTCGGGTTGTCCCATGGTGTGCCGGCATGGTCCCATTCATCGAACCATACTTCTTCCGTCGTGCCGTACATGCTTACGAAGTTGTACACGCCGTCATGCGTGATAAGTGTTTTGAATCTGTTGCCCGCATGACCTTGAAACCAATTCATCATATATCCACCGAACGAGGCACCTGCNGCAGCTTTCATTGTGCTATCAACGTACGGCAGCTTGCACGCGTAATCGAGACCTTTCATCAAATCAACGAACACCTTGCCGCCCCAGTCGCCGCTGATTTCGTTCATGAATTTTTGTCCGAAGCCGCTGCTGCCGCGTGGGTTTGGCGCCATCACAATGTAGCCCTGCGCAGCCCACAACGCGGGACACCATCGGAACGACCACGAGTTCATCCACGCGCCCTGCGGACCTCCGTGAACAAGATACACGAGCGGATACTTTGCACCTTCCACCATCTTCGCTGGCTTGAAAATCCATGACTGCACGTTTGTCCCGCTCGCCGAGTCGAGTCTTCGACCTGCGCCTTTGAACCAAATGCTTTCGGGCTCAGGAATATCGAGCGACGTAAAGAGTTCATCGTTCACTCCCGTAATCTTCTTTGGATTCTTTCCCGCCAAACCGCTGGTCGACGACTCGACTCTTCGAGCGGGCATGCCATCGAGACCAACGCTGTAAATCTCTGCCGGGCGAACAGCACTAACGTGAGAGAAGATGATTGAAGAAGAACTGACGTTCAAACTTCCGTTCGTCGCCTTATCGAACACCTTCTTCACATCATTGCCTGCCAGCGACACAGACCAGATTGGTTTACTCCCCTTTTCCTCTGCAGGGAAGTACAACAGCTTTCCATCAGATGACCACACGAGCTCTTCAACGTGTGAATCAAAATTTGCTGTGAGACTTCTCGTTTTGCCTGTCGCTCTTTCATAGAGCATCAACTGCCAACGGTCGGCTTCGAATCCTTGAATTGATTGTGCACGATAAGCAATATACTTGCCATCAGGTGAATATCGTGGACAGCCGTCCGCAGCGGCGTTCGTCGTGATTTGTCTCGGCGCTTTGCCGTCAAGCGGAACAACCCAAATGTCATAGTTGGTCGTCCATGCTTCTTCACGCGTGTCCGCAGGCGATGCGGTGTATGCAATCTCTTTGCCGTCGGGTGAGAATGCAAACTCAACGCCTGCGGAAAATGTTTGAGAACGCGGAACTCCGTCGCGCATTATCGGCGTAACGTCAACAGGATTTCCGCTCGCCGAGTCGAGTCTTCGACCGGCAACACCTTGCACAAGCACATGCTGGCGCTTTCCTTCAAGCCATGAGTCCCAATTGCGATAGAAGAGCTGCGTAATAACTTTCGCCTTCACTTTGCCCTTCTCCATATCATCAAGCTTCTTCTTGTTGAGCGAGTCGCTGATGGCAAACGGCTGATTCGAGAATTCGGGAAACACATCCGANACGAACGCAATCATNGAACCGTCTGGCGACCAAACAGGAGTCGAAGCNCCTGTGGAAATCGNTGTGAACTGTTTCTGCTCGCTGCCATCCGGCTTCATCAACCAGATTTGTGAATCACCTGAGCGAGTTGATTCAAACGCAATCCATTTGCCATCAGGCGACCACGAAGCGTGTCTATCTGCCGCCGGATTATTAGTCAATTGTCGCGGTGTACTGCCGTCCGTAGAGACACTCCATAAGTCGGAGAAGTTTTTGTTTGCAGCAAGGTCGGGAGTGGTGAGTGTGTAGACCAACCATTTTCCATCTGGTGAAACTGCAGGCTCGGAGACGCGTTTCATTTTGAACATGTCTGCGAGTTCGAGCGGACGTTTGGGTTGAGAAGAAGAGACTGAGTACGCGAAAAGAAAAAGAAGTATGCTGCCAATAAAGATTCGCTTCATAGTATTCCTAACGGTTGGTGAGAGGTAGAAATCAATAGACTTCATCATGAGTGCCGACATCATGCAGCACGATAACTTCATCACTTGTTGATTCACTTCTCTCGATCGTGAAGACAATGCGGCAATCGTATCCACAGGAACACGAGAACGCTTTGAAGAGTTTTCCGCTGAGCTTGTGTGTCTCTAAGGAAGGAGCAAACACATCTAACGCCATCTGCTTAATGGCTTCATCAATCGCTTGTTTCAGGATTGCATTATGGCGGACAAACCTCTTGTAGGCACGATCGAATTTCGGCGTTGTGCGAACTTCTCTCATTCTTCTTCAGGTTCATTCAGCGATGCGTGGAGTCGGGCAAGCAGATCATCAACCGACTCGCTCCTAAGCTTGCCGGCTCGAAATAACGCGAGACCTTCCTCAACGCTCGCCGCAATTTCTGCGCGGCGTTCTTCTATGTAGCGCTTTCTCACAATGTCGACAAGTTTCAGTCTTTGCTCTGGAGAAAGCTGCATCACTGAATCGAGTGCGCTGTCAAACGTGATCATAGGCTCTTCCTTTCATGGATTCAATCAAAAATACAAAGGAGAGAGTTAAGAGTAAACTCGAAGCGCTTATCTCTCCAACTTTTCTCTAACCGCGTTCACGATCGTGCCATCCAGCAAATATCTGTACAAATCTTTTCCCGGGCACAGCGTCTCCGTGTAATCCTTATGCCCTTTGATGGAATCAACCGAAACCGAAAATCGCCTTGCAAGAAACGCCGTCAAGTTGATGAGAGAAATCAGTTGCTGTTGACTCACAATCTGATTCTCGTAATTCCCCATCACACAAATCAACGCATGACCTTGCACGTCGTAGCCGGTATTCGTGTCGCCGGGAAGATTGATGGGACGGGTTTCGTACATCGTTCCCTTCAAATCAATCATGAAGTGGTACGGAATGTCAATCCACTTTTTCTCTACACGGCACCAGGCTTGAAACGTTTGCAAATACTTCACCGGGTCTTTGTCCGCCGGAAAATCTTCGCCACCGTGATGGATAGTTATCTTGTTGATGGAATGGTCCGGCAAAGTTCGGTCACCTGCTTGCTCAACGAGTCGAGTCTTCGACCAGCCCCATTTGTCGCGTTGTACAACTCCTAACTCTTTCGGATAATTGAGATGAAGAATTTCTGAAGATTCTTCCAGCGGCTTCTTTGCACACGAAGCGGTGAGAAGGAGAAAGAATGCAACAAATGGGAAATGATGAAAGCGACTCAACGAACTACCTCATGCCCATGAATAGTGAACTTCTCCTTGCACGTTTCTTTGCCAGACCACAAGGCCTCGCCGCGAAGCCCGAATCAGTTTGCCAATTCTTTTTCTTTGCGTATCAAGTTGAGGATGACGAAGCACCCGACGGACATACGTCGCGACTTCCGATTTGTCAATGGGAAGATGAACGAGGCAATAGTGATTGTGACAAAGCGCTGGGTCGCAAAAGCCCGCATCACGCGTAAAGAATGTCGCGCTTTTGTTGCGCAAGAGAAGCGGAATAATCTCCTCGTCTTGAATCCCAGCGCGACCAATGTTGAACCCAATTTGTCGAACTCGAATACGCCAACGAAACAGCAACTCGCGTTGCTGGCGAAGAATTTGCTCATCAAGAATGATCATGCTGCTTTCTGTCGAAGAACAAATTCATCGACGTGTTTCAACAATGCTTGACTTGCTAATACTACCGCTTCGCGAATCGCATCTTGCGTAATGTGATTATCCCATTCCTCAACGATTGTTTCCCAGTCCATGCCGCTCGCCACCTGTTCAAGCACGTCGGAAACAAAAATCCGCGTACCGCGAAACGTTGGCTTGCCGTGACAAATTTTTGGGTCAGCGACAATGTGCCGACCAAGATCATGTGCGTCGCCAATTCTCTTCATCCTTTGTTCCTCCTTCTGAAAATGTCATTTCAAAAAATTCTTCCACATCATTGACTCGACAGGCTTGTCCGTTCGCGCATTGTACTTTGCCGATGCCTTTGATTTATAGCTCGTCAACACTTCGCCATCAACTTCAAAATAGATCAACTGACCAATCGGCATTCCATGATAAATCCGAACGGGCTGCTTCACGGAAATCTCCAGCGTCCATGTGTTGCAGAAGCCGATGTCCCCTTTACCTGCTGTTGCGTGAATGTCAATTCCCAGCCGACCAATGCTGCTCTTTCCTTCAAGGAAGGGAACATGGGCGTGCGTTTCCGTGTACTCTTCCGTTACGCCGAGATACAGACGATGCGGAAGTAGAATGAGTCCGTTATCAGGAATTTCAAAATGGTCAATCTCGTTGTGGAGTTTTGCATCAAGTATGTCGCTCTTGTACGTGGCAAGGTACTTTCCAAGATGGACATCATACGAATTTGAGCCTAGATATTTTCTATCAAATGGAGAAATAACGATCGTTCCCTTCTCCATCTCTTCCAGGATTTTCTTGTCTGTGAGAATCATGGATTGAGTTGAGAGTTTATAGAGTTGCTAGAGTTCATAGAGTTTGCAGAGCGTTACTCAAATGTGTCACCACTGCCGACACTTTGGAAAGCGTAATGCCGGTTCGTTGAAAAAAGCAACGTCCTCGGCTTTTGTCTTAGCAGTGAGAGACCTTTTTCCTTTTCAAGCAGGTTGCTGAAAAACCCTCTTCGGGATGCAAGTCATTCTCCGTCAAAATGTAGCGAAAATGATTGGAAAAACCATTATCACTTTTGGGAATTCTATCATGGGACATTGCCTTTGGCGTGCTATTTTCACAAATATTCTCTGGCATTGAAACTGCAATATGTTCAAAGGCGAAATCTATCCGAACAGGAATTCTACCGAAGGGACCATTCATGAGCATAAGCAAACTTGCAAGAGAGATCGCTCCGTCACCGACGCTGAGCCTCAGCGAAGAGGCGAGAATTCTGCGCGAGAAAGGCGAAGCAGTTGTTCACTTGGGAGCGGGCGAGCCGAAGAACAAAGCGCCCATCAGCGCAATACTCAGCTCGGCAGCAAAACTCAACACGGGCGACATCAAGTACACACCAACCGAAGGCACACCGTCGCTCCGCAAAGCAATCATCAAATACACCGAAGAGAATTACGACCGCGTCGTTGCGCCGGAGAATGTGATGGTCTCCGCGGGAGCGAAGCAATCGCTGTACAACGTTCTCTTCACTCTCATCAATCCGCAGGACGAAGTGATTGTGCTCGCGCCGTATTGGGTGAGTTATCCTGAAATGATAAAGATGGTGTACGGCGTTCCCGTCATCGTCACGCCGGAAGACGGCGGCTTCTATCCGCGTATGAAAGAAATCGAGCAAGCGGTCAGCTCGTACACGAAAGCAATCATCGTCAACAGCCCGAACAATCCGTCGGGCGTGATGTATCCTGAGTCGTTTATCGCGGAGATTGTCGAGTTCTGCGAGCGCAAGGGAATCTATCTCATCATGGACGACATCTACCACAAGTTGGTGTTTGACGGGAAGACTTCGATTTCCGCGTACAAGTTTACAAACAAAGACATCGAGAACACCAAGCTCATAGTTATCAACGGCATCTCGAAGTTATATGGGATGACGGGATTCCGCATCGGTTGGGTGATTGCTCCGAAGCAGATTGTTGAAGTGTTGGCAAACGTGCAGTCACAAACTGTTTCATGCACATCGCTCGTCTTGCAGGCAGCAGCAGAAGGAGCGCTCACCGGACTGCAAAGCGCTATCGATACGCTACGCATGACGCTCGAAAACAACCGCAACGTGATGATGCAAGAACTGAAATCATTTAACGGTGTAAAGATTACGAAACCGGACGGAACGTACTACTGTCTGCCGGACTTACGCGCATACAGCAATGATTCGGTTGCGTTGTCAAAATTCTTATTGAAGAAAGCATTGGTCGTTGCAGTGCCGGGGAAAGAATTCGGTATGGAAGGTCACTTGCGGCTGAGCTACGCAACGACGGTAAAGGACATAATGGAAGGCGTCGCGCGCATCAAGTGGGCGTTAGACCCGACTTCACCCAACGAGATTTACATCGGCGAACGAAAACTGATACGGGATTGGCTATGAACAACTTACTCAACATTGCAACACCAGCCCAAAGCGAAGCATCTGCTTTGAAGAGTGATTATGGATTAGAGAACCACGGACTATCAAATCTCCGTGTTGCATACTGGAATTTGCCGACCGAAGCGTTGTACGAAGAGATAACGTTCCGTAAGGAAGCGCGCATTGCGCGGCAAGGTTCGATTGTGGTGAACACAGGCAAGCATACGGCACGCTCGGCAAACGACAAGTTCGTTGTGAAAGAAGCAACCACCGAAGACAAAATTTGGTGGGGACAGTACAACCGTCCGTTTAGTGCGGACAAGTTCAACGACCTGTACAATCGTCTGCAAGGATTTTTGCAGGGCAGAGATGTGTTCGTGCAGGATTGCTACGCCGGCGCGGACCCGGAGTATCGCATGCCGGTTCGCATCATCACCGAGCTTGCGTGGCACAGTCACTTTGTGCGGAACATGTTCATCCTGCCGAAGACGAACGAAGAGTATCGCCGCCACGTTCCGGAGTTCACCGTCATCTGTGCGCCGTCGTTCAAAGGCATTCCGCAGATTGATGGCACTGCAACGAACACGTTCATCGTGCTGAACTTCGCGCAGAAGCTTTGCATCATCGGCAACACGGCGTACGCGGGCGAAATCAAGAAATCCATTTTCACCATTCTGAATTATCTTCTGCCTCTCGACGGCGTTATGCCGATGCATTGCTCCGCCAACATGGGCAAAGATGGTGACACGGCAATCTTCTTCGGTCTTTCAGGAACGGGAAAGACGACACTCTCCGCCGATCCGAATCGCTGCTTGATTGGCGACGACGAGCATGGCTGGATTGGCGGACCGTACGGCATCGGCAAACGCATCAGCATCAAGTACACCCGTGCGCTGCTCAACGCCGCGCTGGGTGGACAGTTGTTGAAGGCGAAGTACCTAACCGATCCTGTATTCGGGTTCCAAGTTCCTCAAAGCTGCGACGGAGTTCCGGCAAGCGTTCTCAATCCGGGCGAGTCGTGGCACAGTAAAGAAACATACATGCAGAAGTACAAAGAGCTTGCTGCGCGGTTCATCGAGAACTTCAAGAAGTTTGAAGAGGGGTGTCCGCCGGAGGTGGTTGCGGCGGGACCGAGGAGGTGAAGCTGTACTGTTAGCATTGGACCGAGACACCCCGTTCATCAGACGCTTGACTGTACGTACAGGTTGGAGTATCTTGTACGTAAGAAATAGAGCCTGTTGTGAACACAAAACTCACACTCAAGCTTGACGCGTCGGTCATCCGTCAGGCGAAGAGGCACGCTCACAAGAACGGCAGAACGCTCTCGGCTGTAGTGCTGGACCTTTTGCTTGCCCGTGAGCCACACTACCGAGCTGCTGTTCAACTCTTTGCACTGATCGAAGAGAAGAAGCTGGATGGATATGTTTCATCGCTCATCTGCGCAAATTTGTATTACTTGCTGCGGAAAGCAAAAACGGGTCGAACAGCAAAAGCGATTCTTCAGGACCTCAAGTCGCTGCTTAAGATTCTTCCTGTAACAGAAAAAACCATCGGCCTGGCGCTTGCCTCCGAGTTCCATGACTTCGAGGACGCTATCCAATGTTTTGCGGCGACGGAAGCTGGTATCAATCTGCTGATTACAAGAAACAAGAAAGACTATGCCCGCGGCGAGATAGAGGTCTGCACGGCGGAGGAATTCTTGTCTACATTTGAAGAGTATGGACGTTGACCGCGAGATTATGCAGAAGCACAGAGAGCTTGCTGCGCGGTTCATCGAGAATTTCAAAAAGTTTGAAGCGGGGTGTCCGCTCGACGAGTCGAGTCATCGACCGAAAGTGATTGCAGCGGGACTGAAGCGTTGAGCATCATGTAATGGCGGGTTCGTCTCACATCCATCGAAATGCAGTATGATGCATTGATTCTAACCACCAATTGCGTACTCAAAGACGCGAGGGAATAAAACAATGAAGACTCTGTCGTTGATTTTTCTGCTGATCATTTCAAACCCAACTACGTTATCGCAGTGGGGTTCACCGCGCGCTGTTGATACTGCCGCTGTCTTTTCTTCTACGGGAAGAGTGCCAATAGGCATCGGCGTGGGACAACAAGGGGAACTGGCGATCGTGCCATGGAGAGTGGACACGTTGGTCTGTTATTTCTCCACAGACAATGGGCGAACGTTTACGCGTTCTGTTATTGATCACGGGTGGAACTTCTATTACTCGGGAGAGAACATCGGCCCCGTAGAAGGTGTGGGTTTCGACCATCTCTCGAACATTTTTGTCCTTTGGCGTAAATACGCATACGACGAGCTTGTCGGTTGGTATTCATTTCGTATTTCCAAGTCTGCCGATGGCGGTAGAACATTCTTTCCGTATTGGGCGACGCGCTATTTCGGCGGCACATCAACGTCGAGCCTGTTGAAGGCCGCGCTCTTCATCGACGCGAAGAATCGCATCCATTGTGTTTGGGATAGCGTCGATTATTCCGGATACAAGTACGTTTACACAGAGCTTTCTGCCAGCGATTCATCCATCGAAATGCAAACTCGTTTGCCAACCGTCGCTGCGTCGGGCTTTCCCGCTTCGATGGATGTGTATACAGAATTGAATGTGGTCCACGCAGCGTTGAGCGCAAGGAAGCCGCGCGAAGCACGATCTGCACTGTACTACTTTCGCTCTGCCGATTCGGGCAGAACATTCTCTTTGACACTTGCGGTTGATACACTAAATGCGCGAAATCCACGGTTACTCCGGCGAGCAGCTGGTGGATTTCTGCTGGTACACACATCAGGATCTCTCGCACCTGGCGCCAGCTACAATGATACAGCTATTGTTGCAAGGTCCGTAATGGACTCTTCAGTCTCGCAACCCCTATTGTTGGCTGAGCAAGCGGGATATGCCAGCAATCCGATAGACGCACAGAAGCATGATTCTACAATTTATATTGCGTACACTCGCTTTCAACCAGTCTATGGTGTTTCGTTCTATCAAACAAACGAATTCGGCGGCACACCGTTAGACAGTCTGTTTCTGCCGGGCCACCATTCACCGGCTCTTGCCATTGATTCGCTTGGAGGTAAGTACCTCGTGTCCGTGTTTCAGAATCGAATTTATCTTTCAACAAAAGATATTGTTCTTGATGTCGAGCAGAATCGCGAAGGAATCCCCAACGCCTTCCATCTTGATCAGAACTATCCCAATCCCTTTAACCCAACCACAACAATTGAGTTCGCGCTTCCAACGTCCAGCCACGCAACACTCAAGGTGTTTGACCTGCTCGGGAGAGAAGTCGCAACACTCGTGGATGAGAACTTGCCTGTTGGAGTTCACAAAGCGGAATGGAATGCAAAGGATCACGCAAGCGGTGTTTATCTTTATCGGTTACAGGCTGCAGATTTTGTCGGGACGAAGAAGCTTTTATTGTTGCGTTGAACTCGGTTGTTCGTCTCAGCAAAGGCGAGTCCAACCGGCTCGCCTTTCATTTGTTGAAACTCACTTTTCTATGCCGTTTCAACAAGCATCGGCACCGAACGCTCAGGCACTTTCATCCGAAAGACAGCGTAGCTTCGTTTCTCTCGTTTGCATTTCTCCACAATCTGCTCGTTGGCTGCGAGTAGTTCAGGATCGTTCTCAGGAAGTATAATGAGTTGAGCATCTTTGGGAATTTGGTCGAAGATTTCTTCGTGCTCTAAACCGTAGCGGTGGAACTCTTCCAGCAACTCGAAGTTTTTCCGAACCATCGCATCATTGGTCATATTCAAATCTCCCTTTCATATCTCTCCCTATAATATCGCCACTGCGTCTTGATGTCCTTAACCGCAAACGTAAAGGCTCTGTTGAAATCATCGACGGGAAGTGGCTGTTTCTCTGTTGGCATTCCTGCATGGAACATGTCACGATGCGCAAACCCATGAGCAGTATCGTAGCGGACAATCGGACACCAGCGTGATGCAATGTTTGTCTCGTATTGTACCACGAATGATTGAATCTCGCCACGATCCACCACTGCCTGAACCCGGATTCGATCGACTCCTCTGATGGACAACTCATACAGATAAGAGATTTCTTTCACGTCTGCTCAGATGCTGATGACCATAGCCCTCCGCCTGCAAGCTATCCATTCACATTTTCAAAGTCAAATAGGGTTTCCATTCCATCGCGTAGGGGCAGTCAAGCCGTGTACAATCAGCCCCATGAACTGCGAAATATCCTTCTCAATTTGTCGGGCGGATATGTTCAAACGCGAAAGATAATTGTGCAAAAGTGATTGCGGCGGCTCCATCAGCCGCATCGTTTGTTTTCCGAAAGGATGTTGCGCAGATGCGGCGCCACGCCGAACCTTGACATTAGAAACCACTGTTGATACATTGAGCCATGGAAACAAGGTCTGAAGTCTGGGAAGCACTTGCGAAATTCTTCCTGAACATCGCGAACGGAATGATTCTCGCGGGCATTGTAGCCTATGTCTTTCAGGACAGGAACCTCGTAGCTGGCTCACTCATTGTCGCAGCAGGAATTGTTACGCTGGTAGGCGGTCTATACTTGACGGGAATTGCAGCCATGTTGAAGAGGGAGGAGAAGTAGATATGGAGTTTGTTTTGGGAGTCGCTATTCTGTTTGCAATTCTTAGCATTGTTGCTTCGCTGATTGCGAGAAAGCAACTGAAATCGCTTCGAGAAAAGCACAGCACCGCTCACAAATAGTCACCAGAGTCAAGTAGGTAAAGGCGCTGGAAGAAAAACACGGTACGGCGCACAAGTAAGCGTCCTGACGAACGTCATGCTTGGAAAAATTGATTCATGGCGAGGCAGCACCATTAGCCGCCTCGTTTGTTTTCGAGAGGATGTTTCGGAGATGCGGTGCCAGGAGTTCTGCAATTCTTCGATGCCCGCGCTCGTCAAAGTGACAAAAGTCGTAATACACCGATGGTTGCTGCTCTAACTCATTCGCACCGTCTACAATCTCAACCTGAAACTTCTCTCCAACTCTACGCATAATCTGGTTGTACTCTCTGTCTAAGCGAATTGGGTAGCCACCCTGAAGGGAGCGGCTGGGCTTCTCTATGATTGAAACCTTCCGCGCTTCTTCACGATTTCCAACTTTGAGATATGCTTTCTCGAGATACCGTCGAGCGAGCACAGTAAACAGCGTGCTCTCACGACTGGAGATGATCAAACTCTCGATTGCAGAATCAGGCTGCGCTCGTTCTAATTGACCGACGCCTTGCAGCACGTAATGCGTTTGAATTGGATTATCACCAAGGAGAAGAAACAGGAGTGGAATCTGCTCTCGTTGTGCCAGTTCTGCAATTTCTGAAAGATTCTGTCCATAATCTTGCGGGCTGACACGCGGCTGCAATGAATCGGCAACAACGGGCTTCGTCGCCTCCTCAGAAATGAAGCCGACACCTCTCAATCCAAATCGCAGCGCACGGAAAACGTAAGACCTTTCTAGCATATCAAGCCATTGCTGTCGTTTGGACAATTCGTATATCCGTTGAAATGCGGCAGCACCGTCTACGTCATCAGCGTTCAACACATANCTTCNATCATTATAGCTGAACGAAGCGACGATAACATCAGGCCGAAACTTCTGCAAAGCTCGATGAAGAACAATCTTGCCGTGATAGGACGAATATCCCGGCGCAGCCAGATTGATTGTGACGGCATCAGCAAGCAGGCTGTCCACGAGCGACGTAAAAATCTTATCGAGAGGATAGTCGTTGCCGAACGTGTTCGAGTCGCCGATGAACAGAATTTTCTTCTTCGTCGAATCAGCATGCTTCGCAGCATCACCGATTAAGAATCCGTTCTCATCAAATTGCCGATTGACCGCAGCGATGTTGTTGTTGAAGCCGGGCTTGCGCTCCCAGCCGAGTTCCGGTGAATAGACGAACCAATCCTCCTGTTTCTTCTTTTCAGATTCAGTATCGGCAACAAATGTAAAGGCGGCTCTCGACAACAATTCGAGTACGGCAAGAGCAATAACAAGTGAAAGAATCCCCGAGAGATACTTCTTCATCGGTTGTCCTTCTTCCAACCCGGACCGTGCACAACACGTCCCGGCATTGCACCAGTGTGCTCGCCATTCTTTAAGACTTGCACTCCGTTGACGAACACATGAATCATTCCTGTCGAATACTGATGCGGCTTGTCGTATGTCGCATGGTCTGAAATCTTTGCCGCATCGAACACAACTATGTCTGCGTAGTTGCCGACATTGAGAGCACCACGCCTTCGTAATTTGAGATTGGATGCGGGG
>JGI1356J14229_10001655_pt1 | contig 18058 bp, 8 predicted proteins | sample Subgrocontami58m_FD_14229 | JGI IMG/M metagenome (IMG submission 14229) | reverse complement strand
CCCCCGCCTGTGGCTTCCCAGCCGAGGGCGGCTGGGCCACACTTTTTCAACAGCCCCTCTGCCACCGTGAGCGGTGAAGTGTGGCGGTGAATGGGAGGCCACGGCTGGGCAAGCTCTGCCGTGGAAGAAGATAACGCGCTCCTGTCGGCCACACATGCGCTGTCCATCATGCCGCCTCAGGCCTAGGCGCGGGGTTGCGGCCACGTTACAGGGGGGAGTATACCACAAAGGGAATGAAGCGCAAGTGCTTTTTTGCCAGCAAATTACAGCGCCGTGGGACTGGTTTTACGCCTCTGGTGGAGCGCGCTGGGGACAGCGCGCTCCACCAGAATCTTCGCACGACCGAACGTGTCTCCTTTCCGCCCTATTCCTTCACCGCCGCCCGCCGCGCCGCCAATCCCCGGTCGGCCAGGAAGAGCAGCGAGAGGAGCGCGGCCAGCCCGCCGCCCCATAGCCAGGTGCGCTTCACGGGGGCGGAGAGTTCGCGTTTCGCCTGGAAGGAGACGTCCATCGCGGCGTCCGGCTTCACCTGGAGGGTGCGCGTCAGTTCGATCACGCGGCCGCGCAGCGGAGCGTTGAGCATGAGTTGCACCGGCGCGCGGGAGACCTCCTCCTGCATCTCGACCAGACGCTTGACGATGGCTTCCAGGTTGTCGTTATCGTCGCGGTTGAGGGAGTTGCGGATGCGCTCGGCCTGGGCCAGGTCGAACTCGGCCCCGAGCGGCTTGTCCGTCTGTGCAGCGGCCTCGCCCGTCTTCTGGCGAATCTGGTTGCGACGGTCCACCAGCCCGACGACCGCCTGCTGGCGCATGAGGTTATTCAGTTGCACCCGCGTATCCTCGTTCAGCCCCGCGTCGTTGAAGGCATAATTGTTCGCCCAGGAGAGGGCCTGGCGGGCCTCCTGCTGCTTGCCGCTCTGCGCGAGCTGGTTCCCCTTGGCCTGGAGTTCGCGGGCGATGTCCAGATTGCGGCTGTTGAACTCGACCACCTGCCGCTCGTAGGAGCCGATGTCGTACGACGTCGTGTAGGTCTGCTTCAGCGTGTCTTCGTTCACGTTCAGGGTGCTGACGAAATCGCTGTACTTGTAATGCTCCGGCAGGTAGAGACGCCACCGGACATTCTGGAGCGGCAGGTCGAACTGCGGCCCCGTCAGGATGTCTCTGGCGAGTGTTGCGCCGACAGCGGGAGGAGCGATGTAGAGGAGGTTCACCTCCACGGGAAGATCGCCTGAGACGGCCTGAGCGAGCGGGATGAGGAGCAGTTCACCGCCCTCCGCGCGGCGCTTGGAGGGGACTTCCGAACTGAGGTTGACGCTGAGCGACCAGACCTGCGCCCCCGCGGGCAGGCGCGCTTCCAGGTGGCGTTTGGAGCCGACGCGCAGGAGCATGTGGACGTGGGTGATCGTCCCGCCGGTTTCGCTCAGCACGGTGTCCAGGGTGGTCTCAATGACCGTCGCCTCCAGGAGCGAGGCGGCCTGGTGCCGGGTGGCGCGGAACTCCAGCCGGTACGGCAGTTCGGGGCAGCGGTAGCAGAAAGCGGCGCCGGAGAGGTCGCCCGCGCCGAAGGTGCGCAGCAGATTGCGCGCGTCCGCTGGCTGCACCGACTTATCCAGCGCGCCCTCGGCCAGTTCGACGCGGTCAGTGGATGACACGACCACGTTGCCGGTCTGAAGGTCCACGTTCAGCGCCTGTGAGGGTTCAAGCGTCACCTTGCCCTCCGCGCGGTCGAACTGCGTCTCGAAGCGCAATTTCAGCAGGTACGGTTCCTCGAATTGCTGGCGGGCCAGTTCGATGCGCCAGATCCGGTTCTCAGGATCGGATTCCTTGAGGTGGGCGATCTCCGCGCCGCTGATCTCCAGTCCCAGCGCCCCCTTGGGCGCCTGGACTTCCAGAATCTTCTGCCCCGCGTTATAGAAGCGGTAGCGCAGGTACTGCGTGTGGCGAACCAGGCCGTCGCTCACCTCGGCGACGTGCAGGAACTCCACGTTGACGCGCGGCTTCACGGCCTCGGGGAGCAGCGTCACCTGCCAGTCGGGGCGGAGCAGGTTGAACGCCAGCGCGCCGGGGATGCGGACGCCCAGGTCCAGGGCGCTGATTTCGCTGACGCCCAGCCGCTCCTTGACCGAGAGACGCACGTTGCGCGAGGAACTGATGGAGAGCTGCCCGGTGTGCTTGAGCGATTCCTTGACCTCGATGCGCGGCACGACAATCTGCGCGGGCAGGTCGGCGACCGACCGGCTGAGCGTCGCCTTGAGCAGCAATTCGCCCAGCAGCTTGTTGCGCAAGTGCACCTGAACGATGCGGCCCCCCGTCCCGGCGGTCTCGTCCCAATGGCTCACTTCGGGCGCGCCGAGGGCGTCAATGTCGTACCCCTCAGGGATCGCCAAATCGAGCGAGAAGACGCCCGCCTTGGCCACGGAGACGCGCAACTCGCCGTTGTAGAGGAGGCGCTCCTCGGAGACGGTGAAGGTCGCGTTCTCCTGGGAGCGTATTTCCGGGCGCACGGCGGTGGTTTCGACCGAGAGGCTCTCCTCAAGGGACTGGATGCGGTAGGCGTAGCGGATCGGCTCCTCTTTGACGGTGGCATCGCCGGAAAGCAATGCGGCCGCCTCGCGCGCGAAGTCATCAACGTTCATCGCCGCCTCGTGCGGAGCGGGGGTGATCTGGACGGCGGCGCTGGTGGTCAGGCCGAGGATGTCGCGCTGGTTGGAAGCGCCGAGAACTTTCAACGGCGAGAGGAGGACCGCGGACGGCATCGGGCCGATGGGGGTCTGCGTGGTGACGGTCAGGATGTATTCGCCCGCGGCGGGCTGCGTCAGGCGAGCCTCCATTTCATGCGTCTCCGGGTTGAAGCGCCACGCGCCGAGGTTCTCCCCTTCGACGGCGGTGATGGTGACGTTCGCCGGGGCGCGCATCCGGATTTCCTTGAGTTCCCCCTGGGCGATCTGGAAGCGGACGCGGTGGCGGCCCCGCGCCAGACCGGCGTCGAAGCGGAGCAGGCTGACGACGTCGGCGTAGAACGCGGTCTGCTCCTTGTCGCGCTCGCGCGCGCCGGGCTTCCAGGCGAACTCGATGGCATCGCCCGGCCCCAGCAGCGCCTTCGCCACGGTGGCCCCCTCCACCTGCTCCCTGGTGAAGGAGACCGCCGTGGGCGCGACGATATCCACGCCCGCCTCCGGTACGTGCAATGTGACCTGACTGGTCAGTGCCAGCGGGAGCGCCAGGCGATAGCCGCGCACCTGGTTCTCGCCCGCCTCAGGCAGCGCCTGCAGGAACTCCACCGTCACGTCGTAGCGCCCCGCCTTCTTGATCTCGAGTACATAGCTGCCGTCCTGACGGAGCATTTCGAGATTGGGGGCTATCTTCTCGTCAGAAAGCAGTATCGCCCCGGCCGGAATCAGCGGGATTTTCACCGGGGCCGGTGTGCTGACGTGCAAGGTGACAATGACCTTCATGCTGTCCTTCTCGGCGGTCAGGTCATACGCAGCGCTGTTGATGGTGGTTGCGGAGGGCAGCGGCTCGGCGAACGCCGCGCAGCCGGGCATCAGAAGGATGAGGGAGAGCATTGCTGTCGCCACCGCCGCTGCCGGGCGCGCCGGCAGTCGAAGCCGCGCCGCCAGCCAGATAAGCAGCAGGACCGGAAGGCCCCATGTGAACAGGTGCACGAGCGTCGTCGCGCCGAGGGCGAACCTCGCCACGCCGGAGAGCAGGCAGACGATCCCAATGGCCGCCAGCGAGTGGCGCGACCGGCGGAAGCGACGCCGCCCCAGGAGGATCAGCGCGACGCCGAGCGCCGGGACGATGAGCGCGGTCGTCCACGTCGCGGAGCGCCGCCACGCGGGAGTCACGTGGGCGGCGATGCTCATAGCGGGCGCGTCGTCCAGGCCGAGCGCGCGGGTGTACGTCACCGTACGTAGGTCCTTCTTGCCCACGAGCGAGCGAAACTGCGGCGCGCCGGCGGCGCAGATGCCCACCCAAAGCAGCCCCAGCATGAGCAGGGCCAGGGCGATGCGCCCCGTCCAGCCCCCCCGCAGAAAGAGTGCGACCGCTCCCAGCAGCACCAGGGTGATGCCGACAATATAAACAAAACGTGTCGGCAGGCCGTCGGTCATCGCCCAGAGCCAGCTTGCCGCGGCGGTCTGGAGCACGTCGCCGAGGTCGGCGCGGTCCTCCACGTTGCGCTCGCCGGGGACCATGCTCCCGCCGGGCGCGGCGGACGCGGACCAGTCCTGCGGCGCGGTGACGGACCAGCTTGCGTAGGCGGTCTGCACCGGGCCGGTCGGCGCGGCAAGCTTCAGCCGGCCACCGTACTTCAACTCCGGATGCTCCGCCCCGTAGATCAACTCGATGGTCATCGGCTGGTTCGGGTCGCGCAGGCGCTTCAGCGGGATCATCAGGACCCCTTCCCCGACCATCGAGGTGGTCAGACGCGTGGCGCTCTCGGCCCCCTTCGCGTCGCGCTCGATGAGGCGCGTGGACCAGACGGCGACCCCCTTCGGCAGGGTGAGGGAGAGGAACTGACTGGAAGCGTTCTTGACCTTGTAGCGAATGCGCGTCACCGACTCGGTGGCTCCCGCGTCGGTGATGTTGAGTTGAGTGTCCAGTTCCATCAGTTCAATCGCCACCGGCAGCACGGCGCTGTGCTCGTACGTGCTGATCTTCAGCGGCAGATGGTGCGGCGTAGCCACGAACTTGTACGCCTTCAGCACCGGCGCGTTGAGCAGGAGGCGATAGTTAACCGGCACCTCTTCGTTCTTCACCTCCAACAGGCTGGAGGAGGCCTTCCCCTCCGCTTCGATGAGGAGGTTGAGGCGGCTGCTGACGCAGATGAAGCCGGAACTGCGCTCGACCCGGTTACATTCGATCCCCCCCACCGTGACCGAGTCGCCGGCCTTCCAGGGGTGGCTGTAGGAGACGGCGAGGTTGTAGTCGCCGATCACCTTGCGCTGAAGCTTGACGACCCAGTCATCCCCGTCGCGCGCCCAGCGGCGGATGTCGCCGCCCACGAACTCGACGTTCTCGATCTCCCTGGGCACGCGGAAGCGGAACTCGTCCACCGGCGCACCGGAGATGAAGTAGTTGACGACCACGTAGCCGTACAGCACGCCATCTCCCAGCGAGATCAGGTGGAACGATTCGGCCATCAGGCCCGCCGGCTTGCGGGCGGCAGTCAGTTCGAGCGACCAGCCCGGCTCGCCGTAGCGGTAGGCGAACTGCGCGTCGGCGACGCGGATGGGGATGGAGGCGACGTGCACCTCGCGCAGGTTGGTGACCACCGGCGCTTCCACCTGCACGCTGGCTTCCGCGGCGACGGCGACAAAGCCGCGCTCGCTCTTGGCCTTTTGCACGGAGATGCCGCCCAACGCGCGCTTCGCGGCCAGCGCGCCGCTCCCCAACTCCAGCCGCATGCGCACCAGCGTCCGGCCGAGCACCGGCTTCTTGAAGTGGACGACCACCTCCTGCGCCACCTTGTCGGCGCCTGCGCGCACGGCGTAGTCCTGCACCTCTTCCCCCGTGACGGCGGCCACCGTGAAGGCTGCCGGCGCATTCAGCACCACGTCGCGCAGCGGGGCGTCGCGCACGTCCAGGTCGAACCCGCAGTCCATGGAGAGTTCCTCCTCGCGCACCTGGATCACGCACCAGCCCGTCGCGTCGTAGGAGGGCACGATGTCGTCGAGCGCCAGCATCATCCCGTACGGGGTCGAAGCGAAGGAGTAGTAGAACGCCTTCGCGGCCGGGAGCGGGCGGTCATGCTCGCGATCGAGCAGCAGGCGCGGGAAGCCAACCGGCTCCGTCTGGGAAAGCCCCGAAGTGTGCTCGACGACCATCTGAACGGCGCTGTCGGTGCCGACGGCGAGGTGCCCCCCGGCGCGGATGAGCCCCTCCGGCTTCAGCACCGGAATCTCGATTTTGGCGGGCAGCGCGGGAAGGGGCATCTCGGCGACCACCTGCAGCGCGTACGTCTTGCTGAGCGGCCGGTTGAGCGAGACGAACAGCCGCCGCCCCTCGGCCCCCTTCTCGATGCGCCAGTCGCGGATGTAGCCGCCGCGGACCTGGGTGATGCTGAGCGACTCCGGCAGCGCAAAGACCAATTCGCGCAGCTTGCCCTGGGAAATGTCGAACGCGTAGAGCGAGTCGAGCCGCAGCGCGCCCGCGCGGATGGTGGCGATCGTGTTCGCTTCGCCGGCCAGCACGAGCGTGGCATCCAGTTCCTCGACCTGCGGCTTCCAGCGCACCACGAACGGCAGCCCCGGCCCGAGGATCGCGCCGACGGTGAGCGTGTTCTCCTTCACCTCGCGCGTGGCGCGCAGCGCGCCGGGGAAACGCACTTCCAGGTCCGTGCGGTCGCACTGCACCTGGATTTCGCGCAGGCGCGCCGCTGGCAGCAAGAATTCCGACTCGCGCCAGGCCCCCTGCTCCACCAGCTTCGGACGCGCGGCGAAGGTGAGCGAGGTCTTGTACGTCCCCTTGCCGCGCCAGCGCATGACGTAGTAGCGCGCCTCAGGCAGGTAGCTGACGCTGAAACCCGCCGCCGGCTCCGTTACCTGATCCAGCGCCACGTCCCCCGCAACGAAGACGACCCACTGTTCCGCCTTCTTGCACTCGGCGGTGAAGTCGAGCGTGAACCGAATGTTCTCCCCCTGGATCGCGCCGCGGATGGCGACGTCTCGGATTTCGATGTCGGCTGAGGAGATGGGCGGCGGAGGCGGCGGGGGCGCCTGGCCCACGTCGGCGGCGGCGATGGATGCGGTGGATGTGATGGACGCAATGGACAGCGCCAGCAGCGTTATCAGATTTCTGAGCTTCATCGTCGCCTCCCGGTTTAACGAACTATTGTTGATTGATGAGTGATAATTGCTGATTGCCGAATGCCCGCCGGCCGCGCACCATCATCATTCTTCCTCCGCTGCCCGCGGTCTGGATGCAGGGATTTGCCCCTTGCCATCCTTCACGTCAAAGGCCGACAGGTTGCTGGCAATGCACCTGCTCTCGTGAACGCCGCCGCCGTACCCGCAGAGGAAATCATACTCTCCATCGGGCAGGTCAAACTGGATGCTGATGAGCTTCTTCTCTGTGGGAGCCAGCGTGAATTCGTGCGGAAGAGCATTCTCCTTCCCGATGGTCCATGAATATGGTTTGCCCGCCGCAACCCCTTTCCCCTCCCACCGCGCTTCTGATGCGCCTATCTCAAAGTCTTGCCGCGTGATGAGGGCATAGGATGGACCATCGGAGACAGACAACCCCCCGCGTTTGGATGCATCACGTTTCGTCAAGAGCGTGAGCGCAAGCTCCTGGCTGAAGAGCTTGAGTGGCTCCTTGCCTGTGTTTTCAATAGCGATGGTCGCCACCGGTTTGCCCTCCGGCGAGACCTTCACTGATGACTCCAGACGAATCCCCTGCAAGGTCACCCAGTTGCGGCCTTCCGGGGCAGGCCCAAGGTAATCGAATCTCAGAATCAAGCCATCTCCGGGGTTCATGGGTTGGCGCACTTCCCGTGCGTCAATCTGTACGGCTTGGCCCGCGTATGGCCGGAGTTCCTCCTTCACCTTCTCGGAGACATACATGACGTAAATTCCGCTGTAGAGCGTGCAACCGTCCCAACGATCAAAGAGTGCGACACCGCAGTACTTTCCTGGCCCTCGTTCACCCGCCACACAAATAGGGCTTCGCCAAAGGAAGATGCCGACACAATAGGCAAGGACAACAAGCCATTTCTTCATGCCTATTCCTCGTAGACAACCATGTGATGTCCTGAAATTCGCACTCCGCTTTCCGCAATGGGTCCGTTCTCCTCCTCCCACTCGGCCCCGAGTTGGTGGCCGAAGGGTCCGCGTGATTCCCGTTGTTGCCTTTCACTCTGCACTTAGTATTCAGTGCTCAGTATTCTGCGCTCGCCGTTCTCCGTGTCTCCGTGCCTCCGTGGTGAACCCCTACGTCACTCCGCCCTCGGCAGTCCATCCGCCTTCTGAATCATATCGGCCAGTTCTTGGACGCGCGCGTCGAGCGGCAGTTCCGCGGCGACGGACTGAATTATCGGCCGGACCTGCGCCAGCGAGCCGTTGCGGGCATGTTCGCTGCCGCGCAGGATTTCGGCGAACTGCGCGGCGCAGGCGGCGAGGAAGAAGCGCGGGGAGTCCTTCACCGTGCGCGGACGCACGATCTCACCGCTCAGCCGGTTCGCAATCTCCTCCACCCGCCCGGTCTCCGTGTCGCGGTAGCGCACGAACACCGTCCCCAGACCTGCGTCGCCGATGGCCCCCTCGGCAGGAGGCAGAAGTTCCAATTCATACAACGCGGTGGAGGACTGGCCGCTGCCGACCTCGCCCGCGTCCACGGTGTCGTTGCGGAAATCCACGTCGGCAATGTCGCGGTTCTCGAACCCGATCAGCCGGTAGCGGCGGACGCGCGCGGGGTCGAAGGCCACCTGAATCTTCGCGTCGGCGGCCACCGTCCGGAGCGTCGCGGCCATCTCCTCGACGAACACGCGGCGCGCCTCGGCCTCGGTGTCCACAAAGACGTAGTTGCCGTCCCCCTTGTTCGCGAGGCGCTCCAGGAGGACGTCGTCATAGCCGCCGAACCCGACGCCGGTTGTGGTGAGCGTCACCCCCTGGCGGCGGAACGCCTCGACCTGAGCGAGCATGGCGTCGGCGTCGGTGTCGCCAATGTTGGCGACGCCGTCGGAGCAGAGCACCACGCGGTTGGTCGCGCCCGCGGTGAAGACGCGCGCGGCGAGTTGGTAGCCGAGTTGCAGCCCTTCGATCAGGTTGGTCGAGCCGCAGCAGCGCAGCCCCTCCACCCCCTCCAGAATGCATTTCTTGTCGGAGGCGGGGACGGCTTCGAGCACGATCAGCGCGTGGGTGTTGAAGGTGACGAGGGAGACCCGGTCGTTCGGAGCGAGCTTTTCCACCAGTTCGCGCAGGGCGTACTTCACCAGCGGCATGCGGTCGGGCTTCTCCATCGAGCCGGAGGCGTCCACGACGAAGACGAGGTGCGCGGGTTTGCGCGCCTCGCGACCGAACACGCGAGCGCGGACGCCCACTTTCAGCAGCGTCAACCCCGGCCCGCCAAAGGGGGACGGCCCCGCCTCGGCATGGACGCTGAAGAGGCCGCTCGCCTGCGTGGGATAGTTGTAGTCGAACGCGTTGACGTACTCCTCCATCCGCACCGACGCGGCGGGCGGCAGCATCCCGCGCGCGATGTAGTTGCGCGCGATAGCGTAGGAGGCCGTGTCCACGTCAATCCCGAAGGTGGAGAGGGCGTCCTGCGACGCCATCACCCAGGGGTTCACCGGTCCGGCCTTGAAGGCGGGACGCGTCGTTGCAGGTTCATCCGCGCGTATCACGGAGAACTGGTTGAGCGCTTTCTCTGCCTCAGCGCGCTTGGCCGATTCGTCCGCCTGCGACGCAATAGGCGCGGTCTGCACGGCAGGCCCGTCGCTCGGCGGAGCGCCGGGCGTCGCGGGGGGAAGCGCCGCCACCGGCCCAAGTTCGCTCTGCGGCCCCGCGTCGGGAGCCTTCCAAAATGAGAACCCATAAGTGGCCGGGGCGTCCGCGGCAGTGCCCAACCTGATCACCCCGCCTTCGGGGGCCTCCGTTGACTTGCCCAAAGGAAGCTTCACGCCGCCGCGCGCGTTGATCTGGTCCAAGGTTTCTTTGGTGGGGTACTGATAGATGGCATCCGGGAACGTCAACTTCTCGCGCCACTTGATGAGTTCATCCGGCTTCGCCGTGGCTTCGTTCGACGCAACCAACGGCCGGTTGCGCATTGCTTCGCGTGCTTCATCTGCCAGGCCACTGACCGGCGCGAAGTCCGGGTCCATCGCCTTGATCTGTTCGGCGATGGCGAGGGCGGCCTGATACTTGCCTTGGGCGTACTGGGCGTTGGCTTCGTTGAAGAGGGCGATCTTCTGCTCCTCGCGGCGTGCGCGGTTCACCCGGTCCCCTTCATCCACCATCGTCGTGGCGTCCCATGCATTCTGCTGGCCGACCTTCCGTTCAGCCTCCGCCTTCCCCTCGTCGGCGCGCGCAAGCAGGGCCCGCATCTGGGCGTCTGTCCCGGCGGCGCTTTCCGAGGTGGAGTACGGCTTCAGATAATCCAGCGCCTCGGAGGCCAGGCGCAACTGTTTGGCAGCCTCGTCGTACCGGTTGTCGTTCAGGGCTTTCTGACCGAGTTCGGTCGCCCGGTCCATCTCAGAGCGCACGGTATTCAAGCGCCGCTTGACCTCAGCCGAGTCGGCGCGGTCGCTCAATGTGAGAATCTGCCCCCCCACGTTACCTGGGCTACGCTCGGATTCCGATTTCTGCGCAACCCTCTCGTCTTCACTTCCGGCCCGCCCAGCATATTTCAGACTTACGATTGATTCTATGGCGGCCCTCTCGGTGGGCTTCTGTTCGGCCGCCTTCTCGACAACCATGGGCCGCGACGGCCCCCCTTTCGCATATACCCCGCCTCCTACTGAAATAGGCGCGCCCATCTCCGCCTTGTGCCCAGCCTCTTCATTCCAGTCGCGTTGGCGAAGTCTACTAAGGTAGTCCACCATGTCCTTGTCGTCGGCAGTCAGGTTCGACTTCTCAGCGCCTGTCTCCGCCGCGAAACCAAGGCCCAACCGGCGGTTCACAACGGCAACACCGCCCTGATCGCCGCCTTTGGGCTTCTCGCTGGGGGATCCATCGGCGACGAAATAGTCAAAGCTCCCCCCCCCACCCCCGCCGCCGCGCGTGGTATCAATCCTGTCCCCCTTCTCGTTGCTGACGAAGTTTGACTCAGTCCATTTCACGTGGCTGTCGAACGACTCAACGTTCTGGCCGGGCCCAAGCTTCGCAACCGGCCCTGTCGCCGGGGCAGACTGAGGAGCGCCGGTGCCGATTCGGTCGGGGACTTCTGACCCAGTGAGGAACCTGCTGCTAACGGCGCGCCTGTCGTCAAGCCGTTTCTGAGCTTCAATGCGCGGCGGCGCGCTGGGCGCCGCGAATGCAAGCTTGTACTCCTCCTTTGGCTTGGCCCGGTCAGGAAAGAAATCGCTGTTCGGCTCCTCATACGTGGTCATTGCCTTGACCGTTTGGCCCAGGTTGTTCATGGTTGACATTCGCCGCGACTTCTCCCGCGACACGCTCAGCGCCGGCAGCAGCAACGCCGCCAGTACGATGCAGATAAGCAGAACCGCTGCGATCTTTACAAGCGGACTGAGCTTGACGACGGGTGCCGTACGCGCCCATCGGAGAATCCGGTACCCGACAGGGGATGCGCGCGGCGCGGCGGCGGGCCGGACGGCAGCCACCCTCACCAGCGTCTTGCGGCGCTCGTCGCTCAACCGCGCTTGCGGAAGACGATTGACCGCCTCGTCAAGCAGTTCCAGCGTAGCGCGCAGGTCGGCCAGTTTGGCGCGGCAGGCGGGGCAGTCCGCCAGGTGCGCCTCGAGATCGGCGCGGCGCTCCCCTTCGAGTTCGCCCAGCGCCAGGAGCGGCAGGATCGTTTCAGCTTGTTCGCAGTACATTGTTCTCCCCTCCAAGGGAGCGCACGGACGGCACACGGACGAACACGGACAAACGGACACGGACGCCTACGGCAACTCCAAGTCATGCCCCACGCCTTGAGCCGGAAAACCGTGTAGCGCGGGTTCTCAAACCCGCGATATCACGCGTTTCCACCGCTTACGCGGTTCGCGGGCGTTCCACCCGCGACGCGGACTTGATAGTCCGCGCTACATCGTCAAATCACTCCCCCCGCCTTCAGGCGGCGCGCCAGTTCCTGCAAGCCCTGGCTAATGCGGTAGCCCGCGTTGCCGGTGGTCAGGCCGGTGACCTCGCTGATTTCGCGCAGTTTCATGCCGTGGACCACTCTCAGAAGAAGCACCTGCCTTTGCTCTTCGGGCAGGCGGTGGAGTTCCGACATCGCCTTATCGCACGCCTCGCGGTGCATCATCTCCTCCAACGCGTCGGCGGGGGTCGGGGGAGTTTCGCGGCGCTCTTCCGCGACCCGTTTGCCGCGGCTGCGGAAGGAGTCCATGGCGAGGTTGTGCGTGACGCGGAAGAGCCAGGTGGAGACGCTGCGCACGCTGCCGGCCCCGTCGCGCGCGGCCTGGCGGTAGAAGCGCAGGAACGCCTCCTGCACGAGGTCCTCCGCCTCCTGCTCCGCGCCGCGCCCCAGGAGCTGGCCGGCGTAGCGCAGCAACGGCGTTTCATAGCGCGACACCGCCTCGTCGAGCGCGGCCCTGGCGTCCAGCGGCCCGTCCGCTTCCATTTCCATGATCTGTTCCCGCGCCGGATGGATCATACGCCGATTCCTTTGTCACCTATTAGACGCGAAATCGGGCGTTGGTTCTGTGGAAAAATGAAGATTTTCTGGCGGAGGCAGGGAAAACAGGGACTCAAGGACAAAAAGGACGGCAAGGACACGCGGGCCCCGCCGCGCCTCTTTGCGGCCGCACGGGCGGTCTATTGAGGCGCGCCCGCTGCCGGCTTCCCCCTGTCCGCCGCGCCCGCCAGTTCCATGATCTCGACGTAGTTTTCCTGGTACAGCCGCTTCATCAGCGCGTCATAGCGCTCCAGGCGCTTCTGGGCCAGCAAAGTGCGCTCGATCAGCGGCTGGACCTCCTCGAACGGGCGCATCCGCCCCGGCTTGCGCCCTTCCACCTTGAGGATGGTGAACCCCTTGTCGGACTCGATCGGGTCGCTCACCTTGTCCAACTCCAGCGACAACAGCGCCTTGTCTATCGGTTCCGGACGCACCCCCTGATTCTGCCAATCCCACACTCCCCCATTCTTCTCGTATTCATCGTACGCATTCTTGCGCGCCAACTCGCCGAAATCATAGTTCTCCGCCAGCTTGCTGACAATCTCAGCCGCCTTCTTCCGCGTCCTCTCGCGGTCCCCGTCGTAGTCGGAGAGGGGGACGAAAATCTGGCGGTATTTCACCTGGGCCGGTTCCCGGCACTGTTCCGGGTGGGCGCGGTAGTATTCCAGAAGTTCGGTGGGGCTGGCGGTCAAGTCGCGCAGGACGAACTGGATGAGCACCTGGCGGCGCAGCAGGTCTTCGCGGATTTTGTCGGCGTAGCCCACTCCGGTCTGCCCCATGGCTTTGAGTTTTCTCTGGAACTCTATCTCCCCCCCCGCGTCGAGGCGTTCCTCTTCGACCCGCTTCTCGACCTCCTTGTCAATGTACTTGCCGACGGCCGGGAAGGCGTCCGTCAGCCGCTTCGCCTCAGCCAGCAGGAGGCGCTCCTCGACAATCTCGCGCACACTGTCGCGGATGATGTTGCGGCGGACCTCGTCGCGCTGCGCGGCGGGGATGGAGTTGCCGGAGTCCTTGAGCATCGCATTGGCGCGGTCGAGCACCTGCTTGCTGGTAATCACGTCCTTGTTTACGATGGCCACGATGGCGCTGGCGACGTCATCCTGCGCGCGAACAGCACAGGGGGCCAGCGCGCAGACGGCTAGCAACGCCACTGCAATCAAATACTTCATCGGTTGTCCTTGTCGTCCTTGAAGTCCTTGCGGTCCTTACGCCTCCATACCGCGCGCCGCCAGGTTGGCAAACGCCCGCTCGAACGCCTGCACCAGGAAGGATAGCAGATGCTCATCCGCTTTACGAGTCCGCGCCAGGCGGACATTGATGGTCGTGTCGTCAATCCGCCGGCAGATCATCCCAGTGGCGGAGAGCACCTTCATCGCCCGCGCCACGTCGGAGGCCTTGGCGACCAGCAGGTTCTCCCGCAGTTGCAGCCCCTCGATGCCCGCCTTCTGCGCGAGTTGGCGCAGCCGGGCCTCCGTCAGCAGGTGCGCGACCGGCTCGGGCCATGGACCATAGCGGTCGCGCAGTTCGCGCCGGAGAGTTTCGATATCGTTCAAGTCCTGTGCGCGATATAGCTTACGATACATGTCTATGCGCTGCGCGGGGTCGGGAAGGTACTCCTCCGGCAGCCGCGCCTCGACCCCGAGGGAGAGCGACACGTCCGGCCGCTCCTCGACCGGCTCGTTCTTCATCCCACGGACGGTGCGCTCCAGGATGCGGCAGTACATGTCGTACCCCACGGCGGCGATGTGGCCGCTCTGCTCCGGCCCGAGGATGTTCCCCGCGCCGCGAATCTCCAGGTCGCGCATGGCGATGCGGAACCCGGCCCCCAGTTCCGAGAACTCCTCGATGGCTTTCAGCCGCTTCTCCCCCACCGGCGTGAGCGGCCGCTCCTCCGGCAGCAGCATGTAAGCGTACGCGCGGTGCTTGTAGCGGCCGACGCGCCCGCGCAGTTGGTGCAACTCGGCCAGGCCGAACATGTCCGCCTGATCAATCAGGATGGTGTTGGCGTTGGGGATGTCCAGCCCCGACTCGATGATCGTCGTGCAGACCAGCACGTCCGCCTTGTGGTCTACGAACTCGCGCATCACCTCGGCCAGTTCGTGCTCCCGCATCTGGCCATGGCCCATGAGGAAGCGCGCCTCGGGAACGAGTTCCTTGAGTTGCTCCGTCATCCGCTCAATCGTTTCGACCCGGTTGTGTACGAAGAACGCCTGCCCGTCGCGGGCGAGTTCGTGCAGGAGCGCCTGGCGGATCTTCTGCGGATCGGCGCGCATCAGGCGCGTGTGGATGGCGAGCCGGTCGCGCGGCGGGGTGTCCAGCGAACTGATGTCGCGCAGCCCCAGGATGGACATGTGCAGCGTGCGCGGGATGGGGGTGGCCGTCAGCGTGAGCACGTCCACCGTCGCGCGCAGTTGCTTGAGGCGCTCCTTGTGCTCCACCCCGAAGCGCTGCTCTTCGTCAATGATCACCAGCCCCAGATTCTTGAACTTCACGTCCGGCTGGATGAGGCGGTGCGTGCCGATGATGATGTCCACCTCCCCCGCAGCCAGAGCGTCCAAAACGTCCTGCTGCTCGCCGGGGGTCAGGAAGCGGCTGAGCATCTCGACACGGATCGGGTAGTCCGCCATCCGCTCCTGAAACGTCCTCTGGTGCTGGGCGGCCAGCACCGTGGTGGGCACCAGCACGGCCACCTGCGCCCCGCCGAATACCACCTTCACGGCGGCGCGCATGGCGATCTCCGTCTTGCCATATCCCACGTCGCCGCAGATCAGCCGGTCCATCGGGCGGGAACGCTCCAGGTCGCGCTTGACCTCATCAGCCACGCGCAGCTGGTCCTCCGTCTCCTCGTACGGGAAGGCGTCCTCGAACTCGCGCTGCCATTCCGTGTCCGGTGAATGCACGAGCCCCTGCGTCGCCTCGCGGATCGCCTGGATTCGCAGCAACTCCGCCGCGAGGTCGTGCGCCGCCTCCTCGGCCCGCTCCTTGCGCAACTGCCAGCTCTGCGTACCCAGCTTGTTCACCGGAGGACGATGCTCGGAAGGACCGACGTACTTCTGCACCAACTCGATGTGCGTGGCCGGCACGTAGAGGAACGCCTTGTCCGCGTACTCGATCTTGAGGCACTCCTCGCGCACGCCGTCGCGCTCGATCAGCTCCATGCCGTGGAACATGCCGATCCCGTGCGTGGCGTGCACCACGTAGTCGCCGGGCTGAAGGTCGTAGAAGCTGTCAATGGCGCGCGTGTGCCGATAGCGCGCCGGGGCGCGGCGCTCACGGTAGCGATGGAATATCTCGTGGTGCGTCAGCAGCGTCAGCGACAGGTCCGTCCAGTCGAAACCGGCGTTCAGGCGGCCGATGCGGATCTCGAAGCTCTTCTTCTCAAACAGCTTGGACCCGGCCAGCAGTTCGGTCAGCCGCTCCTTCTCTCCCGAATTGCCGCACAGGACGATCGTGCGCTCGCGCTCGGAGGCCGACAGCTCCAACTCGCGCACCGTGGTCTCCAGGTCGCGCCCGAAGCGCTCCACCGAATGCACGTGGAACGTCTCCGGCCGGCCGCTGAAGACGCCGGGCAGGGCGGCCATCTGGAGGCGGGGGAAACGCGTATGGCCCGTGTTGAACAGCAGCAGCCCGTCCGGCAAAAGGCCGCCGGGGGACTCCTGCGAGAAGCCCTTGCCGCGCTCCATGATCTCCGCCGGCTCCTTCAGCGCCAGCCAGGAGTCTTTCGGCAGGTGGTCCAGCAGCGACGACCAGCACTCCGGCGAATCCTGTTGCGCCTCGGCCTGGCGAGGGACGGCGGTCACCGTCACCTGGGGCAACTCGCTCACGGAGGACTGCGTCGCCGGATCGAAGGAGCGGATGGACTCCACCGCGTCGCCGAACAGCTCGATGCGCACCGGCGCGCCCCCCGCGTAGGGATACAAATCGAGAATCCCGCCGCGCCGGCTGAACTCGCCCGGCGCCTCCACCATGCGGACGGAGCGGAAACCACGCTCCAGCAGCCACTCGAACACCTTCTCCAGCGGCATCGTCGTGCCCTGACGCAGCGTCAGCGTATTGCGTTCGAGCAAGGCGGTTGAGGGGACCCGCTGGAGGAGCGCCTGGATCGGCGCGACGATCAACTTCCCGCCCGGCGCAGCGCCCGAATCGTCGCGCCGGGCCGCGAGGAACTTCAGCACCGCCAGGCGCTGGCTGAGCACCTCGGCCTCGGGCACGTCCTCCTCCGCCAGCGTCTCCCAGGCCGGGAAGAGCATCGGCAGGTTTGGGGAGAAGAGCGCCACGTCCTCGGCAAACGCGTCCGCCTGCTCAATCTGCGGCAGTACGCACAGCGCTACCCGCCCCACTCCTTCGGCCAGCGCCGCCGCCAGCAAGGCCGCCGAGGATCCCCACAAGCCCTCGACGTACGCGCTGCCGCCGCCTGCCAGGTGGTTCTGCAGGCGATCAGCGCGAGGGGAAGACTGTACAATGGAGAGAAGATCCTGCATCGGCGCCCTGACAAGGAACCGCGCGCATCGCACTCGATCTGATTATCCCTGAAATGCGACCTCACCACAAGCCGCGCGCGGATGGCGCGCGCCATGCGTCAGAGCAGCCCAAAAACACCGGCAGCGCGCGCCGCCTTGTAATCTACAAGGCCCGCTACGCTGCCGGAACGACCCGTCTTGCCTGCGTCTGTTCAGTTCTTCCCGACGACACCGGTAGGCCCTCGGGGACCCTGCAAACCAACCGACCCCTGACCGCCAGTGGCGCACACCGGGGGCTTGTCGGAGGCATTTCTTCCCCGAAAGCAAGACGGGAGGCCCGGAGGCCTCCCGTCTCGTTCCGTCTCTCTCAACGATGCTGCGAACCACCTATTAGTCCGCTACTGGAATCACGATGATGTTTCTGTTTGCAAACGTCGCAGTGTGGTTAACACTGCCGCTCTTGTATTGCAGCGTAAAGGTGTTGGAGCCGCTGTTGAGCGTCACAACATAAGTCGCGCTGGCTTGATTGCCAGAACCGGCAGAGGAGGTCGCGAATCTGAGTGCCGTTGCGTCAGCGGCAGCCATGGTCGTAGCACCAGACACGGCAAAGCTCATGTACGCAGTGTCGTTGTTGATCTCGACATACCCGGTTAGAGTTACGAGAACCTTTGTGCCGGTCGTGACCGTCACCGACGGGTTCGTGCCCGGGGTTCCACCGAGAGTCGTGGTGTACGAGGTGGAAGTCGTCGTACCGGCGTTGTTCTGGGTGGCGGACGCCAAGGTAATGGAACCACCTGGACCCTGATCCCCAGTCGGACCCTTATCGCCCTGCGGGCCAATCGGACCAACGGGGCCAGTAGGACCGGTGGGCCCCAGCGGACCCTGATCGCCCGTAGCACCCTTGTCGCCGACAGGACCTTGGTCTCCAGTGGCACCCTTATCGCCAACGGGGCCTTGGTCGCCAGTAGCGCCCTTGTCTCCGACGGGGCCTTGATCGCCAGTAGCGCCCTTGTCACCAACAGGACCTTGATCACCGATCACGCCCTGCGGACCCTGGTCGCCCGTGGCACCCTTGTCTCCGACGGGGCCTTGATCACCAGTAGCGCCCTTGTCACCGACAGGACCTTGGTCACCGATCACGCCCTGCGGACCCTGGTCGCCCGTGGCACCCTTGTCACCGACAGAACCCTGGTCTCCAGTCGCACCCTTGTCACCAACAAGACCCTGATCACCGGTAGCACCCTTATCGCCGACAGGACCTTGATCACCGATCACGCCCTGCGGACCCTGGTCGCCCGTGGCACC
>JGI1356J14229_10001639_pt1 | contig 18203 bp, 13 predicted proteins | sample Subgrocontami58m_FD_14229 | JGI IMG/M metagenome (IMG submission 14229) | reverse complement strand
CCCGCCAATCCCTGAAAAACGAGATCCTGTTCGGTGCTTGCGTCGGCTTCCGTGCTGGAGCGTCGCTTCGAGGCGAAGGCGAGGACCCGCAGCCCGCGCGCCGCCATGGCTTTCTGGGTGTGGACGATGGCGTCCCTGGCCTCCGTCGAAAGCGGCATGATCCGCCCCCCGGCAACGATCTCACGGCATAGCGGCAGGACGACTTCCGGGGCCCCCTTGCAACACAGGAACACACCGTCGGGCATTGCGAAGCTGACCGATTGACGCATGCGATCCGAGTCGAAGGGGTGCTCCGCCAGCCGTGTGGCGTGGGGCGGCGTCCCGATCGCCCGTTCCGCCATCTCCACCAAGGCGATCTCCATGGGATCGCCCCGTAACCGGCCGGTTTGCTCGTCTTGCCGCAGTTCATGGCAGAGACCGGCCACCTGGAAGAAGTCCGCGTGATCGCGGGCCAGGTCGGGTGACATCGCCGCTAGCGGCACGATCGCATTGGCGAGCATCACCTCTTGCACGCGCATCCGGTTTTCGGTGAGCGTACCGGTCTTGTCGGTGCAGATCACGCTGGCGGATCCAAGCGTCTCCACTGATGTCAGGTGGCGGATCAGCACATTCCGCTTTGCCATGCGTTGCGCCGCCAGCACCAACGCAAGCGTCAGGGTTGGAAGCAGACCCTCCGGCACCATGGCGACAATGATGCCAATGCAGAACATGAACCCCTGCCAGAACGGCATGCCCGCCATCACGCCGATCGCGAGGAAGCTGAGTCCGATCGTTACGGCGAGCCCGGCGATGAGACGACTCAGATCCGCAAGTTGTGTCCGCAAGGGCGAGACGGGTGCGTCTCCGAGCAGTGTGAGCCGCGCAATCTTGCCGAATTCGGTGCGTGGCCCCGTCGCAAAGACGACCGCCTTGACGCGGCCGGACAGGACGGCCGTGCCGGCGAGCAGGATGTTCCTGGCGGTGACGATATCGGTGTCCGACGACGGATCGGCGCTGCGGGACTGCGGCAGGGATTCTCCGGTCACCGCCGCATTGCTGACCTGAATGCCGGTGGTTTCAATCACCCGGGCATCGGCGGGGACGTTGTCGCCTTGCTCCAGCAGAATGATATCGCCCGGCACGAGTTGGTTGGTGGGCAACGCCACGACCGTCCCATCCCGCATGGCTCGCACCTGCTGTGGCAGCAGCTTTTGCAGGGCATCAAGGGTTCGTTCGGCGCGATACTCCTGCCAGAAGGTGAATACGCCACTGATCAGAACGACCGCGACGACCGCGACGCCGATCCGGCTCATGCCGTTGGCGGGATCATACCAATCCGCGACGAAAGCCAGTGCGGCGGCAACCCAGAGGATCAGGGAGAAAAATCGCACAAATTCCCGACCAAGACGCAACCACCATGGCGTCCTGGCCAAACGCTCCACACGGTTGGTGCCGTGGACACGCAATCGCTCCGCGGCCTCGGCCGACGACAGACCCTGACGTTGGCTGCCGACGCTCAGCAGAGCGTCGTCGACTGGCAGCCGATCAATGCCGGAGCCGGATTCTGTCGGTGCGATCACGCCGTTGCTGATGGGAACCTGTTTCACCACGCCGCAACCATCGCCTATCATCGGGTTTACGCGAACAGGCCCCAGGGTCATGCTCCAGGTTATGCCCCAGGGTTATGCGCGAGAGAGCCATGCATGGGGTTGCCACGGGATGACGAGTCCGGTCACCCCCATTGTCCAACGGTCAGAACGAGATTCTAATCGTCGCATGATCGGACCAGGCTTCCTAGCCGACGAGTCACGCAAGACCCGCACCGCGTTGGTCGGTGACGGGTCGGTGGCGGCTCACGTCGTGGCGAGGCTGTCTGATTGCGCTGCTACATTGGGGTGGCATGGCGTAATCCCCAGGAGTATTGGGCGGTTATGACGGTGACCGCGGCCATGCCGCCACCCCACCGCCGCGCGGCGACGTGTTCCTGGAAGGTCGGCTGGCGACGGAGCAGACGTTGCCGCCGCCATCCATCAGGCGTCCGACCGAGCCAGGAACAGTCGGACGCCCTTTCGGGTGCGTCGGGGCGACGCTCCACGGGTCTGCCGAACACGGTCATGACGGAATGAGACGATGCGGGGTCACATGACAGACAACAGCCAACAATTGCGCGCCCGCAGCTACCGCTTGCCGGTTGAGGACACGGATTTCCTGCTCCGGGAGGAAATGCGCGATATCCGTTTCGCGCTGGAATTNGCGAAAGCCGATCTGGGACTGCGCGATTGGGGCATTCGGTCGACCGTGATCGTGTTTGGCAGTGCGCGTACACTGTCGCCCGAACAACTCGCGGCGGCTCTTGCCACGGCGGATACCGGCCCTGCGCGGGCGCGGCTGGAGAAGCTGGCGGCGCAGGTGCCCTACTATGAAGCCGCGCGGGAATTCGGTCGCATTATCTCGGAGCGAGGAGGAGCCTTTGCGCCGCAGCACCGCTGGCGCGACAACGTCATCGCGACCGGTGGCGGATCGGGCATCATGGAGGCGGCGAATCGCGGCGCGTTCGAGTGCGGTGCCCCCAGCATCGGGTTCAACATCCGCCTGCCGCATGAGCAGGAACCGAATGCCTACACCACACCGGAGCTGACGTTTCGGTTCCATTATTTCGCGATGCGCAAGATGCACATGGCGATGCGGGCAAACGCTCTGGTGGTGTTTCCCGGCGGCTTCGGGACCATGGACGAGTTGTTCGAGATTCTGACCCTCGCGCAGACCCGCAAGATGCCGCCGATCCCGATCGTGCTGTTCAATGCGGTCTATTGGCGGCGGGTGATCGCATTCGATGCGCTGGTGGCCGAAGGGATGATCGAGGAAGCCGATCTGGCGTCGTTTGAATTCGCGGATACGGCCGAGGAGATCTGGGCTGCCCTGGTGCGGCGGGGCTTGAAGACCCGCTCTGGCGACTAGTGTTCATGACAGGATCGACGATGGTGTCACCGCGCGCGGTTGCTCCCGTTCCTGGGTGGCACCGGGTGGTCTGGGCCGGAGTCTGACCATGACCCACCGGTGCCCGCTATCGTGGCCGCGACCCTGTATGGGCCACGCACCGGCGGAGATGACCCAGCCGGTGGTGATGCAGACGTTTCTGGCTGAGTGGGCGCCGCGGTGGTGCACCCTGCCAGACGCATGATCCCGATTGGTTCGGTCTACCACAACCGTATTACGCAGGGCGGGGTACCCTGCCGGACGCATGATCCCGATTGGCGAATCGATGCCGGCGACGGCTCCGCGGGGACCGACTGGCGTGAAGTACCGGTGTGGTGGGGCCCATCGTTCAAGCGGGAAAACCGGTTGGCGGAGTGCTGGCGAGACCACCGCGTCATGGGGCAGACGGTCATGGTCGGGCTGGAATGATAACCTTTGGTGGCCGCGCGCTCCTGGGCATGACTCCACGGTCGCGCCCGCGCCTGAGCGGGATCACGTTGGTCAGCCCACAACGACGTGTCAAAGGTGCGACAAACCAAGCAATTGAAGCGCGTTTCCCGTTTTCCCGCCGGGGCTGCACGTCGGGAAGTGTACTCCAGGCGCGGCTGACGCGATCGATCCCCCTATACGCTCGCTTTCAATTCCTTGGCCGCCCGGAAGGCGATCTTCTTGCTGGCCTTGATCTGGATCGCCGCGCCAGTGGCCGGGTTCCTGCCCATCCGCGCCGGCAACGCCCGCACTTGCAGGATGCCCAGGCCGGTGAGGCGGATCTTGTCGCCCTGTTGCAGATGTTCGGTGGTCAGAGCGACCATCTCGCTCAGCAGACCTTCGGCCTGCTTCTTCGAAATGTCGTGGCGTTCGGCCAACTGAGCCGCGATCTGCTTCAGCGTGACCGTCGCCTGCGGCGCGGCCTTTTTCGCGGCTGCTTTCTTCGGCGCGGCCGCGGCCTTCTTTGCCGGTGCGGCCTGCTTTGCTGGAACGGCGGATTTCTTGGCCGCGGGGGCGGCTCGCTTCGCTGGGGGCACGGTTTTTTCCTTTGGCCGCTTCAAGATCACTCATTTTGCCTGCACTGCCCCGAGTCTAGCAACTATCAAGCTGCGATGATGCGCGGTTTTGGGTGCATATTGTATGCTTCCGTGACCTCACCGAGTCCGGTGCACGCCATGTCAACCCCATCGAACCCCGCGTCCGGCCTTCGCCGCGTCATCCATATCGACATGGATGCGTTCTACGCGTCGGTCGAGCAACGCGATAATCCGGCCCTGCGTGGCCTCCCACTGGCGGTCGGCAGCGCACGGGAACGCGGCGTCGTTGCGGCGGCGAGTTATGAGGCCCGCCGCTATGGTGTCCACTCGGCTATGGCATCGGTCACGGCGCGGCGGAAATGCCCGGAGCTGATTTTCGTGCCGCCGCGCTTCGACGTCTACAAGGCGGTCTCCCGGCAGATCCACTCCATTTTCGCTTGCTACACGCCCGTGATCCAGCCGCTGTCGCTGGACGAAGCCTATCTGGANGTGACNGCCAGNCTGGAAGACGGCGGCACNGCNACCGCGATCGCGCAGGAGATCAAGACCCGCATCCGGGCGGAGACCGGCCTGACCGCGTCCGCCGGCGTGTCCTACAACAAGTTCCTCGCCAAACTGGCGTCCGACCATCGCAAACCGGACGGGTTGTTCGTTATTACCCCGCGGATGGGGCCAGCCTTCGTGGACACCCTTCCGATCGGCAAGTTCCATGGCGTCGGGCCGGCGACGGCACGGAAGATGGCGGAATTGGGCATCGCGACCGGCGGCGACCTGCGACAGCACTCACGTGCCGACCTGACCGCCTGGTTCGGCAAGGCTGGCGACTATTACTACGATGCCGCCCGCGCGGAGGATCACCGGCCGGTGACGGCCGATCGCCAGCGCAAATCCATCGGCGCGGAGACCACATTCCAACGCGACCTGAAGGAATGGGAGGAGGTGGTGCCCGTCTTGACCCCTGTATTCGCAAAAGTGTGGACAGCGTACCGCGCCACCGGCCTGGTCGGCCGCACGGTGACGGTCAAACTCAAATACGCCGATTTTCGCCAGATCACCCGCGCCCGCTCCTGCGCCGGCGCGATCGAGTCTCAGACCGAGATCGAGCACATGGGCCTCGACCTGCTGCGCCCGTTCTTCCCGACCGCGCTCGGTGTGCGCCTGCTGGGGGTTACGATGTCGAATCTCGACACTGAACCGGGCCCGGCGCGGCAGTTGAGCCTGGCGATCGCGTAGGATCGGCCGTTCGCGGATACTCCGATTGATCCACTCAATGACCGGCCGGCGGCGTCCTGCCCCGTCGTCGTGCTCAGGCCGCGACCCGAGCATCCCTGCAAGCGCATGCTCTCCAACTCCAGCACGGCGATTCACGAGCCCCAGTATGGCGGTTGAAAAGCACGACACGCCGGAACATACGGTCACGGCGGCGAGCGTAAGGCGTGCGTAAGGCGTTGCGGACGCCGTATGTTCGTTTTATGTTCCAGAATGGCGATTCGAGGATACACCGGCCCATGGACCACCGCCCCGCATGAGACGCCTGATTATCACGGAGAAATCCAGCCAGGCCAAAGACCTGCGGGCCGCCCTCGGCGATAGGTTCGGACAGATCCTGCCCGCGGAAGGCCATCTCCTGCGGCTGGCGGAACCGGATGAGGTCAACCCCGCGTGGAAACAATGGTCCTGCATCCTGCTGAAGCCGGACGGGCTTTACCCCACGGGGCCGGCGGGGGAAGGCAACAAGCCGGCGAAACTCAAGGCCATCGCGGCGGCACTGAAAGGGTGCGACCAGGTGATCCTGGCGACCGATTGCGACCGGGAAGGGCAGTTGATCGGCCAGGAAATCCTCACCCATCTCGGCTATCGCGGTCAGGTCCAGCGCGCTATCTTCACCGCCCAGGACCCGACGACCCTGCGCCAGGCTTTCGCGCGCCTGAAACCGAACCTCGAACTGCGCCCGCTCTATGAGGCCGCGGTGGCTCGCCAGCAGGCCGACCAGATTTTTAATCTTTCGCTGACCCGTACGGCGACGAAGACCCTGCTGGCGCCCGGAATACGCGGGGTGATCGGCATCGGGCGGGTCAAGACCCCGACCTTGGGCATCGTCTGTCTGCGGGAACTGGAAATCCGCGACTTTCGGCCGGAGGACTACTTCGAAATCATCGCCACCGCGACCGTCGCAGCCGGTAGCTTCATCATGCGTCACGCGCCGGTGGCCGCCCGCCGGATCACCGACCGGGCCCGGGCCGAGGCGATCGCGCGTGCCGCCGCCGGTGTGCAAGGGAAGCTTAGCGTAACGGTCGACCAGAAGCGGCAGGCACCGCCTCGGCTTTTCGATCTGCCCGCGCTCCAGAAGACCTGCGGCCAACGCTGGGGCTGGAACGCCGACAAGACATTGGCGGTGGCACAGGAACTCTACGACGGCGACGGCAAGAAGCTGATCACCTATCCAAGGGCGGAAGCCCGCTACCTGAGCGAGAACCAGGTCGGCGATGTCCCGACCATCGTCGGCGCGCTGCTCGCCGTGCGGGGATTTGCCCATCTGGAAATCGCCCACCCGGTGATCCGACGCGGCAAATCGGGCCATTTCCATGACAAGGGCCTGGAGGGCGTCGCCCATCACGCGGTGATCCCAAACGTGAATGTGCTGGATGATCTGCCACCACGTCTCGATCGGTTGATCGACGATGAAAAGCGGCTGTTCGCGCTGATCTGCCGGTCCTATCTGGCCGCGGTGATGCCCGACTATGAGTACCGCCAGACCGTCGCCACGATGAATGTCCCGGTCGCTGGCGGACCGGCGGTGGAATTCCGCGCCACGGGGCGTATCCCACTGCGTCTGGGCTGGAAAGCCGTCTACGGCGCGAAAATGCCGGATGATGACCAGGAGAACGACGCGGAGCAAACCCTGCCTGACCTGACCGACGGGGAAACGGCGACGCTGACCGATCCCAAGGTCGAGGCCAAACGGACCCAACCGCCACCTCGTTACAGCGAGGGCACCTTGGTGGAAGCCATGCAGAACGCCTGGCGTTTCGTGAAGGACCCTGAATTGCGGGAGCGCCTGAAGGAGGCGAAAGGCATCGGCACGCCGGCCACGCGAGCCGAGATCATCAAGGGGCTGAAACGCCAGAACCTCCTGGCCGCGGATGGCAAGTTCGTGGTCCCCACCACGGCGGGACTGCAGATTTTCGAGATGCTACGGGCCGCCGCGCCCAGCCTGGTCGATCCCGGCACGACAGCGCGCTGGGAGATGCAACTGGATGATATCGTGTCGGGGCGAACGGAATTTCGGTCGGTGATCGATGGGATCGCGGCGATGGCGGACGGGCTGATCGCGGTGCTTCGGGCGCATCGCGGTAGCACGGTTGATTTGGAGGCGGGCACGGCCCCGCGAGGGCGCGGGCGGGCAGCGACGGACCGGAAACCTCGGTCACGCCAGCGCTCCGTCGAAGTACCGACGGCCAAGCGAGCGCCCGGTCGTCGCCGGACGTCCAGATCCAAGCCGGCCGAACCAGTCGAGACGACCCCCGCCGTTTCCTCGGTCGGGTCATCAAGCCGCAAGCCCACAAACGCCGGCGCGATGCCGTCGGCAAAGATGGTCGCCTATGCCAAAAGCCTCGCCAACAGCAAGAACGTTCCGCTGCCGCCCGGGTTCGACACCGACTTCGGGACCTGTCGGCGCTTTCTGGATCAGCACGCCCGATGATGCCGGTGAACCAGGTCCGACCCAGAAGCTTTGCCGTTCGGTATCGCTGATTTTCAAGACCACGGCATTCATACATTTCAGCGTTCGGAGAAAATTCTCCCCCTCCCCTTGCGGGAGGGGGCGGGGGAAGGGGTGAAACCGCACGGATATTGCTTGAATTCCCTCCCCCCCAACCCCCTTCCGCAAGGGGAGGGGGAGAATTTTCTCCGAACGCTGAGATGTGTGATCAGCCGCCCCAACCGCGAGACGGCGAGCCCACCCGACATATCGGCCGTCGCCGAACCATCCGACATGGCGCTCGTCACCCAATCGCGGGACTATCGGCCCCTGCTTGGAAGGTTTCGTACGTGCCCCTGATGATACCAGACGATCGGGAGTTAGCGCGTTACTGGCCGATCATCCTGGCTTGTTTCTGCATCGCGGTCTTCGCCTGGGGCTTCGGATTTTACGGCCAGGCGGTCTATCTGGCCGAGTTGCGGGCAATGCATGGGTGGCCGGCGGCTTGGATCACCGCCGCGACCACCTGCTTCTATCTCGGCAGCGCGCTGTTGATGCCGTTTGTGCATGGGGTCGTCGCTCGGTTCGGGCCGCGGGTGGTCCTGATCGGTGGCGTCCTACTTCTCGGCGCCGGCGCCTGCGGGTTCAGCCACGCCACCGCGCCCTGGCAGCTTTTCGTGGCCGGCGCCGTGATGTCGGCGGGATGGGCCAGCACGACGGGCACCGCGATCGCCACCACGCTTGCCTTGTGGTTCGACCGCGGCCGAGCCCTCGCCATCAGCCTGGCTCTGAACGGAGCCAGTGCCAGCGGCTTCATCGTGGCACCGCTGCTGGTGCAGCTCAGTCAGGGGATCGGGCTGAGGGATGCCGTGCTGCGATCTGTTCTCGGCGGCCTTTGCATTGTCGTGCCGATCATTCTGGTCTGCATCGGTCGCCCGAGATTGGTTGGCGGCGCCCGCCCGGCCGCGTCGGACACGTCCGTTGATCCGCGCCCCGGTTTCGCGGATCGGACGGCGGCATTGCGGGATGGACGGTTCTGGTCGGTCTCTCTGCCTTTCGCGCTGGCCACCGCGGCGCAGGTCGGCTTCATCGTGCACATGGTGTCGTTTCTGTTGCCGAATCTGGGAGCCGCCGGAACCAGCCTCGCCGTCAGCCTCGCAAGCATCGCCGCGATGGCCGGCCGGCTCGGCCTTGGCACCGTGATCCATCGACTGCATCAAAGACGCGCCAGCGCCGCGAGCTTCCTGCTGCAAGCGATCGGTCTGGGGATGATGCTGACCTGGCCGGCCAGTCCGGCGGTGCTCTATACCGGTAGCGTTCTGTTCGGCCTTTCGGTTGGCAATGTGATCACCCTGCCGTCGATCCTGATCCACCGGGAGTTCGCGGCTGTCTCCTTCGGCCTGATCGTCGGTCTCAGCGGCGCCATCGTCCAGTTCACTTTGGCCCTGGGGCCCGGACTGTTCGGGGTCATCCGGGATCTGACCGGTGATTACACGGCGGTTCTTGTCGTTTGTATCGGGCTGCAATTGGCGGCGACGGCCATCATACTGCACCGCCGAGACGCGCGGCCGGCCGTCGAGGCTGTGGGATAAGCGCCATCCGGGAGCATGGCTCAGACGACACCCAGGAATGTCGGCTCCTATTTCGCACCACCAAGCGGTGTGTCGACCCAGTGCGTGGATTATTGGGACACACGCACAGTCCTGGGCGTCGCTTTACCGTCATGCCCCGGCCAGGGTCGGGTGCGGCGGCCAGTGGGGCAGCCAGTGGGGCATCCAGTGGGGCAGCCAGTGGGGCGGACGATGCCGGTGTCGTCCGGCAGCTCTCAATCCGCGACGAAGACCTGTCGCGTCGCGAACGACACCCAGACGGTCTTGTTTGCCAGCCAGTCCGCGCCCAGCAGCATATCCACGATCGGCACCAACCGGATTGGGGCCACCATTAGGGCTGGCTCGTGGAACACTTCCTGGCCGATCCGCATCTCCCGGAACACATGCCGCACCATGGTGATGGGCCGCGGCCCCAGCCCGCTCGCCCGTCCGGCCTGACCGCCCGCCAGCTTTTCCGCGGTCAGGCCGAGCCGTGCCATGCCTGGCGCGGCAAGGACGGTCGTGCTGGCGCCGGTGTCCAGAAGCGCCCGTAATCGCACCCCGTCGAGTTCCAGCCGCACCACGAGAGCGGTATCCGTCGGATTTTCGATTGGCAAGGCGCGATAGGCACCTCGCCAGGGCAGGAACCGGCCCGAACAATCGCCGACGACCTCATGCAGCGTCACACGCTGGCGGCGCAGGTCCAGGACGAGATCGAACGGGGATAGGAAGTCGCGGCCGAGGAGACCGTCGATCTGGTGGGGGCCGATGCGGGTGAGGGGGAGGGTGCCGACGGTCATGCTGGTGTCGCGGGTGCGGGTCCGCCGCTCGAGCCTGACATTGCCCAGTGTGAAGGCATTGGGGTTGGCGTTGCGATGGCGCTCGATGCCGCCAACCCCGCGGGTGGTCGTGGCCACCCACTCGTCCAGGGACAGTGCCAGGCGCGCGACCGCGTCGCGGGTGACCACGGTCCGCTGCGCGCCGGTGTCCAGAATGAAGGTGGCGTGCTGCTCGTTCACCAGGGCAGGGACCATGACCACGCCTTCCACGACCGTCAGCGGGACGGTCGCGCGCTCGGTCACCACACAGGCGGCCTGGGCGGCCAGGTGGGACAGCGCCGCCAGCAACAGGGCCAGAGCGATACGCATCCTGCCTCCGGTTTGCCGGTGCGCGGCCTGTCCGCCTCCGGTTTGTTACTCACCTGCGGACCCAGTATCCAGGGACGATGCCATCCGCACCAGACCTATCCACTTCGGCCCGTTCCGCGCCAGACCTATCCGCGCCAGATCCATCCGCTTCGGCCCGTTCCACGCCAGACCTACCCACGCCAGACCTACCCACGCCCTACCTATCCGCGCCAGGCCTATCCGCGCCGAACTCATCGATGCCGGACCTGGCCGCGACCTATGCACCCGGCACCCCTCCGCCGGCGCTTTTTGGTCTTTTCCTGGGGTTCCTCAGCGTCGGAATCTGCGGCTTTGGCGGCGCCCTGCGTTGGGCGCGTCGGATGGTCGCGGAGCAGCGGCGCTGGCTGACCTCGTCCGAGTTCACCGACCTTCTGGGTTTGTGCCAGTTTCTCCCCGGTCCATCCCTGCGACCGGATGGCGTCATCGCGATTGATCCCGGGCCATGGGAATTAGTTCTGTGCGCTGTGGTTTCGGGGGGCGATTTCCCGAAAAAAACGGCTGATTGATAGGGAAACGCGATATAATACTTGAATCAAATGTCAATATTTCGCTATTTCGAACAAATACATTGAAGCCAACGCATATCTGACCTATCTGTAATGCAATGCTCTGGAAAACAGACGACTGGGAGGCAGATATGGGCGTGACAAACTGGCACGGCGAGCGCGCGCCGTCGCTCGCTGACGGTCAACAACCCGGCCAAGGACGCTCAATCGCTGACTTCACCCGACGCGATCTCTTGGCCATGACCGCGCTCGGACTGTTCGCCACCCACGCTGGTCCCGCCGGTGCCACACCGAAAGGGCAACTTGTCTGGGCCTCGCATATCTCACTGGCGCCCACGTGGTTCGACCCCGCCGAAACTCCGGGGCTCGTGACACCGTTCATGCTGCTTTACGCCATGCATGACGGGATGATGAAGGCAATGCCCGGCAAGCCCTTTGATCTCGCCTTGGCGGAGTCCTATACGCCATCCGCAGACGGTCTCAGCCACACATTCGTGATCAGGAAGGGAGCGGCATTTCACAATGGCGCGCCAGTCACGGCAGAGGATGTGAAATACTCCTTCGAACGTTACCGCGGCAATGCCGCGAAGTTCGTCAAGGACAAGGTCGCCGTGGTGGAGACCCCGGATCCGCGGAAAGTTGTCTTCCGGCTGCATGCGCCATGGCCAGACTTCCTGACCTATTACGCGGGCGTCACCGGCGCGGGTTGGATCGTGCCGAAGGCCTATGTTGAAAGTGTCGGGGAGAACGGATTCAAGAAGGCGCCGATCGGCGCCGGACCATACAAGTTCGTGTCCTTCAACCCGGGCGTGGAACTGGTGCTGGAGGCGTTCGAAGGCTACTGGCGCCATCCGGCTACCGTGAAACACCTGATAATGAAAGTCATCCCGGATGAAACGACAAGGCTTGCCGCGCTGAAACGCGGGGAGGTCGATATCGCCTACTCCATTCGGGGCGAACTTGCCGAGGAGTTGCGGCGCTCTCCCGGCCTTGAGCTCAAGCCGGTCATCATCAATTCCCCCTTCTGGCTGTACTTCGCCGACCAGTGGGATCCGAAATCGCCCTGGCACGACGTGCGCGTCCGCAAGGCCGCCACCTTCGCGCTCGACTACAACTCCATCAACCGTGCCCTCACCCTGGGGTATTCCTTGATCACAGGGAGTATCGTGCCGAAAGACTACGACTTCTACTGGCAACCGCCTTCGCCGACCTTCGATCAGGCGCGCGCGCGCGCCCTGCTGGCCGAGGCGGGCTTCCCCGGGGGGTTCGATGCCGGAGACTATTACTGCGATTCGTCCTATGCCAACCTGGCCGAAGCCGCATTGAACAACCTCCAGGAAGTCGGCATCAAGGCAAGACTGCGTCCGATCGAACGGGCCGCCTTCAACAAGGGCTATTCCGAGAAGAAATACCGTAACATCATCCAGGGTGGCAGTGGCGCCTTCGGCAATGCCGCCACCAGGATGGAGACCTTCGTCGTCAAGGGTGGCGCCTACGTCTACGATAGTTATCCCGATATCGACGAGTTGTTCGCGAAGCAGGCCACTGAAACCACCCGCGAACGCCGGGAGACGATTCTGCACAAGATGCAACAATTGATCCATGAACGAGCCGTCTATGCACCGATCTGGCAGCTCGCATTTCTCAACGGCCAAGGATCACGGGTTGAGGAATCCGCTCTCGGCCTGATCGCTGGACACCCGTACTCGGCCCCGTACGAAGACTTGCGCCTGAAAAGCGGTGCCTGAGTGTCCGACCGGAATAATGCTCCTTTTCAGGGGGATACCGTGGCCGCCTGGTGCGTTGCAGCCCCTCATCGATGACCCCGCATCGCGTTCGGGGCCGCGCCTGCCAGCCGCCGCACGGTATCCCCCTGAAAAGGCGACTATGTTCCCGGACGGACACTGAAAGACCCGTTGGACGTTCACTTTCGACGTTGCATTTGGGCGGCAATGATCTGGCCCGAAGCCATGGCGTAGCGCTTTGGCGGCCGAGCGGGGCTGGACGAGCGCGGTCGCCGCCGATCTGTCGGATCGAACCTGGGTCAGGCCAACGAGCGGACACTCGCCGGCCTCAATCCACTGGCGTCAATCCACTGGCGTCAATCCACCGGCGTCAATCCACCGGCCTCAATCCACCGGCCTCAATCCAATTGCACGCCGGCAGCCTGAATGATCGGCGTCCATTTCGCCAGTTCCGCCTTCAGGAACGCGGTCAGCTTGTCGGGGCTCGTGTCGGGACTGGGCTCGACCCCGAGTTCGCGGAGGCGGGCATCCACCGTCTTGTCGGCCAGCGCTGTATTCAGCGCGGCGGTCAGTTGGACGACGATGGGCTGGGGCGTTTTCGCCGGGGCGAACAGGCCAAACCAAGCGGCGCACTCGAAGCCCTTATAGCCCTGCTCGTCCATCGTCTTCAGGTCCGGCAGGCTGGGAGTCCGGGTCAGCGACCCGCTGGCCAGCGGGCGGATCGTGCCCGCCTGGATTTGCGGCAGGCTGGTGGGTGTGCCCTCGAACACCATCGGGATCTGTCCGGCCGCGAGGTCATTCATCATTTGTCCGCCGCCCCGATACGGCACATGGGCGATGTCCAATCCTCCATGCGTGGTCTTCAGGACTTCGGCACACAGATGCCCCATGCTGCCCATCCCCGGTGAGCCATAGCTGTATTTCCCGGGATTGGCCTTGATCAGAGCGACCAGGCTCGCGACGTCGGTCGCCGCCACCGAACGGTGCACCGACAACAGCAGGGGGATGTCGCCGATCTTGCCGATCGGAGCGAAATCCTTCAGCGGGTCATAGGCGATCGTCTTGTAAAGGCTTGGGTTGATCGCGTGAGTCGATACCGTGGCCAGCCCCAAGGTATAACCATCCGGGGTCGCCTTGGCGAGCATCTCGCTGCCCAGCTTGCCACCCGCGCCGCCACGGTTGTCGATCACCAGTTGCTGGCCGAGAAGCTCCGCCATACGAGCGCCGATGATGCGCGTGACGATGTCGGTAGGGCCGCCGACGGTGAAGGGCACGATCACGCGGATCGGTTTGGACGGGTATTTGTCCTGCGCCGTGGCCGGGGCGGCCCAGACCGTGCCGGCCAGCACCACGCCGGACAGCAACACGCCGCGCAGCAACACGCCGCGCAGCAACACGCCGCGCAGCAACACGCCGGGCAGCGACATGGCGGCCAGGAACAGGCCGGCCAGGAACGTGTCAGATAGGGCGGGCAGGGTTCGGCAAAAGGCGTGCGGACAGGCGAAAGGATGGCCGGTCATGGTTTGATGTCCTCCCAGATGCCGGCGGGTGACGGACCCGCTCGGCTTGTGTCCCCATCCTAACCTCGGGAATGCCTGATCGCACCTAGCCAGCGTCCCGGTCAGGCGCTTCTGGCCTGACATCGCTTGCATGGCTGCCGCCGTTCCGTCGCCAAGGCTTGCAAACCGCCGATCACACGGCTATGTGACAGTCACTCTACATTCTCCGCTGACTATCGGGGGGTGGCCTTAACCGGCCGCCTTTTTTGTTTTGGTGACAAGCGAACCCAACCACACGACCTTGGAACAACGCCTGACCGCCATGGTCGAGCCAATGCTCCTCCATATGGGCTACGAACTGGTGCGTATCACCGTCCTCGGGCGCGAACGCCCGACTGTGCAGATCATGGCCGACCGCGCCGACGGCGCGCAGATCAATGTCGAGGATTGTGAGACGATCAGCCACCAGGTCAGCGCCATGATCGACGTGGAAGATCCCATTCCCGGCGCCTGGAATCTGGAGGTCAGTTCCGCCGGCATTGACCGCCCGTTGACCCGGGTGAAAGACTGGAACCGCTTCGCCGGCCATCTTGCTCGGGCCGAAACACAATTTCCCGTGAACGGCCGGAAACGGTTCTCTGGGATTGTGCTTGGCGCGGATGACGAAATCGCAAGAATGCGCCTCGACGACGGGACCGAGGTTGAATTGAAACTCGCCGAATTGCGCCGCGCCAAGCTCGTTCTGACCGATGCCTTGATCGAAGCCACGGCGAGCCCACCGAAGACCAACTGAACCAAGACCCAAGCATCGAGGTCGCCCATGGATACCGCTATCGCCCGCCCCGAACTGCTCCTGGTCGCCGACGCTGTCGCGCGAGAGAAGTCGATCGACCGTGAGGAAGTGCTGGAGGCGATGGAGCAGGCCATCCAGAAGGCCGGGCGCGCCAAATACGGGCACGAGAAGGACATCCGCGCGACGATCGATCGCAAGACCGGCGATGTGCGGCTGTCCCGCTGGACCGAAGCGGTCGAGACGGTCGAAAACGAGGAAACCCAGATCCCCGTCCATATCGCACGCAAGTTCAAGCCCGACATCCAGATCGGTCAGCATCTGATCGACCCGCTGCCGCCGATCGATTTCGGGCGTATTGCCGCGCAGACCGCCAAGCAGGTCATCGTCCAGCGGGTGCGCGAATACGAGCGCAAGCGTCAGTACGACGAATTCAAGGACCGCGTGGGCGAGATCATCAACGGCGTGGTCAAGCGCACCGAGTACGGCAACCTGATGGTGGAATTGGGCCGAGCGGAGGCGTTGCTGCGGCGGGACGAGCTGATCCCGCGGGAAAGTTTCCGAAACGGCGATCGGGTGCGCGCTTATATCTACGACGTGCGCGAAGAACCGCGCGGGCCGCAGATTTTCCTCTCCCGCACGCATCCTGGTTTCCTGGCCAAGCTGTTCGCGCAGGAAGTGCCGGAAATTTATGACGGCATCATCGAGATCAAGGCGGTGTCCCGCGATCCGGGCTCTCGGGCCAAGATGGCGGTGATCAGCCGCGACAGCTCGATCGACCCGGTCGGCGCGTGCGTCGGTATGCGCGGTTCACGCGTGCAGGCCGTCGTGCAGGAACTGCAGGGCGAGAAGATCGACATCATTCCCTGGAGCGCGCAGGCCGCGACCTTCGTGGTGAATGCGCTGGCTCCGGCCGAGGTGACGAAGGTTGTGCTGGATGAGGAAGCCGGCCGGGTTGAGGTCGTGGTGCCAGACGAACAGTTGTCGTTGGCGATCGGGCGCCGCGGGCAGAATGTGCGCCTGGCCTCGCAGTTGACCCGTTGGGACATCGACATCCTGACCGAGGCGGAGGAAAGCGAACGCCGGCAGGAGGAATTCCGCCGTCGCTCCGGCCAGTTCGTCGAGGCGTTGGACGTCGACGACATGATCGCCGGGCTGCTGGTGACGGAGGGCTTCACCTCGGTCGAGGAACTGGCGTTCACGCCAGTCGAGGAAGTCGCGGCGATCGAAGGGTTCGACGACCTTGTGGCCGAGGAACTGATCCGGCGAGCGGAAACCTTCATCACGAATCGCGACAATGAGTTGACCGACAAGCGTATCGAACTCGGTGTTTCCGACGATATCGCCAGCATCGATGTCCTCACCCCCGCCATGCTGGTCGCGCTCGGCGAGAAAGGCATCAAGACGCTGGACGACCTGGGCGATCTGGCCTCGGACGAACTGATCGAGATCGTCGGCGCCGACAAGATGGACGAAGCCGTCGCCAACGACGTGATCATGATGGCGCGGGCGCACTGGTTCGACGATGAAGAAGCCGCGCCGGACGCGGAACACGATGCGGCCGCAGGGGCGGACGCAGGGCCGGACGCAGGGGAAGTCGAAGCAACAAGGGAGGCCGGTCACGACTGAGGCCTTGATCCCAACCGCGATGCCGTCTGGAATACCCTTGCGGACGGCGTCGGGGACGCCGGCCCGGGCGTCCCTGAGTGGGGCGTCCGTGACCGGGACCTTCTTGGCCGAGACGTCCCTGGTTGAAGACGCGACGGACGAGGTGGAAACCGGACCGCTCCGGCGCTGCATCGTCACGCGCGAACGGCAGCCGAAGGAGCGGATGATCCGCTTTGTGATCGGCCCCGACCGCGCGTTGGTGCCAGACCTGGCCGCAAGGCTGCCCGGACGGGGAATATGGTTGAGCGCGTCGAGGGATGTGTTACAAGACCCCGGCGCACAAGGAGACGCGTATCGTCAGCTCGTGCGTGCGTTCGCCCGCGCTGCTCGTGGTCCGGTGTCGGTGCCCCCCAACCTTCGCGAAATGCTAGAGGCGGCGCTGCTGCGGCGGATCGGCGAGTTGCTAGGCCTCGCTCGGCGAGCAGGACAGGCGATCGCGGGATTTGAGAAGGCGCGGGAGTGGGTTCGCGGGGGACAGGCCGGGTTGGCGGTCCAGGCTTCGGACGGCAGCGAAGCAGAGCGGACAAGGTTTCTGTCGGGTGCGGCGGTGTCGGTCAGTGTGATCGATCCTTTGCCGGCGGAAGCACTGGGGCGGATATTTGCGAAGGACCATGTTGTCCATGTCGCGATCGCGCCCGGCAAGCTGGCCAACGCCCTGGTGATAGAGGCGGGACGGCTGGCGGGACTACGAGGATTCGGACGCGTGTCCATGGGGACAGACAGGCGGGAAACCGCCGGCGTGAACATTGAAGTGGGTGCCACGGGTAAAGCATGAGCGAAACCAACGATCAGGACGGCGGTAAAGGTCGGCTCTCCTTGCGCCCCGCGGGACGCCTGGAACTGGGGCGCACCGTCGACGCGGGCTCCGTCAGGCAGAGCTTCAGTCACGGACGATCGAAAGTCGTCCAGGTCGAAGTGCGCAAGAAGCGCGCGCCGGTCGCGGCGCCGTCAGCCGCGGCGGGGGCACCGACGCCAACGCCGGCCGGCACCGGCTCTCCACAGGCGCGCGGACCAGCCCCAACGGGCCGCCCGGCGCCGGGCGCGGGACGGGCGCTGACCGCCACCGAACTGGCGGCGCGTCAGCGTGCGCTGGTTGAACAACAGCGTGACGCGGCGCGACGCGATGCGGAACGGCGGGAACAGGAGAAAATCTCGATCCTCTCCGCCGCCGAGGAAGCACGCCGCCGCGAGGAAGAAGCCCGCAAGGTGGCCGAGGAAGAGGCGCGCCGGCAGGCTGAGGAAGACGCCCGCCTTGCCGTGGAAGCCGAGGAAAAGCGCAAGGCCGACGTGGCAGCCGCCGCACAGGCCGCCGCGGCCGCCGCGCGGGAGGCCGCGGAAGTGACCGCCGGCCAACGCCCGAGCGCTCCGCGTCCGGTCGAGCAGCCCAGCGTGCAGGAACCAGGGCAGCCTGCCCAGGAGCAGGTGGCCGCACCGGCGACCGCTGCCGCACCGGCGCCGGTCGCACCCGCTGTGGCAGCCCCTGCTGCACCGGCCGCGAGGCCCGGGGCCGCGACGCCGGCTGCCCCCGGCGCTGCCGGC
>JGI1356J14229_10001631_pt1 | contig 18273 bp, 26 predicted proteins | sample Subgrocontami58m_FD_14229 | JGI IMG/M metagenome (IMG submission 14229) | reverse complement strand
TACAGTTCTTCCAGCTTAACTTTTCCCTCTCCTGAATGGTTTTGGATGAATTGGAGATAGCGTTCGGTGGTGGTGAGTCTTTTGTGTCCTGCCAGCTTGGAAACAGTTAAAAGCGACACGCCTGATTGCAGCTGGAATGCTACCCAGGTATGTCTTAAATCATTAACTTTGGCTTGTTTTATTCCGGCAATTCTAAAGTATCTGTCAATGGCAGTGCGGATGTTTCTTATCAGGAGAGGCCGGCCGGTTTTAGTAACAAATAATGCATGGTTGGCAGTTTTGGCTCTTTTAGGGAGATAATTTTCAACAGCATTAGCTGCGGCCGGATTTAAAGGAATAATCCGTTCTCTGGTATCTTCAGACAAGGGAACATGAATAGTCAGATTTTGTAAATCTACATCCTCAACCCGAATTTTGGCCAGTTCTCCAATCCTTACTCCTGTTTGCAGCAAAACCTCAATTACTGCCAGCATCCTGGTATCTGCCCTGGCAGCATCACGTAGAGCCCTGTATTCCAGTTTTGTCAAAATCCGTGGGTCTTTATTTTCAAATTTGGGGTGTTGCAAGGACTGGGCTGTGTCTTGCTGGATTAAGCCCTGGGATTTTAGGAATTTAAAGAAAGTTTTGGTGGAATTGGTTTTTCTGGAGATTGATTTGGCAGTGTATGACTCTTTGGCCAGTTTGTCCATAAAAGACTGGAGATCTTCTGTGGCTATTTCTAAAGGATCACTTTTGCCCCCATCCTGCAAATGTTTGATCAGTTGCTCAATATCCTTGCCATAGGCTAGAATAGTAGCAGAGGCACGGGATTTGCCTTGAAGATGACCTATAAATTGTTGATGCGCATCACGCAAAGAAACCATAGTAACTATTTTAATCCTTATAGGATAGTTTGTCAATAGTCTAAAATGTTAAAAAAAATTGGTCTGGTTTTAGCTATAATTTTTGCCGTATTTGTTGTCTATAATTTACTTAGTCAAATTTTTAATGCTTTAAAATCAGGGGAGAGGCTAAGTACAGAGGCAGACAGTTTATTTAAGCTGGAGACTAAAAATAAAGAACTTAAGAAAAAGCTTTCTCAAATTCAAACACAGGAGTTTATTGAAAAAGAGGCTAGAAATAAATTGGGGTTGGGTAAGCCAGGGGAGACAGTAATTGTTATTCCGGATGAGAAGATAAAAGAGATTTTACAGGCTTCTGATTCTGCCAAAAAGGCCAGATTGCCCAATCCCCTGGGCTGGTGGAGAGTGTTTTTTAGATAAACTATAGATCAAGAATACTAATTTTCTTTTCCCTACTCCAACTTTTTATCTGGCTTTCTCTTTTTAAAGCTTCTGATTTAGTTCCGCAATTTTCCTGATAAATTAATTTAACTGGTTTATGCGACCGTGTGTAATGCCCGCCTTTGCCATTTTTATGATCTAAAAATCTTTTTTTAAGGTTATTTGTGGATCCGGTATAAAGACTGCCATCTTCACACAAAAGAATATAAACATGCCACATTGATATATTCTATGCTACAATATGCTCGCGGGGAAGTGTAACGGCTGCACACAAGGCTCAAATTGGGCCCGTCCCGAAGTAATTCGGGATGAGAATCCGGCTATATCGGTGAAATCCGCCAGCTGGCGGACAATACCGAGGGAAGTCGCCTAAGGCGACCCCGTAGAGACTACACGCCAGACATCCGCCTAGGCGGATGATGATATAGTCCTACCCCCCGAGTAATCGGGAACGGTGCATAATCTTGAGGCAGCGGGTTCGACTCCCGCCCCCGCAACATTGTTTTTAATTTAAAATATTCAAACTTAATCCAATTTCATATTTTTGGGGGTTGTTGCCGCCGTCCTGACTCATTCTCCAACTTTCTTTTTCAGATTCCAGGGTGGCATTTATTTCCCACTTATCACCTGTTTCATTAGTGGCATAAGAATAAACAAACTGCCCGGAGTTAATGGGATCAACAGGCAGAGTAGAGGTAGCTACCGGGCCTTTGGGATCAAATTTAACTTTCACCCAGCCTGTGCCGTCCGGGTTTCTGCTACTCGGATCAGTTGATATTCCAAAGCAGGGTGGAGAGGAGGGAGCTTGGCAAAGAACGGTTTGGCTGGCTCCTGGCTTTTCCTGGATTAATACATTAATGCCAATTTGTAAATTAGCCAAATCCGACAGTCTGGTAGCGTCTCTGGCCCTTCTGGTAATTTCCAGAGGATTGATGATAATGGAAATAATAGCGGCAAGGATAGCAATAATGGCAATTACCACCAAAAGCTCAATTAAAGTAAACCCCCTGGACATAATTTAATCATATCATATAAGATTAAGTAACCCTATGACCAGACAAATAATTAAAACCATAGCCGAAGCGCCTGCTGTTATTTTAGGGGTAACTTTAGACGCTTCCAGAAAAATTATTAAAATTGTTTACAGGCATAAAGACATAAAAATGGCCAGGAAATATTGGCATTCTTTGGGTCCGGGCATGGTAACAGGGGCTGCTGATGATGATCCTTCCGGCATTGCTACCTATTCACAAGCCGGTGCCAGATATGGGTTTGGGTTTTTGTGGACTGCTGGTTTTACCTTTCCTCTGATGGCGGTTGTACAAGAGATGTGCGCCCGTATTGGGTTGGTGACTGGTCGAGGCTTGGCCGGAAATATCCGGATATTTTTTCCGAAATGGGTGCTTTATCTTTGCACATTTTTACTTTTTGCAGCTAATTCCTTAAACATTGGAGCAGATTTAGGAGCAATGGCTAAAGCAACACAGCTTTTATACCCGAATTTAGGTTTTAATTTCCTAATCCTTTTTTTTGCTATTTTTAGTTTAGCCCTACAAATATTTACCACCTACGACAGATACGCAAAATATCTAAAATGGTTAGCTTTAGTGCTTTTAGCCTATGTTTTTTCAGCCATAGCCGCCAATTTGGACTTTGGACAAATTCTTGCCAGAGCCGTTGTGCCTTCTTTTGATTTCTCCAAAGAACAGATATTTATGATAACAGCTATTTTGGGTACTACCATCTCGCCATACTTATTTTTTTGGCAGACTTCGCAGGAAGTGGAGGAGCAGATTTTGGTTGGCAGGACTACTTTAAAACTTAGACAAGTAGAAACAACAAAAAAGGAGATCAAAGATATGAGGCTTGATGTGTGGTCAGGGATGTTTTTATCTAATTTAGTGATGTTTTTTATCATTGCCGCTTGCGGCGCGGTTTTGTATGCCAGCGGTATTACCAATATTGAAACAGCAGAGCAAGCAGCAGAGGCGCTGCGCCCGATTGCAGGTGAGGCTACCTATCTGCTTTTTGCCATAGGCATTATAGGCACGGGTCTTTTGACAATCCCCATTTTGGCAGGGTCCGCATCTTACGCTTTATCCGAAAGTTTTGGCTGGAAATACGGCCTATACAGAAAACTTAAAGAGGCTAATGCTTTTTACGGGGTGATTATAATTGCCACTTTAATTGGTTTGGGAATAAATTTTCTAAATTTTGATACCATCAAGGTTTTAATTTATACAGCCGTATTTAACGGTTTAATTGCGCCGGTGATTTTAACAACAATTCTTATTTTATCCTGCAATAAAAAGGTGATGGGGAATCTGGTTAATGGGCCAATTACTACTGCCTTAGGTTTAATCATCACTTTGGTTATGGCAGCAGCAGGCATAGCCACCATATATTCTCTTTTTGTTTAATTGCCTGTGCCTACCTTGTCCGGAGTTTGTTGCCCGATTGTGATAACTTTAGAATCTCTCTGCAGGAATCTAATAATACGCGATTTAATATGCTCTATTTGTACTGTTGTAATTCCGGCTTTTGTGAGAGTTGATTCCTCTGTAGTTAGTAATTGGGTCAAATTTTTTATGTTAATTCTATGTAATGCGGTAGTAACATTGTCTGATAAACCAAGTATTCCCAACATCCCGTATTGTTTAGTAGCATAACCTAAGCCTATGCGCGGATAACGGTATCTTAACCGTGTTTCGGAAACTAAATTACTAGGCACTAAGCAAACAACAGGAGCAATTTCTTGCGTAGTTATCGGAAGGGCCTGTCTGTTAATTATTATGCCTTGGGGCGGTTTTGGCAGGCGGATACCTCTATTTGGAAAAAGTAAAGGCGCCAAATCATATCTTGAATTTCTTAGTTCGCGCAGAGTTGCTTCTGCGAGCTGCTGGGCTATAGTACCTGGGTTTTTCTGAAGTCCGATAAGTTCGCCTATTTCTTTAAAAGTATGTGTTTCTCCGTCCTTTAAACCACACCGTGCTTCTAGAACAACTCTTCTCCGGGGATTTTCTTTCCGAACTCCTTCGAACCGGGTTAATGCTGTTGCTACCCTAGGTTTTAGATCAGAACAATGGGCGGCATTAGCTAAATACTCCTCATCTATCGGTTCAGTATCGCTCAATAAGAAATTTCTAGCTCGAATAACAGGTAAAATAGATACTGTAGGTATTCCGGTTTGTTCGCTGATCTCCTTTGCTGCTTTTTTAACCTGTTCTTTGGTTAAACCGTATGGGTGGTCAATGAAAGATGCGTCTATTAATTTGTTGGCGCCTTTTTTTGTATCTAAGTTGTATCTGACCCAGCTAACAGGCAAGCTTTCTTGGTTTGCTCTTTCTTGAACAATGCCGGTTCTTACTAATACATCTATATGTACATATTGAGAAGGTCCATAAGAATGATTTAAAGTGATTCGTGGAATGCCTGTAAGCAGATTAGCAATGCCGGCTTGAATTAAATCATCATCATGATCAGGGTTTCCTGTTAAATAAGGCGCAGCAGCAAATAAGATTGATTTCATATTAAGGAGTATGAATGTTTGGGTACCAGCTTTAGATATTTGAGAATCCGCGCTTTTTGTTGCTTGGAGGGCTTCTAACTGGCTTTTGCTGCTAATAAAGTGGGGTAGTTGGTCGGCAAATAATTGGTAAAGCATTACTACGCTGGCATGGGGATTTGCTTCTCGTATATCCGCAATAGTTGTATTTGATACTTTTGCCATTTCCACCACACCAATTTGGTGTCCCAGCCTCCCTCTACCAAAGCCCCGTAAGGAAACTCCTGGCTTCTCTGCAGTAGATAGGGGAAATGGTAATTCAGATGTAGTCCGTTCGATCATTTTAAGCAGGAAAAGTGTAGCACACTATAAGTTATATGTCAATTATTCATAATTATGTTAAAATGAGCGTATTCAGGGCAGCGTAGCTCAATGGAAGAGCGATCGTTTCATAAGCGATAGGTTATTGGTCCGATTCCAATCGCTGCTACAAAATAAGGTATATTAAATATATAGACATAGACTATAATTTTCACTATGTTCAAATTATGAAAATAATAATTTTAGCTGGAGGAGAAGGGAAGAGGATGTGGCCCATACAAACCGATAAATGCTTAATTCCCTTTTTAGGGAAACCTCTTTTGTATCATAATCTCAAGCAAATCAAAGAAAATATCCCTGATGCGGATTTTATTATTGTAGCCAATCCCCAAAGTAAAGATAAAGTGGAGGCTGTAGCTAAAGAGTTAGAGCTTTCTTATACAATAGCCATTCAAGATGAACCCAAAGGCATGGCAGATGCTTTGCTTTCTGCTAAAGATCTGATAGAGGAAGAAGTACTGGTTTTAAATGCCGAAGATCAACTGGACCCCAAAATTTATCAGAGCGTTTTGCAACAAAAAGCAGATGTGGTTGTGCCCGGACTGAAAGTAGATCAATACTTTTCAGGAGGATATATAAAGGCAGCAGGCAGTAGGGTACAGGCAATAGTAGAGAAGCCGGGGGAGGGGAATGAACCATCTGATTTGGTTAAACTGGTTGTTGATTATTTTAAAGATGGGAAAAAGTTAGTTGAATATTTAGAAAAAGCCCAAAGCGAGCGAGATGATGTTTATGAAAAAGTCCTTGATAAAATGATTGTTGACGGAATGGATGTAAAATTTACAAAATATCACGGAGTCTGGATTCCCTTAAAATATCCCTGGCATGTTTTGGATGTTGCAGAGCACTTATTGAGTAAGATTGAACAACAAATTTCCCCTAGTGCTAAAGTTTCTGAAAAAGCCATTATAGAAGGGAAAGTAGTCATTGAAGAGGGTGCAAGAGTGTTTGAAGGCGCGGTTATAAAAGGCCCTGTGTTTATTGGGAAAAATTGTATAGTGGGAAATAACACCATGGTTAGGCAGTCAAATTTGGAAGAGGGTTGTGTTACAGGATTTAATTCGGATATTACCAGAAGTTATATTGGCCCAAATTCCTGGTTTCATACCAATTATATTGGGGATAGCGTTATTGAAGGTGATTTTGGCATGGGTAGCGGGGCAGTTTTGGCCAATTTGCGTTTGGATGATCATACTATTAGAGTGGGGCAAGAAAAGGTAGATAGCGGCCGTCATAAATTAGGTTTAATTGCCGGTAAAGGATCAAGGGTGGGAGTTAATGCTTCCACCATGCCAGGGGCAAGAGTAGGGTCTAATTCATTAGTTGGTCCGGGAGTGGTTTTACACGAAGATGTCAAAGACAATACCAAAATTTTAGTTAAACAGGAATATACTGTTTCAGAACATACCCCAACACTCACCAGCTATGATCAGTTTAGGGAAAAATTGAAGTAATGCAATGGATATTACGATAAAGACATGGAAAGTGAGATTTTTCCAAACATCAAGAGGGGATAGCCCGGTTGAAGAATTTATTAAAGAACAAGATGAAACAACATATGCTAAAATCCTTAATGCTGCAGCACTTCTTAAAAATGGCGGTCCTTTTTTAAAGCCTCCATATATCAAAAAAATACAAGATAAATTATATGAATTGAGAATATTCGGCGCAGCCGCGGTCAGAATTTTCTACACAATAAAAAATGAAGAATATTACTTGCTGCATGCTTTTAAAAAGAAGAGTCAGAAAACTCCGTCTAAAGAATTAAAAATAGCCATTGACAGAATGAAAGAATTGATATAGCATATATGCTATATGACAATGATTAAACCTGAAGATAGACACCATCGGGATTTTGATGAGTTCTTAAAAGAGTCTTTAAAAAATCCTAAAATTAAAGCTGAATATGACCGTTTGCAACCTGAATTTGCTGTGATTAAAGCCTTAATTGAGGCAAGGAAAACTAAAGGTTTTACGCAAGGGGTTTTGGCAAGAAAAATCGGTACAAAGCAATCAGTTATTTCAAGACTTGAATCAGGGAGAGCTAATCCCTCTGTAGCATTCCTTAAAAAACTGGCTTTAGCTTTAGATACTCATTTAGAGATTAAATTTATTCCCAGCTAAAACTCGCATCAGCTATGATCAGTTCAGGGAAAAATTAAAGTAAAATCTCATAATATTTGACTTCTTGCTTATAGTGTTATAATCTACTTAATAATTATGGGAGCTTTAATAGAGATTGCTCGAGATAATATAACAAGAGGTAGAAATTTAAGAGGAGAAGAAATGCCTGCATATCAGAGACATGCTGATCAAGCGTTTATGGAGATGCGAGGGGAATGTGAAGATTTACTTAAACATCATGGTCAAACAAGTTCTCTCTCCCGATGGTGGTTACTTCACCCCTGGATGCTCATGGCAGCTTTAGTGGACAGAGTTAATCCAGTAGAAATATTGGAAAGTAGACGGTTAAGTCTTGTGGAAGGAGCAGAGCCGTCCGTTACAATAACTTTGTCTCACAGTGGTCGGGTTGCATCCAGGAGTTGGTTTATCGAAGTCGCAATTCAAGGATTACCGGAGATTCTACGGCTTTACAGGGATGGTGGGAAAGTTTTTGATCCTAGCGGATCTGGTCATCCATTAAGAAGAGCTAATACGAGCGATGCACGGAATTATGGAGAAGTAGTTGAATTATTTGCTGCACGCTTTGTAGGTATCCCCACAAGGGCTTGACAATAGGTATACCAATGTATATACTTTAGTATACCATGAGTTATGCAGTAGTTACCGCCAAAGTTGATCCACAGACCAAAAGACAAGCTCAAGAAACAGCTAAAGCTCTTGGAATATCATTATCCGTGGCTATTAAAGGATTTTTAAGACAATTTATTAGAACAAAGTCTGTTACTTTTAGTGCAGAAGGCGAATATCCGAGTGAGTATCTTATTAAAGCAATTCAACAGGCGGAGAAAGACCTAAAAAATGGTAAGGCTTCACCAACTTTTGATAATGCAAAAGATGCAATCGCTTTTCTTGAGAAACAACGAATATGAGGGTTAAGTATTCTCCTTTATTTCTTGCAATTTTGAAAAAAGTGGATGTAAGAATTTACAAGAGCCTTAAGACAAGAATTTCAATTTTTATCCAAAATTCTAGCGATCCGCAGCTTAATAATCACGCACTAAGAGATGAATATTTAGGATATAGAAGTATAGATGTTACGGCTGATTGGAGAGCTGTTTTTGAAGAAATCGAAGAAGGAGAAGAGACTGTTGTATATTTTGTTACTCTGGGAACACATGAGCAATTGTTCATGAAAAACAAAAAACTTAATGAGAGTTGATAAAAGCTTTGATTTTGGTAAGATAAACACATGCTTTTATATGAATTTGAGGGGAAAAAGTTATTTAAAGATTGCGGGATACAAGTTCCCGAGAGTCAATTACTAGAGTCAGAGAGTCAAAGAGTCAGAGTTAAACTTCCTTTAGTTTTTAAAGCCCAGGTTTTATCAGGCAAACGAGCTGATTCAGGTGGAATTGTGGTGGTCAAGGGGAAAGGGGAAAGCGTAAAGGGTGAAGTAAAAAAACTTTTTAGCACAAAAATTAATGGGGAAAGAGTAGAGAAGGTTTTGGTGGAAGAGGCAATAGATTGGGAGAAAGAATACTACTTATCTTTTTCATATTCCACAGAAACCAGAGGGCCGGTTTTAACTTTTGGGGAGGGTGGGACAGGAGTAGAGGGTAAGGGGGTCAAGACATATCCTGTTGATTTCAGTGTTTTGCCAAAAGAGTTGGTGGAAACAGCCCAAAAGCTTTGGCAAGTATTCACCAAATATGACTGTGAGCTGGCTGAAATAAATCCACTAGTGATTGATAAGGCCGGTAAGGTCTGGGCTTTGGATAGTAAAGTGATCTTGGATGATGATGCTGATTTTCGTAGGGATGTAAAATTTCCGCAAAGGAATTTGTTTGGTAGAGCCCCCACTCAAAGGGAAATTGAGGCAAGAATTATAGATGAAGGGGATCACAGGGGAACTGCAGGTTCTGTCTATTGGGATCTCCCGGGTGACATTGCCGTGATTGCAGCCGGAGGCGGAGGATCAATTGTTAATATGGATGCGCTTTTAAATTTAGGGGGAAAACCTGCCAATTATACTGAACATTCGGGTAATCCTCCGCGGGAAAAACTAAAAAAATTAACCAAAATAATTTTATCAAAACCGGGCTTAAAAGGCTGCTGGTTTGTGGGCGGAACAGCCAATTTTACTGATATTTACGAAACTTTGATGGGATTTGTGGAGGGTTTAAGAGAAATTAAACCAAAACCAACATACCCAATAGTGATCCGCCGCGGAGGGCCAAGAGACAAAGAGGCTTTTGAAGAGCTAAAAGATATAGGAAAAAAAGAAGGCTTTGATTTTCATATATACGGGCGGGAAACACCAATGACATCTACGGCAAAAATCATGAAGGAGTTAGCATATGGCAATATTAGTAACTGAAAAAACCAAAGTTTTGATACAAGGAATAACCGGAAAAGAAGGTTCTAAAGTGGCTTTGCAGATGAAAAATTACGGTACCAAAGTTCTGGCCGGAGTAACCCCGGGCAAAGGAGGGCAGGAAATTCACGGAGTGCCGGTTTATAATACTGTAGCTGAAGCTTTAGAAAATCATCCGGGAATAAATACCAGCTTTGTAGCTGTACCTAATTTTGCAGCTTTTGGAGCCATTAAAGAATCTATTGATAATAAAATCCCTCTGATTAATATTTTAACAGAACATATTCCTATTCAAGATACAGCCAAAGCAATTGCATTGGCGCGCAAAAAAAATGTACGGATTATTGGCCCTTCATCGATTGGTATTATTTCCCCGGGCATTGGTAAAGTAGGTTCGATTGGTGGAGATGACCCGCGGGGGGTTTATTCCAAAGGTTCGGTGGGAGTAATTTCCAAATCAGGGGGTATGGCATCGGAAGTATCCTGGATTTTAACCAAAAACAACATTGGTCAATCAACAGTTATTGGTATTGGGGGGGATATTCTGGTGGGCTCCAGCTTTGCGGATTTAATGGAGGATTTTGAAAAAGATGATGCTACTAAAGCTTTAGTTTTATTTGGAGAGATTGGCGGAACTTATGAGGAGGAAGCTGCGGAGTTTATCAAAAGGGGAAAGTTTAGTAAACCAGTGGTGGCATTTGTTTCAGGTTTATTTGCCGAAACCCTACCCCAAGGAACCAAACTGGGTCATGCAGGAGCAATTATTTATGGGGAAAAGGGAAGTTACAAATCAAAAATTAAGTCACTGGAATCTGCCGGAGCAATTATTGCCAAAACCCCCGATGAAATTCCAAATCTGTTAAAATAATATTATGGATAAAAAGTGGAAGACATCTATAGCAGGAATAATAAATGGGGAAGCCCATATTCATGGTTATAAAGTGACTGATTTAATTGATAGCGTAACATTTACCGATGCAATTTGGCTGGAGTTAAAAGGCGAACTGCCAACTGAAAAAGAACAGGCCATGCTAAACAGTATTTTAATTTCCACTATTGATAATGGTTTGGGCCCACCCTCCATTACCAATGCCCGGAATTCTGCATCAGCAGGCAATCCCATGCAAGCTGCAGTGGCAGCAGGAGTTCTGGGAGTGGGGGATGCTCATGGAGGAGCAATAGAGGAATGTGCCAGGCTGCTGCAGATGGGAATGAGTGCGGAAAAGCTGGTAGAGAAAGTGGTGGGATCTGGAGACAGAATCCCGGGATATGGCCATAAAGTTTATACGACTGATCCCAGAGCTACTCAAATTTTTGCCAAAGCCAAAAAATTGGGATTTTATGGAGAACACTGCGGGTTGGCAGAGGCGGTGGAGAAAATTCTGGAAGAGAAAAAAGGTAAAAAAATCCCCCTAAATGTGGACGGGGCCATTGCGGCGGTTGTATCTGATATGGGTTTTGATTACAGGTTGGGCAAAGGATTTTTTATTATAGGAAGGGTGGTAGGCCTGGTGGCTCATATTTTTGAAGAATGGGTCCGCGAGAAACCCTTCAGAAGAGTAGCTGATGAGGAAATTGAATATGATGGAGTTTCTCCGCGTCCTCTAAAAAAAGCTTGATTTTTGTACTAACTTATAGTACAATAGATTATTGATATACCCCAAAGGGCGGTTTTTTTATTGGCGAAGCCAAGAGCTTTGCTCATTGGAGAAGATTATGACAATAGAAAAGATAGTACCTGTTTCTTTAGATATGTTTGTACAGGGAGCCGAGAATCGATCGGCCAGAACCAACCGGCAACTGGCGCATTTGATGGGGGATTATTTTGGCAGAGGACGGCTACATCTTTATAGGGGAATAAGATCTGGCTGTGTTTTAACATTGACAGAAGATACAGCTATAAAGATTAATGAATATGTTTTCAGCCAAATTAGTGAAACTTTCGATTTGCCGCCTCGGAGTGATCCTCAAGAATTTTATGTGCAGCAGCAAAAGCAGGCTCGTGGGGTAATTGGATATGTGGGGAATCTTTTACCCGAAGCTGCCAAGGATCTGGAGTTAAAAGATGAAATTGCTTATTATTCGGATCGTCCCAGTGATGTATTCGAACTTTTATCAAAACCCCCTGATAAAATTGATCCGGCACTGGCATATGAGTTGCAGAGGCATTTACTTCTTGCCCATATTTCAGGTTTTATTAATGCGCGGACATTAAATGGTAGGCTAACAACAAGCTTAGCTAAGATCCAAAAGCATTTTAATCAAAGCCTATACGAGGGGTTAGAAGGCGCAGGAGAAAGATTTATTTTAGGTTCTATTCATGATGATGTAACTAATGAGGTGGTTGATTTCCCTGGTGAAAACAAAAGAGTTCCGTCTACTGCTCATCTTAAGCAAGTACCCTTTACCGTACGACGCATTAGTGGTATTGGATTGGTTGCAACAAGCCCAAGAAAAAAGGATGATGAAAATGCCGTGATAAAAGCCTTGAGCGAAGCATGTGATAACGGTGGAATAATCGATATTAAGAGCATTCAAGATGGTATGGGTATGATGTATGTTTTAATGAACAATAATATGCCCGAAGAGCAACAGGATGAGCAATTAGAATATTTGGTTAGTCGGGTGGTTGGGGAATTGCAATCCAGCCCCTTAAAGATAAAGGAAACAAGAAGAGAAGATCATGTTGATGCGAATAGAGGACAATCACCTGACATTAAATTTAAACGTTTAATTGTTGATTTTGAAGGGGAATTTGTCCCTCCATTAGAGATGATGTTCTATAATGCCAAGGATTATCTTAATTCAAGATTAGAGGTAGGGCAAAGAGATCCAAAGACAGGGTTATTCATGGGTCAGGCGTATGAGTTGTACAGATTAAGGAGGATATATCCTGTATTATCTATTCTTTTTCCTTCAGCAATCTACGATAGGGATCCTGTAAGAAGGTTAGATTTGCACAGGATTGTGGTTAAAAGATCGTATACGATGGCTCAAGAGCTTAGGGGTAGCTATCGAGAAGCTGCATAAAAAATTTGTATAAATTGACAAATACAGTGATTTTACAAGGGCTTTTTTAATGTTAAACTAATGGAGGAGAATATGAAAAGAATTTTGACTCCACTTTGCGCCTACTCCGCCGAAGTAGTTTTGATATCACTTAATGATATTGACAAGTGATATTATTTTGGTATAATAGAGATTATGTTAGATACTTATCTTATACCGGCCAGAAATCTGCAGAAATCCTACAAATCTATTATTGAAGACGTTAGACTAAAAAAACGCACGGTAGTTTTAACTACCAATGAAAAACCCCAGGCCGCCATTGTTAGTCTTGAAGATTTAGAAAGGTTGCAACAAGCTAAAAGTATGCAAGCTTCTTTAGACATGCTTAAACTGGCTATTGAGAGCAGGGAAGAACTGAAGGCACTGCCTGCTGATTTACGGAAAAGGGCAAATCGAATTTTATATAGAAAATAAATATGTCAAAAAAAGTGGTGGTTGATTCTGATGCTATTTTTGCCCTCTATAACCCCAATGACCCGCTAAATGCAAGGGTCACCCTGACGTTTGAACAGTTAATTAAGCAGGGTTTTGGGTTGATCTATCCCACTTCTGTCCTTTTTGAGGTAGTGTCGCTCTTCCAACGGGTTTTACCTACCCCGACAGTGACAAAAAAGCTTGTGGAGATGATTGGAAGCGATGCCCTATTGATTTATGTAGTTGATATTAATGTTTTAAAAGAATCGGCCAAGCTATTTAATCCCGCTGGCAGCAGGAAAAATACCCTGATAGATTGTTCTGTGGCAGTTGTGGCCCGAAAGACAAAAGCAGATGGAATATTTGCTTATGACGAATTTTATACCAAACATGGTTTCAAACCAGCAGAAAAATTAATCGAAAAAGAGGTAAAGCAATGAAAAGAATTTTAACCGGGGATAGGCCAACTTGACTTTTGTATAACAGTGTAATACAATATGACTAGGATTATAGTTAAGAAATTGGTTTGGGATAAAATTAATCTCAAACACATTGAAAAGCATAGTGTTTCTAAGAAAGAGGTTGAAGAAGCGCGAGAAATAATATATCACAGGCGTACTTATGGTGACAAATATCTGGCTACAGGCAGGAGTGGAAGTAGGTTAATTACTATAATCTTAAGGCGTCAGGGTTTGGGTAAATACTATGTAGTTACAGCAAGAGATGCCAGTAAAAAAGAAAGGAAAAAAGTATATGAAATTGAAGAGAAAAAGTAGAATTCCAAAATTTAAAACTTACGGCGAAGAAGCTCGTTTTTGGGACACACATGATATAACTGATTTTGAAGATGAAACAGAAGATGTGGAGATTGTGTTTGAACTGAATAAGCCAAGAGGTGAAACAATAGTTTTGCGGGTACAAAAGCAAGTTAAAGATAATTTAGATAAATTTGCTAGAAGCCTGGGTTTAAATCTTTCTACTTTAGCCAGAATGTGGTTGATGGAAAAGTTGCAGGAGAATTTAAGGAGATCAAAAATATGAAAAAAAGAATTCTCACTGGGGATACACCTACAGGAAGATTACATTTAGGCCATTATGTTGGTACTTTAGAAAACCGGGTAAAACTGCAAGGCGAGTATGAAACTTTTATTATTTTAGCTGATACTCATGCTTTAGCTGGAAAAACTCAAGATTCTGCTGATGCCAGTCAAGTAAAAGAAAATACCCTGCAAGTAGCTATGGATAATTTAGCTGTTGGTTTAGATCCTAGTAAAGTTACAATTTTTATCGAATCTGAAGTCCCTGAAATTTATGAATTGGCAGCTATTTTCAGTATGTATGTTTCTCATAATAGGGCATTGAGAAATCCCACTATTAAAGATGAAATAAAAATGAAGGGCATGGGGGATCAATTTAGTTTAGGTTTTATTAATTACCCTATTTATCAGGCAGCAGATATTTTATGTGTTAAGGGTGAACTGGTCCCTGTTGGTAAAGATCAAGAAGCTCATTTAGAACAGACAAGAGAAATAGCCAGAATGTTTAATAAAATATCTTCCAACTTATTCCCGGAGCCAAAGGCTTTAATAGGGAGAGTGGGAAAATTGCCCGGAACAGACGGTAACCCTAAAATGGGTAAGTCCTTAGGAAACTGTATTTATTTAAGTGATTCTGCGGAGGAAGTAGAAAAAAAGGTCATGAATATGTATACAGATCCTAAAAGAATTCATCTCACGGATCCGGGAACTGTTGAAGGAAATCCTGTTTTTGTTTATCTTGATGCATTTGGTGTAGATACCGACCATGAACAAATAACCAAATACAAAGAGCTTTACACAAAAGGCCAAGTAGGCGATATTGAGGTAAAAAAGTTTCTGGTTAAAATTCTTAATAATTTCCTTGATCCGATTAGAAAAAGACGGTCTGAATTTGAAAAACAGCCGGAATTAGTGGAAAAAATTCTGCGTGAGGGAACTGAAAAAGCCCGCTCCGAGGCCCAAAAAACTCTTCTGGAGGTTAAAAAAGCCATGAAGTTGGATTATTTTGGTTAATTGATTTTTGTTTAACAATGTTATACAATGAAAATCAGAAGATTAATTTGGGATGAGTGGAATATAGAGCATACAGCAAAACATGGTGTAAGTCGGGAAGAAATAGAAGAAGCATGCTTCGCAAAACACTTTGATATTAAAAGCGGAAAAGGCAAGATGGCGGTTTGGGGGCAAAGNGATGCAGGGCGTTATTTAATAGTAATTTTAGGNATAAGAGAATACGNTGATTTTTATCCTATNAGNGCCAGAGACATGGATGAAAAGGAGAAAAGATTTTACAAAAAATGGCTAAAAAAATAGTTTTTAAAGGGAAACCAATACCGAAGTTTAAATCCTATGAAGAAGAGGCGGATTTTTGGGATACCCACAGTACATTGGATTATGGTAATTGGAAAGAAGCAAAATTAGAATTTGCTAAACCCTTAATACATATTTTGGGGGTCAGGCTTGATGCCAAGACGATAGATTTACTTAGTAAATTAGGGGATGAGATGGGAGTGGGTCCATCAACTTTAGTTAGAATGTGGGTGCTAGAGAAATTAAAATCTTTTTCCAGGAAATCCGTGAGGCAAGCTGAAATTGCTCCCCAAGCATTTCTCCACAAAATCACTCTCAAAAAACCCTCCAATAAATTAAAAAAGCTTTGAGATACTGGCCTTGTACTGGTATAATTTATTTAACATGGCTGAACCTCAAGATATTCCAAAACCTAGCCAAGAGCAAGAAGCAATTCTTCAAAGAGCGCCTTTACTTAAGACCTTTATTAACCAACCTACCGATATTAGTGGGGATTGGCTCGATAAATTAGAGTTACAGGGAGAATCATTAGAGAAAGAGATTGCAACAAAGCTTGGTGACAACTGGCATACAACTACTTTAGCCCCAATAACATTAATGGTTCTAGAGCAAGATGTTTTTGATACAAAGTTAATGAAAATTGAAAAAAAAGATATACCTGATGAGAACTTAGTACACAGGGTAGTTACATTCTTGTTTCTAATGGGGTATGAAGTTGGCAGCAGAAAGGATGCATTCAGTTTTATGGTTCCTGTTATTGGGAAGCTTTCTCAATCTGGTTTATTCCATTATCCCGTACCAGAAGATGAAGCAAAAAGCTATCCACAAAGAGTGTTTAATACTGTCTGGGGTATTGTCCAGACTGGAGCTTTTATTAGATTTTATAATGATCAAAAGGATTTACCTAAAGGAACTTCACCTCGAACAGATCCTTTTAAAGATTTCATACAAGGATTAGAGGGTATAGATAAATTACCACCTTAAACCCATCCTATTTCTTATACCCCTTAAATTAGCTGCCGATTCAACAATAATACTATCAATTGTTTCACCTCTTGCTAATCTATCTTGAATCACTTTTGCCGCCTGTAATTCTTTATCACCCCATCGCATATTCCTTTCAGCTTTCTGGGCTTGTGCTACCCGGAGCATGAGTTGCGCTTGTTCCAGTCCTTCTTGCGGTGAAAGTTCACTCCAGTTGGCTTTTTCTCCCTTCATAAAGGCGTGTCCTGTGTCTTTATCGAAATATTCATCAAGCAATCCAGCTCCTGCCAAAGCTGTTTTTAAATCACCGCCTGATTGAGCCAAAAATAACAAATTGTTAACCTTCATATTATAGCGCGGCGGTTTTCCCGTACCATATGCTTCTGCATCTTTGAACTGATCTCTTAAAATTTCAAGAAGCCTCTTGGCATTTTCTCTTCCCATTGCCGGGTATATGACTATTTGAGGCATTTCTTGACCCTGGCTATCTACGCCCCCCGGAGCAATTTTTACTTTAAATTCTCCCACCAGTTTTCTTACTTCTTCATTTTGCAAAAGAGTGCCTAATTTATACGCCACTAATGGTACAAACTGACGTTTAGGTTGAATATGGATTTTAAATTCTTGAGATAATAAACCACTAATTCTACTATCTGCCATATGCCCCCTAACGAACTCTGTCTGATTTCTTTTAGCTGCTCCTTGAACTTCTTGTTGAAATCCAAGCATTTGAACTTCTTCTGAAGTAGGATTATTAAAAACAAAATGGCAGTAACCGCCTCTAGTTTCAGACTTCAGCGGGCCTTTTACTTCTGGAGGAAATAATTTGCTTTCTAGCCACTTAGGCTCTATGGGGTTATCTACCCAAGGATGCCTTATCTCTTTTAGATTTGGTGCTGATTTTATACCAGCCTCAGCTTCAGAGATTGCTGTTACTTCTGCCATGCTATAATTTAGCATAACATATTAGATAATGACTTTTGATGATTTTTCTAAAATTGAATTAAAAGTGGGAAGTTCCAAAAAAGCCTGCCTGCCGGCAGGTAGGTTTCTGCAGGTATTAATATCCGCTAGATTGACACAAAAGACTACACTCACTGATAATAAAATCTGTGAAGATTGTATTTACAGATCACCTGTTAATCCGTCTAAAGCAAAGAAAAATTCCAAGAAATATAGTTAAAGAAATATTTAGCCAAAGCCTGGAAAATTACTGGGATAATTTAAGAAACCGCCATATTGTGGTAGGAGAAGTTTTATATAAAGGAAAATCTAGAAAAGTTTTGGTGGCCTATGATATAATAAAAAATAGAATAGAGGCTGTCACTGTTCATCCGATTACAGAGACAGACATAGATCACAGGCTTTATTCGGGAAGGTGGAATTATGAAAAAAGCAAACGAAAAGAAAGTTAGCTACGATAAAAAAAAAGACATTGTGTACATTTTCTTAAAAGAGGGTGTGGAAGAGCGTTTTGAGGATATCTCGGAAAATATTACCGTGGAATATGATGCGGATGACCGCCCCATAGGTATTGAAATTTTCAATGCCTCGAAAGTTTTGCCAATTCAACCATCGCGTGGATCAGTGAATTTAATCCAATAAGTTTCCAAAACGATCCCTCCTGATACAAAAGTCTGCTCAAATGTGTTAGAATTTCGGCATGGCAAACGGACGCAAAAAATTAAATAATAATAATAAGTTACTTTCTGTTATCAAGGGTGTGGCTGTGTATGTTTTAATTGCCGTGGCAGCTTTGGTTTTTTTCTCCCAAATGTCAGGCGGTCCTTC